>Ga0193741_1000267_pt1 | contig 14900 bp, 15 predicted proteins | sample L2s2metaG_FD_143059 | JGI IMG/M metagenome (GOLD analysis project Ga0193741, IMG submission 143059) | Soil microbial communities from a riparian zone of the East river system, Colorado, United States - L2s2 | ecosystem: Environmental > Terrestrial > Soil > Riparian zone | place: USA: East River...
CATCGAATACGTTATCCAGTTCATCTACTGTAAGCTCTTCTTCGAAGGAATCCAAAAGCGCATCGTATGGATGCTTTTCATAACCTATTTTCTCAGCGATTTGCTTCTTTATCTCTATCATTTTCTTCAAGTGGGGTGCATACATCATGAAATCAGATTTTTCTCTCGCCACCCTCCATGCCATGTTGCCCCTTATTCTTTCCATAGATTCTGCTTCTGTCAACTCTTTGGGTATCTTTATCTGCTTGGTTATTTCCCTGTTGAGTACTCGTACAATGCCCTTCTCTAAATCGCTAAGGCTCTTCAGTTTCTTCGCTGACTCAACAAGACCAACAAAATCTTTGTTTAGCAGAAGATCTTTATGCAGCATGTGAAGTTGAGAATCGGCCACTCCTCTTTCTTCCGTGCCTTTCCTAGGCATATAAGTCTCAAAGTCCCAACCCATTAGAGAAATGGCATGATTTAGCGACCACATTGGTTTGTAAGCATCGAGGATCTGATTCATGACAGGGTTCTCGCGTCTCATGCCGTCACACTTTTCATGAACTCAGTCACATCGGTCTATTAATCATTGCTAGCCAGGATTGCATCTTTGAAAAATCAAGTTAATTGCATTACAGTGAAAGTGTAAGTCAAACCCGAGTTAATATAGGTTAATCTATATACAGTGGCTATCCATGGAAAGATAATGTCAGATGTAAAAAATGACATTCAAGATTTTGATTATGAGATAAAGTCTTCAGTAAATGTGGCTACAGGCAATATTAAGGACCCAGGCAGAGATCTTGAAATGGAGTACAAGAATAAAGAAATGAACGAAGAGAAGGCATTAGCATTAGAAGAATCAGAATCAGAAGAAACTACCATGGCTAGAATGACTACTAAAGAGGTAGGCAGACTTGCTCCTTCTTTCATTCCACGCTATAAAAAAATATTAGTACCGGATGATTTTTCTGAATTATCTGATACGGCTCTAAGCCATGCCATATACATATCGAATTCAACAGGCGCTGACCTTATTATTCTAAATATTATAACAGATACTGAAATAAAACCTACTACAATTTCAGCTACTACCAAAGAGGGAGTAGGAGAAGGGAAAGAAGGGATTATAGAAGTAGGAATAGTAGAAAATAAAGTGGATAAGCATGACGACATACACGTCTCATTGGAGGGGCAGGCAGAACAGATGGTAAAAGAGAGAGTAAGACTTTGTAAAGAAGCAGGAGCTAAGAATCAAATATCCTATAAAATGCAAACAGGTAAAAATGTAGTTGATGAAATACTGGGCTTATCAGAAGAGATGGATATAGATCTAATAGTAATGTCAAGCAGTAAAGTCACTGCCACGATAAGAGGTTTTACAAGTACAACCAGAAAAGTAATAGATAGTGCGAAGAGACCTGTACTTGTTATATATGAAGAATAAATAATGAAGATTTCAAAATAATATATGACAATATAGCTTAAGGTTGAGGCAAAAAAAATCAAAAGGAACAAAAAGGCATCTGAAGCTTACAGAAGCGCATAATCCTATAACCAACAAAAACCCAAGCTAGATTTTCTCTATCAAATAAACTTGCAGACATGCATGGGTCTATGTAGATTGACGAAAACGACTTTGTTTATTGATCAGTATTCTTTCATTAAACTACCTCTCAAACCTACCTAGTAATAGAGGATAGAAGTATGTGATAAGTTTTGCTCAGAGGAGAAGGACAAAAACATGCCAGGGCTGGTTAATCTGATCGATCCCTTGTTGACTCCTCTATTGCTGCTTTAACAAAGCTGCAGACTGGAATACTGGATTACCTTTTTATTTCAACCTAGGTCAAAGCATGATATGAAAATACTGGATGCGAGTGAACCAGAGTTTGGTGCTCCTATGACAGAATATGAAGTTAGGGATTTCTTGGTTAATAGTAAAAAAAATGTTCACATCTCATCATTGGATCAAAAAGGAGAACCTAACATACATCCCACATGGTATTATTTTGACAATAACAATGACAAACTTTACATAGAAAGTGGAAAAGAATCTAAGAAAACTCAAAACGTTAGAAGAAATAATATCTTATATTATTGTATTGACGATGATAATATTCCATATAAGGGCGTTCGTGACAAAGGAATAGTAAGAGTATCTGAGGATGTTGATTATAATCTACAGATAGTTGAAAGGATTGTAGTAAAGTATCTTGGAAGTACTGAACATCCTGTTTCACATACTATAATAGATAGTATCAGAAACAAAGAGGCTATCATACTAGAGATAACACCAAAATTCTATGCCACGTTGGACCATGGCAAAGTAAAAAAATAGAAGAACGCAGTACTTTGGTATTTAGTTAATCGAATATGTAGTCATACATGTTTTCATTTAAAATTCATAGTTATCTTTTGGCTTTATGGCTTTACGTAATCCATTTAAGATATGATATGACTATGAAAATGAAAAAAAAGGGAAAGCGGTTATGACTTGTTAGCCATTACCTGCTTGCTTTTTTAATCTTCGAACTCACACTCTTGCTCTTCTGTACCAGCTTTGATTAGGTTTTCACCACAGTTGAAGTTGGTTGATTCACCACTTCCGGTGTTCTTTTGTTTCACATTTTGATCTGTGCTGGTTGTACTGGTATCTCCTGTTGCAGGATCTTCCTCTGGCGTGTCCTGAGCATATGCCAAAGGTGTTGCTATGACAGAGAGTGCAGCCGCTGCTAGTATTGCAGCTATTACGAAACTTTTTTGATTCATTGTACTTTGTATCTATAATCTATTATTATTTCTGGATTGAGATGCTTCTATAGCTCCTATTTTAATGTGATATGTAGTAGGATAATGTGTCTTAAGATAATACAGTAAGATCTTCATCATATAAGTTCTTGTAATTCAAACACCTTACAGAAATCTTATTTTATCTGACTAATATACGACAATATCCATTGTAAAGACAATAGTACCTAACTCTTGTACTCCTATTTAAAAATCAAAAAAGGAAATTAAAAAATGAATGATGTTATGCCTATTATTCCTGAGGAACTTATTTTTTAGTTGAGGGATCAAGACATCTGCATATACAGTTTTGTTAGTTATACCTTTGAAAATGGATTGAGTTGATCTTAATACCGTACTACAAGTGGTGCTTTTGCTTCTTCTTTTTTTCTTGTTTGTTGATTTGATCTTGATGCAAGCTTTTGCTTAAATGCTGAATTACGTGGCTTTGATCTTAGCCGATATCCACAACATGGACACCATAGTCCATCCCATTTAATGAATATCTCACAGACCTGACAACGTTTCTGGCCACAAGCATATCGACCAGAGCTAATAGGTTTTGGTGCTCTATGACGGAGACATATACCTTTGCAGGCCATTATCCCTTACTTTACTGAACACATAGTATTTAAGAAGATGAACATTTGCAAAAGAAGACTCACACCAATTTATTCGCAATAGAATTCTATAATATTTATGGACACAAATAATCCCAAACCTGTACCGCTAGAGCTTATTTATACAAATTTCGAGAACAGGTTTGATAATATAGTACTGGAGAGTCCCCATGTTGTTATCTATAAAACTGATCTGGACCTCTATTTCTTGTTGTTTAGATATCTCATCGTTCCTGTACTTTCTTGAGCGTCCAATGCTTTTTACACATTTGTCGAAATATTTTCCTGATGTCATAGTATAGTCACTACTAGAAAGAGATGACATCAATATACTTGCCTCCATGAGATTCTAAGAATTGAGTTGAACTAAGAAAAAAAGAAGATAGAAATTGTCCTTCGTTTGTTAATCTACTCTCAAACTTCTCGCCATAGCATTGCAATTGTCAAATAGAAATTCATCTATTCCGCCCAACCTATCTTTCCATTTGTTATTCATTATATCAGTGCATTGCCCAGCGACGGTATCAAGATATGTCTTTGTGACCAACCAAGGATTAGAAAACCCTCCAACTTCTTGAGCGACAGTACTGAAATTCACATTTTGAAGTCCTGTTTGAGCAGCGGCCCTCAAGTCAGAGACGAACTGCTTCTGTGTAACAATATCTTGAGGAGTTCCAATCCTGGTAACATGACCACCAATAAACTTGTCAAAGTCATAGTTATTCAGTGCGGTATCATGCGCTTGGATAAATCCTGTAACATTCTCGGATCCTGCCAAGCCATCAAAAATAATCCATCCCGGATAAATTACATCCACTAACATTAGCGTCTTTTGAGCAGGTGCATAAATGAAGGCATTTCCTGCTTCGTGGTTAGTACCATGATAGTCTAACAATAATGATTGGTTTCCAGATTGTAATTCATAACTGTCGGTGAAAGTAATTGTAGGAATAGGTCTATTGGAATCATTCGCAAGTCTTAGTTGGGCCGCTGTGTCTGCGTGCGCTACATAAGAGGCGTTGTCTGGAAACATGCTTGCAGCACCAATATGGTCTGCATGTGAATGACTATATACAACATATTTGACTGGCTTATCAGTTATCTCTGCTATTGCTTTTAAGTAATTATCACCAATTGCCGGAGGGGCATCGACTGCGATAACTCCTTCATCAGTAACCATAAACATAGTGTTGTATGCTCCATTTGTCAGGAAGTAAAGATTATCTCCCAAATCTTGAACTAGATAACCTTTATCTTGAGGTATAGCCGGGCCACGTGCATTTTCTGGGATTAACTCTGTTCCTGTTGTCATGTTGGTATCATTAGATATTGAAGATGAGGTTGTTTCATTGTTTTCTTGTTGTTGTTGTTGTTGTGCTGTAGCACTTTGGTAATATTGTTGCTGCTGTAATGAAGGAAATTGTAGTATACCTAGGGTAAAAATCAAGGTAAGCAATAGGGTTCCGTATTGAAATAATATTTTTGGTTTTGCCATCATCATAATAATTGTTACTCTCTTTTTTAGGTTAGATATTTGTTTCTATTTTATAAAAACCAAATAAAAAACCAAAAACTAAAGGAGGCGATGATATTATTATTAATTGACACAGGATGATCCAAGCCTGCAATATTGATGCTAGGATTGCAATTGATAGAATGGAGATCATTTTTGCGACAGAAGACTTGATTTCTGATGGTGTTATGTCAGTAGAAGAAGATGTCGAAATAATAAAGGAAGCAAGAGTGGTCATAATATCTGAGCAGTCGTTATATAAAATGAGGAAGGAAAAACTGGAGGAAGCATAATAGGTATGTAAAGAGAATAGAATCCAAAAATATTCCCCTCGAACGCAAGGAGACATTAATCAGTCCTGGAAGGGATACTATCTTAGTTTCAGAAGTAAACAATACCAGACAAGTGGATCAATAACATTTTCCTAGCCTTACATCTCCAGTGAACAAAAATGTTACTTCAAATCTAGCTAGCAAACTAGTAACATGAATGAATTTATTTACTAGGACATACACAATTAGCCGTGGCAAGATCCAAACAAAGGTTAAAGTCGACGTCTAAAAGCCGAAAGACAAGAGTAGCAACTGAAGATGATATAGATATGCTATTGGAGTTAGCTGAGTTGTATAATACTAATTATGATTTTGAAGCAGCAGAATGGTTTTGGGGAGAATATAATAGAGAAGTAACATCATTTGAAGAATTTAGAAACAAATATCCCCAAGGAAGTAAAGGAGCTCAACTCTTTGAAAGATTTACATCAAAATTTGAATTAGCAGGAATATTAATAGAATATCGATTTCTTAATGAAAATCTATATTTTGACAGGTACGGTGCAGGACAAACAGAATGGGAAGGTACAAAGTCAGTCATATATGGCATAAGGAATGAATGGAATGATCCTCGGTTTAGAGAGAATTTCGAATTACTTGCAAGAAAAGGAAGCAAGTGGTTAGAAAATCATCCTCCAAAGATCAAAGAAGAATAAAATAGAATCATACTAATCCGTTAAAGGTCATACAATAAAATGAAGTTGTAATTTTCCATATTACCATAACTGGCTCATTAGCTTACGTAATTGGTGAAAGTATTTTATTAAAGTGAAGATGCCGAATATATGATGAGAAAACTTACATTGGTTTTATACTAATTTTAAGAACAAATTAGTATAACCTAGTGTATACCATGAAAAGTCACCTACCAGGTTGCATTGAAAGGATTCCGTTCGTGTCTAAGAGCGTCTTGTTCTATAATGAGATCCAGAACAATAACCGCAATAATCATTAGTGGTTACTCTCTTGTGACAGATACATTCACAGCTTCCACCACGGCTCCCCGTAAATCTTCTTTTATTCACAATGTTTTCATAACACTATTAGTATTTGAAACTTCTGAGATTGGATGTTCTTGAGGTTAGTTCCGGGATTTAAAGGATCAAGAGAAGAAATAGGTATGAATTAATGCGAAAATATAGCATTATAACCTCAGAATTGAAAAACGTGGTTAATTTTTCACTCGGTCGGACAACAGTACAGTAAGCGCGTAGGTTTCAGAATACAAAAGTACGCAAATCAGACATAACCAGTCTTTATTGTTAAGTGACTGTTGAGTAGCAAATAATAGGTTATCGGAGATTTTACATCTCTCCTATTTTATTCTTAAAAAGACCTATCTTTGCTTCATTCTAGCTATTTATAACATACAGATTCTGTTTATTCCACTACATTACATGTATACAGTAACGAGTTCTAATGTTGCCTACAGAAGTCATTGGATGGTAGTATATGAAGACCAAGTTCGGAAAAGTGATGGTACGATTGGAATGTTTAATAGGATAAACGTGCGAAACTCAAGTATTATAATCCCTTTATTCAAAGATGGTTCTATTCTGATGGTAGAAAATTACCGTCATGGAGCAAGAACAAACCTTTTAGAATTACCTGGAGGACTTATAGATGCTGATGAAGAACCACTAGTTGCCGCTAAACGAGAATTGCTCGAAGAAACTGGATACCAATCTAGCACTATTAGTTATATCAATTGGACCTATACATGGCCGGGAAGAACTACACAAAGGAATTTTGTATTTCTAGCAAAAGGACTTAAAAAAATACGTAAGCCAAATTTAGAAGAATTTGAATATTCAAAAATTCGAAAACTTACAAGAGAAACAGTGATTGAAGAGATTAGATCTGGCAACATAAAAAGTTCAATATCAATATCTGCGATTCTTTATGCATTAGGAGAATTCAGTAAATGCATGCACTAATAACTCTCCCCAAGATTTGAGTTGAGTTATAATGTTTCTTAGCTCTTCAGTTTTAGTAACTCTTTGAATTACATGGATCAAATTTCGTATACTGGAAATGATTGCACATGATAGAAACACCCTTCATTTTCTTTGATCTCGGACAGACACTAGTAGATGAATGGAGATTTATTGAATATTTGGATAATAAACTATTAGAAGTACTAAATGGATTCGGAGCAAGAATTGACCTTCGTAATTACAGAGCAGTCAGGGATAATGTTATTAGAAATCGAATGATTGGTAATGGCAGTACTAGAGAACTTATCATTGAAATTTGCAGATTAGTAACTCAGCGTGGATATGAAAGAATTATTGCAGATAGACTAGAATATGATATCAAGTATGGACGTAGGGAATTGTTCAGATTTTATTATGATGCAGAACAAACCCTTAGTATACTTTCTCAGAAATACAAGCTTGGAATTATAGCCAACCAATCTAGAGATGTTTTGCAATTGTTAGATAAATTTGATTTTAGAGATTTCTTCAATGTAGTGATAGTATCTTCGGAAGTTAATATGAACAAGCCAGATCCAAGAATATTTCAATTAGCTATGGATCATGCTGCAAATAATTCAAAGCGTTATGTAATGATAGGAGATAGACTTGATACAGACATAAGTCCTGCAAATAAACTCGGCATGAAAACAATTAGATATACAAATTCACTTTTCAGACTACAAGAACCTATTGACGAATCAGAGATTGCAACACATGTTGTTAATAGGCTAAGTAAAATCCCGGGTATATTGCAAGAAATATAGAACCATCTACTGTAAGTAATTAATTTAGGAGGTATTTATATCTAAAAATATTAAATCAGTCTTGTTCCTACTTTTAGGAAAATTCAATAATAATTAAGTTCCACAGTTCTCAATTAGATAACTATGGGACTATTGTGTAGGATATGAGGCAGTATACTGTGGTGAGGAATTATGTCATAAGCCAAATAATTCATGCCAATTCGACCCGCCGATACAAATACATAATGACGTAATTACGAATTGAGAGTCTTTCTCAGCTTATCAGCTAACTTATCCATTTCTTCTTCATTTAATTTAGGTTTGCTATTGAACATTGAATGAATGGGTCCTGCCCCATCATTGGCTGACCGTGGAACAATATGTATGTGAACATGCGGCACCTCTTGTCCTGCATCCCTTCCATTATGAACGGCTATTGTTGATGCACTAACTCTTACTGTCGACTCTAATATCGCAGCTATTCGACATGTAATACTAAAAACTGCAGAGGAATATTCTTTATCCATATCTTGGACTTTAGAATAATGTGCTTTAGGAACAACAAGTGTATGTCCGGAAGTTAATGGGAAAGCATCTAGAAATGCCAAAGCATAATCATTTTCATTAATGATTCTTGCTTTGAGTTTGCCAGAGACAATTTTACAGAAAATACAATTTATATCTTGCATTACAGGATATTATCATCAGCAGCACAAATATCTTTGCTTGGGGCTCTTAGATTATTCATTGTTTAGTAATGATGTAATTAATCCATATTTACTTCCATTCCCATCCCATCGCTGAAAAGTTTCCATAACTGTCTGCTTGAAGGTTAAATATGTTAACCATATCATTGAGAAAAGCAAGTTTGCCTGTGGAGGTTGTACTCCAAATGTTAGTCCCAAGGGATTTCACACCCCCATCTTCTGTTACTGTCCCTACCACTTGACTAGTATAAGTTGCAACTTCGCCATCTTTTGTCATAATAAACCCTTGTCCTGTGGAACGAAATACTCCGTTATCTTGAAGGGTACTTACCGTTGTACCAGTATTTGTTGCACTGATATTTCCATTAATAGTTGCATTTGCCACAACAGTAAACTCTATCTGAGGTTGTGGACCAACACTTAGTACTCTTTGTCCTATAATTCTGCCTTTCTCTATAAAAAATGGGCCTCCAAGAGAAGTGATTTTGCTATTCTCTGTACTTGTTAGATTCTGGGCACTAGCTGTTTGCAAACTGGATAGTATGAATCCAACTGCTACTCCTATTGCAATAACTGCAATAGCTAATATGATATTCGTAATGGCCACGGTCGATTCACATTGATGGTTTAAAGAAGTTAATAAAAAAGACTACGGTTGATATTTCTTGAAACTATATCATTATTGGTGAGAAGTAATTTTTGGTCCAGACATAAGTTGTAATAGAGCAATCATATGATAGACAACCTCATCTCATAATGTGAATATAAAGTTGTACATACATAAGTTTGTAGTGGAAAGATCTGTACCTACATAATACCTACATACATTGATCGGAAATATCTGGGAATAATAAAGAGAAAGATGGGGAGTGTATCGGCGTACTTGTCCTTCTGCTAGCCTCCAGCAGTACACCATCTACATGATAGACCCACAAAAGGAAGGGCACTTATGAGTCCAATGCCCACAAACATTCCAATCACACACAAATTGAATTTTGTTATTTTGAACATATTCGAACATTATTTCTTGTCCGAGCTATTACTAGTATTCTCAGTTACGATGCTTAGAAATTAGCATTCTATATGAGGTATCAGAAATGATTCAGATGATTCAGTATGAATGAAACACAAGTAAACAGTGAGATTTAATCACAGCTGGAAGTATCGATTGATGTGAAGTAATAAATCTTTGATCAAAACAACAAGACTAAGGAGTAAGATATATTATGACAAAAAATAATGCTAACATTCAATGTATTGATTATTCAATACGAGATGTTAATCTGTTAAAGGATTAATGAATATGAAATCATATGGAAATAGAAGTCAGATGCGTCCATCTTTACCCAATATTCATGTCGTATTATTTTTTTGTAGAAAGAATAATCAATAATAATCTAGAGTTCATAAAAAACTTACTCCATCTGAGCATTTCCCCCATCCTAAAATAAGCCTATTAATGTGATCATTACTTTCCGATTATACGAGCTAAAACTATATGTTTACTATAAATTAGGAATATAGCTCCTAGAATGTTCTAAGAAAGTATTTTATAAGCAAATTTTGAAAGTTAGTTAAATCAAAATCATGCTTCTGCATAAAAAACGTCCGGCCACTTTTGTTACTAAAACTATTTTATTAGTAGGAATTTTTGTATTAATCATAATTATAACTGCTGCTATTATTCTAACATATTCTTCTTCACTAGACCTAGAAAACAACCAATACTATTACAACGTGTACGCTATTGTAGAACAACAAGCGCAAAATGAAACGAAGGATCTTTCATTATATAATCTAATACAACAAGGTTCTCCATACTTGGGTAATCCTTTAACTGCCCCTGTTACGATTATTGATTTCAGTGACTTCCAATGCTATCTATGTGCCAGATATGTAAAAGCTACAGAGCCCATAATCAAGGAAGCATATATTGATACAGGGAAGGTTGCCTTGGTCTTCAAACATTTACCTAATAGAGGATTTGATTCTATGGGAGCATCTATCGCTGCCCAATGTACACATGAACAGGAAAAATTCTGGGATTTTCACAAGTTATTATATGAAAATCAAAAACCAATTGATTCTGGATGGGTCAACAAAGAGAACTTGAAAAAATTTGTAGCCAAGATACATGGATTAGATATGGACAAGTTTAATGTTTGCTTCGATAGTCAAAAATATAGATCCTTTGTGGAAAAAGATATTAAGCTAGGATCGTCGTTTGGATTTCAAGATACTCCTTCATTTGTAATTGTAAACAGCAATGATGGTTCTAGTCCTGAAATGCTAAAGGGTGCACATCCGTTCTCTTCATTTAAAGCAATAATAGACAGAAAGCTTGCAGAATTAAAAAATGAAGCCCAATAATTATTCAAGATCTAATCCATGAAGGCACCTTCATAAGTTCTTAATTCATTGTCAATCCCAATGTTCAATTCTATTTTCAAAATATTTGAAAATATTTTATTCTACCAACATATTTTCAATTCCTATAACTCTTTACTCCTGTAGTCTTTCTCATTATTAAAGAATTTAATAACAACAAGATTAGTTGATGACGCTCATATAGCCAAACCATAAAATACATTATTGAGTAACATTACGTATGGTTAAAAGTCTGAATATCGACAGAAATAATGGAATAGCTGTTATTGAAATTAACAGGGATGAATTTACTGACATAGTTGATTCAGTTTATTACATGACAGACAAAGTGAAAAGGGATTTGCTAGAAAACTTGCCATCTAACGAAAAAGACAGAACTAGGCTGGATAATTTTAATGCATTAAAGGAAGACCTTAGAAGAATATTGGGGTCTTTAAATTGAGCTCTCCGTAATTTTTCCTTTGGGTATCTTATAGGATCCCTCTTTCGAAACTATAAGACCAGCATACTCTTGAATTGCCTTCTGTGTATTATTATATCCTTCTTTCTCCAAATTCATTATAGATTCGCGGGAGAAGTCTGCTGCCTTACCAAATATTGTATCCCGGTCGTCTTCACGGTCTATATACACGACTCTTGTGACATCAAACCTTCCTTCTATAAGATCTCTGAATTTTCTCTTTTCTGATGCACTCCGTTTTGAGCTGTGTGTTTGTTTGTCGTCTTCTAGAAGTTTTTCATAATCTTTTTCAAAATCTTTGACCTTGCTTTTGTCAAATGGATCTATGTATTTCATGGCCAGATTTTTGATTTGGCCGTGCAATATTAAATAGTCAGTAATCATCTCTGCTACCTTTTTGTCATATTTTGTCTTGTCATGAAACCTTATGTCTAACTCTCTATCTTGAATTGTATCTGCATCTTTTGGAGGGTCTACTCGTTTTTCTATGGTGGGATATAAGTTGATTATGTATATTTCCAGATGGGGAACGTGCCATGTTGTCTTCTTCTCATCGACATCAGTATTTTCCTCATATTCTTTTGTGTTGGCTTTGCTATATTCATCTTTCTTCTTGTTATACCAATAGTACCTATGTAAATGTAAGAGCTCTCTTAATGGGGTGTTGCTAAGGTAAGCTCCATCCCAGAAATATCTTGTCTCATTTTTTATCTCATCTCTGAGTTTTGGTTCTTCAAGAGCTAAATTGGGGGACATACTGGCCCTCACATGTTGCATTGTAATACCATCACGATAATTTAGTATATGCTCATTTTTTGTCTCCTTGTTATTTTGTATATTTTTTCGGCCATCATCATATCTAGTTTCGCACAAATAACTATCAAACGTAACAGCACTTGTTGCATCCAGTACATCTACCGCTACAAGTAATAATCTGGGCTCGCCATTTTCAAAACTGGTTCGTATTGGTTCCTTGTCTGCATTCCAATAGTGTTGAGTAACTGTTTCTACCAATGGAGAATTGCTGAATCTTGCAAAACTAGGAATTCCAAGGAAAAATCTGGTATCAAGCTGCACAAAGTTTGGGGTAATACCATGCATTGGAATCATATAGGGATAATATAACCAAGAAAAATATCTTCTAGCCGACTCTCCGGTAGCAATTGGAGCATACATTTCAGGTCTGAAGAATAAATAAAAGGGGTTTAGATAATTGGTTTTCAAATCTAGAGGTGGAGAATATTTTGCAAAGTACTTGTTGTAATTCTCCAGCCATGATTTACTTATCTCATTAGCATAGTCCCAAGGCATCTTAAACAAATCAGTGTTAAACCATGGAAAAGACTTTGTAATATCACACCAGAAATCTGTAAGCTCTGTCACAGATCTTTCCCATACAGTAGGAATGTCAGTATCTTTTACTTTACCATCTCTTTGTACTATTTCATTCATACCTTTCTTTATAGAATGCACAATTAATGCGGCATTTAAAGCCCCTATTGAAGCACCAGCAATAATATCAAACAAAGGTCTATTCTTTCTAGTACCATCAGATTTGTCTTTTTCAATTAACCTTTCACATAGCGCTCGATATACTCCTAATTCATACGCTCCAAGTGCACCTCCACCTTGCAGGACTAGCGCCCTTTGTATCATTTTTACAATAATTGTTACCCTGGAAGGGTCACTTGATAACTCTGTATCTTTATCTGTCACAACTAATTTAAAAGTCAAAGTGGTGTATGGATTATTACTTTGTCCTTTATTAGGGTCAAATTCGACGTAAGGGGCATAAAAGGAAGGATTTTTAATATTTGGATTATCAAGCTCTGCATGCATGCTAATGTTCGTATGATTTGCCTCAAGTTCCCATGCATACGAAATATCACGATTAGGATGTTTTTCGCTGTCCAAGTTACAACTCCCCTCTAATGTTATCTTTGAGCCCTCATAGACTATCTGTTCAGGACCAGCATACGCAACAGGTTTTCTATTTTCATTCTTGTCTAAGTCTTCGGAATCCGAAAGTCTGTTATTCCTGTTACTAGACTCCTTGCTTGACTCTGGGGTTCTATCGTTATTCTTATTCTTACTTCTTACTCCTATTGCCAATTTAACATTACACGTAAGACCATAGAATAATCTCAGAATTAAGTGCTTCTAGACCAAGCAGTCTGAAATTTGCCGGTTGTCTCTGGCTTATTTTTTTATAACAAATAAAAATTTTTGGCTTTTGGATTTTACCTACAATTTGACATGGGTTAGATTCATGTAAGCGAAGGCCAACAATAAAGCTCTATTGCTTTCAGTACGTCCTTTTTAGTGTTGCAAAGTATCTATTCTATTAAACGAGAAGAAGTTTTTGTAACCAAGCAAGGCTACTGCCAAACAAAGACCGAAGCTATTGTAAAATATATCCCATATCCACACGTTTCTTTGAACCGTATCAGGGCCATATGCAGTACTATACGCAAATCCAGTATCTCCTATGGCAGTTAGTATCATTGAAATAGACAACAGCAATATCCAAATAGAAGATACAGGGGCAAGGGAAGACACTTCGTCTACTTCCTTGTTTACTTCTTTTTTTAGTCCAGGAGTATAGCTTGAACGCTTGCTGCTTAGCCTTCTTGCTGCCCAAAAAATCAATATAGCTGGAAAAACCATTATTGCATCTAGTATCGGGTAAGCAATGGTAACGAACATTACAGAATTGTCAATTGTCTGACTAGACACCAGTCGGAGAGTACTTACTATAACATCAATAATAAAAATTAAAATTACTACGATAATGATCGCTATCAAAATAAGAACGAATGGTTCAAATTCCTTCCTAAAAAAATGATAATACAAACTATACAGGAAATAACCAAAAAATCCATACCCTATAAACCAAAATACATCTTGTATCGAAATATCCGAAGATTGTTGATACTGGAAAGTCCAAATAATATGAGCAACAAACCACAGTACCAAGAAAATACAAATCGACAGATGCATTTTATTATTATCATAAAAGCTGGGGATCACCCTGCCGTGTTCTGGGTACACTTGAGGTTTATCCTCTTGCTCTTGCTTTTTTATGCTTCTTTTGTATCTAAAAATCATAACAAACGCTATAACCATTGGAATCCCCACTGTAACAGTCGATGTTAGATTGGAAAAGTAAGACCTGCTATTTTCGTCTGGAGAAAACACGATAAAAGAGTTTGTAATAATAATCGATACAATCAACGATACTGAGAGTAAAATACTATTTCTATTATTCTTGTAGGATAGGATTTTTGACATTTGTCCCACTTTGCATACCTGACAAGTAGTATATCGACTCCGCGTAGTTTAACTTTTATTATATTCTTTGTAAGAGAGTTAACAAAAACTAAATG
>Ga0193741_1000270_pt1 | contig 14822 bp, 15 predicted proteins | sample L2s2metaG_FD_143059 | JGI IMG/M metagenome (GOLD analysis project Ga0193741, IMG submission 143059) | Soil microbial communities from a riparian zone of the East river system, Colorado, United States - L2s2 | ecosystem: Environmental > Terrestrial > Soil > Riparian zone | place: USA: East River...
ATCTTGACCTAGCATTGTAGCCTATTAGTTGAGAAGTGAATTCTAAAGTTTTTCAGAGGGCAGCATAGGTACTTCGGTATGTTTGATTGATATATCTTTCAGCAAATATTAAGGTGTAACAGGTCGATCTAACTAATAGGTCATGATAGCTTTCAGAAGGAGGGAAAGGAATTACTTCACGTTTAGTTTGGTGTAGCGAGTAATGTTTGCGTCTCATCTGCTATAGATGCCTCTTCGCTATTTGTCCCTTCATTTACACATATGGTCCAGCCACTGCAGACATTCTTCTGCCCAATATCTTGTTCGGTACTGGTTTCACTATCGTCAGTTTCCTGTGCATAAGTAGTAGTTGGCGTTAGTATGGTGGATAATCCAAGCGCGGAAAAGACTAGAAAAGAGAATACGAGCGTCGTCAAAATGAATATTGATCGAGAATTCATACTATTAACTAGATAATTGTTATGGTATTTTTGAATTAGGATACTTATAACCCCCTTCTTATTATGGATGGACAGAGGGGAGTAAGAAGGGATAGTTAAAACATGGAATTTTTGTACTCTTATGCTTTATCATGAAATTAAATATGAATTTGATTACTTCTACCGGTTCTTTCGATTGCTGATTCCATTTGTAAAATCGTTTACAAGTTAGACTTTCATAGTTGATATCTATTCGAGCACTGTGTTCTATCTTATAAGTTACATCGCCTTTAAGTTGCTACATAGATGAAACCGAATTCAAACATTTCCTATGTTTCCGTTAAAAAAGCTAGAAGCATACTAGAACAATTCATCTTACGCAATAGAATTCTCCACTCCGAGACGATCTACGTCCGGAACTGTTACAAACGTGTCTTGGCTAAAAATATCGTAGCTGATGTGGATATACCAGCTTTCGATAGTTCGCATATGGATGGTTATGCAGTAAAGGCTGAGGATATAACTTATGCATCAGAACAAACCCCAGTTGTTCTGAGGCTCAGACGAGATAAAATCAAACCTCTGAAAGCTGTTCCTTCTGATTTTATTCTACAAAGACAAGAGGCGTTTCGGATAAATACTGGTGGATATCTGCCTCAGGGAGCAAATACCGTTGTGCCAGTGGAGGACGCCCAAGCGACACATAAAAAAAAAGAGGTTCGTATCATCAGAGCCCTTCCAGCAGGATCTTTTGTGTATCCAAGGGGCCTTGATATAAAGAAAGATCATGAAGTAATGAAAAGAGGTAGAATTTTGAGGCCCCAAGACATTGGGTTATTGGATTCTCTATATATTACCAAAATTAATGTCCTTAGGAGGCCTAGGGTGGCTATTATATCAACTGGTAGTGAACTTACAAATAACAAAAAATATGTAAAATCAGGAAAGGTGCTGGAGAACCATAGTCGAATAATTTCTAAATTGGTAGAGGAATTGGGTGGGATCCCATTCAGGATGGGTATAGTTCCCGATGACGTCACAAAAATACGAAACAAAATTGAAAAGGCCATTAGCCAGTCAATGGAATTGATCTTAACACTTGGAGGTTCATCCGTGGGAGAGCATGATCTAGTAGAAACAGCGATTAAATCTATGGGTGTTCCACAAGTATTTTTCCATGGGGTCAAGTTAGACCGCGGCAGGGTAACAGGAGCCGCCATTAGTAAGGGCAGGCCTATAATTATTATGCCCGGACCAATCCAGGGCGCTATCAATGCCTTCATCATTTTTGCTTATCCCATCATTAAGTTATTATCTGGTCAAATTGTGGGAAAACCAATAACACTAGATGCGAGATTGACCCAGGAATGGAATGCTCGCAAGAGATTTCCTAACTTTTCAAAGATAGTGTATGTGCACCTAAGAAGTAAAGAAAATGGGGAGTATGAAGCTGATTGCGTCCCCGGAGAGACTGAAACGTTAACGACATTTACTAGATCTGATGGTTATATTATTGTTGATGAAAAGACACCTTGCATCAAACCGGGAGAGAAAGTTAAAGTTAGCTTGTTGCCCGGTCTTTCTTATGTAAATGGTCAGTTGGAAATCTAGAGGGAAGTGGTAAACATTAGAAATGAAATAATTATTAATTTCGTTCAAATAAAATTAAGGCTTAGCTTCAAGGCACGTCATTCATTTAAGATGCCGCCCATTCAAGATAAAGCATTAGAAGACGCATGTGTTTCCTTTACATGACTTGATAGCAAATCTTTCGTACTATACTTTGTGTTACAATGGGGACAAATTAGTAGAGAACTCCTCTCTTCTATATGTGACGATGCAAGTGGGTTCATGATACATAGAGGAGCTGATGAATCCATTTTGAAGACATTTTCCATTTGTACAACTGCCTTTTCCATTTTCGTGATAATATCTTCTCGGTCTATAATACCATAAATATTGGTGGAACCTGAGCTAACAACTGCCTGTCTGATATCATGCTTTTCCATTACTGAAAGGGTATCAGAGATTGACATGTCTAACGGAATGGAAATTATAGGTGATGACATTATATCTTTTAATGCGACTTTTTCTGGGTTTTTGTGCAATGATACAACTCTATAAAGTATATCTGTTTTTGAGACCAATCCTATAATATTGTTATTTTCTGAGCCTGAAACAAGAACACAACGAACGGAATTCTCCTTCATTACACTAACCGCGTCGGCTGCTGTCTTATTTTTGTCAAGTATAATTACACTATTATTCTTAGCCGAGTCAGTTGGATTTAGCATAGAAGAAATAGGGAAGGTAGACATAGCTACTATACACGAAGTCCTTGCATTTATTGTTATACCATTGGTCTGTGAGTTCTGCCGTATTTCTAAACAACGTGAGCAAAAAACTCTCGTTATAAAATTGAATGTTTAAATAATTTATGACAATATTAAAAATATGAGTATTCTGTCTTCATGCATGAAAACTATACACCATCTAACGAATAAGTAGTAGGATAGTAGTAAACGTTGATTGACAATTCTCTAATGTCCTTTTCCTTCTAACATGTCGAATACATGTAGTAATCCTGGAAATATGGAATCCAGAGATTGAGAGACGGCTCTCAGACTCCCGGGAAGATTAATTATTACTGTCCTCTCTCTTACTCCAGATATTCCTCTAGACAGCATAGATGAAGGTACCCTCCTCTGACCAAAGGACCGGATTGTCTCTTCTATCCCAGCCAATTCTTTCTGAATAACCTTCCTTGTGGCATCAGGAGTAATGTCACGCGGACCCGCGCCCGTCCCACCTGAAGTCACAACAAGATTTACCCTTAATTCATCACAGAACCACTTCAAACTTGATTCTATTTTCTCAACTTCATCAGCAACTACCTTGTACTCTACAATTTCAAATCCATTTTCCTTGAGCCTATTAAGTATAAACCTCCCTGATTTATCCTCATTATATCCTCTTGAGTCGCTAGCAACAAGAACAGCAGCTGTTAACTTCTGCGGTGTATCGAATCGAGGAAGATTCTTTGTGCCACCCTGTTTTTCTATCACTTTTAGTGACTCGATCGACATTGATTCATCTATTGGTTTTAACATATCATAGATTGTAAGAGAGGCCACAGAAGCAGCTGTTAAAGCCTCCATTTCAACCCCTGTCTTCCACACAGTTTTTACATGAGCCTTGATCACAATTGAACAATCGTTATCATTCAAAGTAAAATGAACTTTTATGTCATCTATCGGGATAGGGTGGCAGTATGGTATTATATCTGATGTCTTTTTTGCTGCTAGGGTAGCCGATACTCTTGCCGCATTGAAAATGTTACCCTTAGGTGTCTTGCCTTCTTTAATAAATTTTGATGTTAGAGGATTTATTCTAATTATTGCCTGTGCGGTTGCCATTCGTAAGGTATCAATTTTGTCGGCAACATCAAACATCCCACCGTCATCGTCACTGTTTGCAGGCATTTTACTTGTTTTCGTTGTAGTGATTCCTTTTAATATGGAAAGGGAGTAATCCATTCTTCCAAGTAGCACTCCCTGATTCAGATAGTTCCTTCTTCCATATGGGTGTCCTATCTTTTATGCTGTCAATAGTGTATTTACAAGCTTCAAATGCCTCCCGACGGTGTTCTGTCGTTACGCCAACTACTACACTTATTTCATTAACCGTAAGATTTCCAATACGATGTATTGCTATAAATTTTTTTACATCCCATTTTTTAAGAACTTCGTTTTCAATTTCCATCAATATATTTTTTGCCATTTTTACATATGCTTCATAATAAATTCCAATCACTCTTCCTTTCTCATTGTGATCTCTTATATAACCTGAAAAAAGAACTGTTGCGCCAGCAGACTCATCCCGACATTCTTTCATCACTTTAGAGATATCAATTGGATGGTTAGTGATATCAATCATTATTCTAACATATTCTCCATCAACCCCCACTGATAGGTGGTAGAAGAGCTATTTCATCTTCCGCAGTTATTTCTGTAGTATACATATTAGGAGTATTAACATGATTATCATTTGGTTGCCTTTCAGCCACAATCTTATAATTTACTGCAAGTACGAAAGGAATGCGTTTCAACTGAGGGTAGACTTGTAAGAGTCTCTCTTTAATATCGGTAATTTTTACTGATTTTCGTTCAAATTCTAGTTCTATTTCCCTCTTCCCACCAGATACCTCTCTTGCTAATGCAAACAACTTAACTTTGAGTGGTTTAATAGCCGACCTTTTTTTTCTTGTCACTTTTTGATTGCTAACCACCTATTCTATGCATCATATTAAGTGAAGGTTCTAACTTATTACCCTTTATGATCCTGATTATGCCTTCAGGTTTTTTCTTCACATTAGCTATCAGTCGTTTCTTAATTTCATGGTCTGAAATTCCTGCACGCAGAATATTTCGTAGATCATATCCTGGCTTTTCAAATAGACAAGTTAATAGTTTACCATCAGAAGTTAGTCTGATTCTGTCGCAACTATTGCAGAATGGTTCAGTAATTGAGGGGATGAATCCTACGATTCCTTTGCCATCAGCAAAACAATAGAGTGTTGCGGGATCAGCGTTTGGCATGTTCATACTATCACTACTATTGGTAGCAGCATTAATAGGTACAATATTTCCTATGTTTTTAATTATTACATTAATCATTTCGTTCTTCGAAAAAACTAAGTTCGTCTGCCATATTCCGTCACCATCCAGAGGCATGAATTCTATAAATCGAACTATATGTCCGCTATTTCTTGCAAATTCAACAAAATCCACGATTTCGTCTTCATTCCAACCCCTGACTATAACTGTATTTATTTTTACTCTTAATCCTACGCTCACTGCTGCATCGATACTGTCCTTTACCTTCTTAAGTCCATCTGTTCCAGTGATTGCCTTAAATCTTGTCGGTTTAAAGGAATCAAGGCTAATATTTACACTGTCTAATCCAGCTTCCTTTAGTCGTTTAACCTTGTCTGCAAGCAAGAGACCATTAGTTGTCATACTGATGGATTTTATCGGGTTTATCCTTTTCAAGGAAGCTACTAGATCTTCTAGATTAGGTCTTAGAAGTGGCTCCCCTCCTGTCAAGCGTATTCTGTCAATACCTAGACTTGCGAGAATGACGACAAGCCTAAAAATTTCATCATAGGTTAGAATATCCTCGTTTTTGAACCATTTAATATTGCCCTGTGGCATACAATATTTGCATCGCATATTGCACCTGTCAGTTAAGGATATTCTGAGCTTTCTTGCAACTCTGCCAAAACTATCTGAGAGTGTAGTTTGTTTAATTGGTAGCTCTAATGCGTTCGTATTCAAACCTTCGCTGTAAGTTTTAATCATTTGAATTTTCACTTACATTTCCTACTCTCATTGCAAATTCTGAAGAACTATTTGCCCATCTTGGAGTCAAGGATATATGGTTAAACTCAAGAAGGTAGAATCTAAATATTGTGTTCTTTGGTTGAATGCTATACCACAATGCCTATTACAGCAGCTCCAAGTGGAAGTATTCTTGCGTATCCATTTCAATATCTTGTACCAATTTTCCATTTATGAAAGTATCTAAAACAATCAAGCTGATAGTCTCGGTCGATATATTGAAATTTCTTCCCCGCGTTAACTCTGGATATCGAATTTTTAAAAGCATAATTTTTCTAAACTTTGCCTTTGACATTGATATCCATCCGACACATTATATGAAATGGATATGGTTTTGTGAATATGAATATGTTGACTTGTCTGGTCTACTGAATAGAACCGACCTTGTTTGGTTGCAGGTACCATATCCAATCCACAGCTCCACCTACGTGTATTGGCAATTTGGAATGATTCATCAGTATAGAATCGAATAAAAAATCCTAGTAAACTAGGAAAACGATGACATTAGTCTTTTACAAAAACTCCATATGCTTCTGTTGCAGAGTAATTAGATTTAAAATGCAACAAAACTTGAATGTCTGGATCTTAAACCTTTACTAATAAATACCTCAATTTCTCTTCACTTAACTATGTCGGAATATGACGAAGGCACGTTTAGATGTACAATTTGTGCCAAGGAATTTCTCTCTAAGGATGAGGCTGACAGACATTTCAAGGATGCTCATTCTGGAGAAAAGACTAATGTGATGGAGTGAAACGAAATTGTATATCCATATTCCTATTCTTACTAAGATTCAAGTCTAACTCAATAATGCGCCTCTCATTACAAATAAGTGCACACTATTTTTTGTATGACATTAGATAGGTTGAGATTGGAGTATTCCACCCCCAGTACGACTTTCATCAGTAAAATTATGCATCTGTCAAGTAGGTTGGATACCCGGGATATTCTTCGGGGAATGAATACGGCTTCGACTTCGAAAGCTATGTTTTTATACTCATTTTATGGAAATTGTTGAGATTCACATCGTCACTAACCCTCGTAGCGTGCTGGAAATGCTCAATAAAATTAAAGGCTAAATTTTAGCTGCAAGTCGAGTTCCAACCCACAACAAAATATTATCCATCTTCATTTGCTTGTTCGGGCATTGGTATTAAAGCTAAAGCTGGAAAAACGACTTATATATAAGGCGTAAGAAATGATTCTAATTGTGAATTTTCTAACCAATACTATTCTAATATTTCTTAGCTTCTCCCTTTCATATGCTCTTGAAACAGGTCTCAACTCATCAGCCACAGGAAGTTATGGAAACAATATCATACGCTATGCAAATGGAGAAGAACTGGAAGCAAGAGAAATTGACAATTATCCAATCGCATCATCTAACAAAATATCGCTGACAAACACCAGCGATAGAATAGAAGGAACGCTTATTGTTACAAAAAAGGTAATTAACGAAAATAGTGAAAGTAGTAAACCTTCGGATTTTACAATAAATGTGCATGGTAATAATGCCTCGCCGACATCATTTCCAGGTAACTCTTCTGGCACAGTTGTAAAATTAGAAATGGGTATGTATAGCGTAACTGAATCAGGCCCTTCAAATTATAACTCAACCTCTTCAATGGATTGTTCAGGTGCGGTGATGTCAGTTGAAACCTTGAGATGTGATCTAACTAATACCCATCTCAACAACTCAGATGTAGAACCTAAATAGTGGCTCAAATGACTCTAACTATGTCTTCTATGATTAAGGTATTCCTTCATCAAAATCCAGTAACTTTTCCAAAGATTAGAAACATTCTAGTTGCAGGCATAGTTAGCAAGGACTATCGTTTTGGCATTTTTGATATGAATATTAACTTCATTGTTAACGGTTCTTACGAATTCTAGGATAATATATATCGAGGTACTTTTCAATTAGTAGATTGTACGTCGATCATATGATAGCCAGTTGCACCATTTGGAAAGGGTTCTCTTGCTTCTCCTGTCTGAATTTTCCCGGTTTTATCTGTCGCTCTTACCATGATCCTGTAGTTACCCTTGTTTGCAACATCTAACTCAGTGGTCCAAATAACCCAGCTATATGGAGATAGGGGGTTTTTGATTCTTGCATCTTTCCAGGTAGCCCCGTCATCGGTGCTTACCTGTATTCTTGCCACTCCTCGATCTCCCGCGAATGCAACACCTGCGATTGGTATTTGTTCGCCTACCACAATATTCATAGACCCAATATTTCTAAAAATTTTCCTTATAGGTGCATTCCCTGGAATAACGATATATGAATGGGTATTATACTGTGCGTTATTTGCCCAACCTTTTTTCTGCCAATACCCTTCGTAAACTCTATCAATCAATTCAATCTCCGTTATCCATTTTGGATTCATCATTCCGTATAAGCCGGGGATGATAGCCCTCACGGGATAACCATGTTTGGCATTTAGATCCTCCCCGTTCATACCATATGCCAAAATGGAACCTTCCTGGAGTCCTCTCTCCAGTGGTATGCCTACGTCATAGCCATCTGAGCATCTAAAAACAATATATTTGGCATTGGATTTTACGCCAGATTCCTCGAGGAGACTCTTTAATCTAATTCCATTCCATATTGCAGTACCAATAAAATCGTTGGCTATCTTGTTACTTATACATTCAAGTGTAGCAATCTGGGTGACCGAAGGCTTTGTCTTTAATTGCTCATAAGTAATTGATAAAGGATTACTGACTAAACCCTTGACAACCAGTCTCCATGAATTCGCATCTACAATTGGGGGGACGGGATTAATGTCCACCCGATAGAATAGGTCTGTGGGAGTTATTTCTGAGGCGAGTAACGCGGTAAGCCTTGAGTCCTCAAATCCAGCTGGTCTAGGTTTAGATGCGATCTCTGACGCTAACGGCAAACGCGATTGGGTGCTTTCTCGAGGAAATAGTAGATTATTTAGACCTAGATATAGGAGTGGTACAACAATGACAGAGGCGATCCCTGCCTTAATAATGAGCCTTCGGTTTTGGTCAACTCCTGATATCGAGCCAGATGTCGTATCGGGAGAAGATACTCCTTCTTCGGGTGTAACTTTTGAAGCTCTTGATTTAATATTTTTATAAAAATACGCCGACATAATCCCAAATGCGATCTGAGGTGGGATGAGGTAAATAATTAATGCCTGGATTGAAACAGATTGGATCGTAATATCCGCTATGGCAATTAGTACAATAGAAATAATCAAAATAACAACATAAGATATTACACTTGATGTTGCCGCGGCTGTTAAGAATGAATTACCTGATTTGAACTTGGTATTAATCTTGTAGATAAATAGGCCCAGAATCCCATATACTACAAGATTAACAATTAGAGCACTAATAAATGCAGAATATTTTGCAATGGGACCAAATGTTTCAACAGCTTCTGATTCAATTTCTCCAGGAGTAATCGAAAATAAGGTCTGAGATGCGAGTTCGGGGATGAATATTGCACCAGAAAATGTTCGTAGATATAAGGAAACTGCGATAGCTATGGCGCCACTAAGGAGTCCTAGAAGGAAAAGTGAAGCATAAACATGACTTGACTTATGGACCACAAGAATAGGGTTACGGGGGATGATTTAACTTTTTTTCCAGATTGAATCATGGAAATTGTATTCATAGTTTGGTCATGTATGCACGTTGTGATTAGAGAGTGGATTAAGAACGCCTCGAGAGTAGATTATGTCATTTCCAGCCATGTCACTTGATAGTACGCTCCAATCATCTGTTGTAAACTTCTCTGGACTTGAATCGCAAGTGCCAGCCATAATTGAAAACATTCTGGACCTCTAATCACCAATATGAATTCTGATGAAGGATTATTCTATGGATCTTTGAATTCAGGAAATAATCTTGAAATTAATGGCCATGATATCCTTACCCTTCGATTCACCCACAATTTATCATGATACTATTATCTTTTCAGTATTTCCCCGTTAGTATGATTTTTCAAAACTTTTTTTATTCAGTTGCCAGATGGGCCCTTAGCATCCAGGCCATTTTTTCATGTTTTTCCATTGTCCCTATCAAAAAGTCATTTGTACCCATGTCATGATATTCATCTTCGCACCTATCTGCATCCTTACGTAAAGTCCTAATTATTTGCTCATGGTCAGATAGCAGATTGGATATCATAGTTATATCTTTGGGATAATTTCCAGGCAATTCCTTTAATTTTCCATGATCTAAATATTCGGTATAAGTGCCTAGTGATTTCCCATTGAGATCGCGAATCCTCTCTGCTAGGTCGTCTATGATTTCGTCTAGTGCTTCATATTGTTCTCTAAAGAAAGCATGTCTTTCACTAAAATCTGGTCCAACAACATTCCAATGATAATTTTTAGTCTTTATGTAAAGAATATTTTCATCACACAGTTCTCTATTAAGAATCTCTATAACTCCATGGCGAGATTCTTTTGCAAGTCCAATATCCATCGCGGTTTTACTTTCTCTTATCAGGCGACCAGTTGACTTTTCCATTACCTAATCGCTATGTATTGTGTAACATGCTTTTTTAAGATTTTAGATCACTTAAGGCATTTTGAACTAATGAAAAGCTAATAATAGTATGACTTAACGTATTATTAGCTCTTTTAAGACGTAATTTTTAACGAGATATTCAACGGACACATTATATTGCCCGTGTGCATGACGTTCAAGATTATTATCAATTTTTATGATATAGATGTCAGAATATAGACATACGCATTGCTCCGAGTTGGTTGAAGTTGTTGTCTTGTATCTTAACAAGAAGCTGATACGGGTATATACCCACTTGTTACATTCACTGATATAGATTTGATATTTAGATGGATTTTTTCCAAAAAAATGGCAATATACTTCATAGCTCAAATTTACACGTATTTCATGTTATCTTTATAGTGAGTATGATTAGTAACATTCTCAATGAATAGAGTCTTGGCAGTTTCAACCTTCATATAAGTTGGAGTAGCGGTTCTCGCAGGCTCGGTACAATATGCACAAACAAATCTATGTAGTGAAATCGGTATCCGTTCTAGTGGAGACGTCTACTATGAATTCTACGGCCCCATAGTTATATATGAACCGTAAGAAATCATGGATTATGTTGTTATCCATATGGATGAATCAGGATATAATTAATAAAAGTCATTATTACCAATTATATTAATGACTAATGAAGTCCATTTTTTTAATAAAAAAAATAGAGTGATAAATGTGAGATGAAATTCATGGATTGGGGATATAAGGACATAAAAACAATGTTTGATTCTCAGATAGCATATCCCTGTTAAATGTCGGCGATCAATCAAGGATATGTAAAAATCGAAAGCTACGAATGAAAATGAGAATTAAACTGATGAAGTGAATTATTATAATGCAACAGGATCCGCCTACAAGTGATAATAATGATCAGCATTATATTTTCGGAGTATTTTTCATATCCATAGCTATATCCATAGCTCTGGCTGCTATTATCACAGAAATTGCATCTATTAGCAAAGTGTCAATGTATTATTATCCCATTATATGGATAGGGAGCTTTGCAATTACATTTCTCACATTATTTCACGACAAACGCGGCCTTATGCGTTCTCTCCAGAGCAGAATGAAAAATAGCATTAGATGGCCAGGAAAGGTCAAAGTTCTAAATGGGATATGTTGGGCAGGACCCTTTGCTGCAATAGCTATCTATCCCGCTCTTTTGCCATATTTAGTATTGGTGGGCATAGGACTAGGAAATATTTCCACTTATCTATTTTTAAGGAAGTATAATGGGATAAATCACCGTGAACAACTAATTGTTGGCCTAGTGTCATTAGCTGCAATTCCTGTTACGTATGGAATGCATACGAGTATTATTGCGGTTAAGGAGGATATCGCTGTAATGCTATCTCGAATCTTTGTAGCTTTAGCTTATGCAGTTGGCGGTGTATATGCAATACTCACAAATAATGGACAATAAGATATTTTTAATCTCTATTGTGGAAGCGATGGACTCATATAGCTGCCGACTCTGCTAATGCGATTACTTTAACATTAGTGTAGCTGTGAATTTAGGTTATGATATGTCTGTAGTTTGGAAAGAAGGGGTATAGATTAATAATCCTCATAATAAATGAATTGGTTAGGACATTGAATTGAGAGGTTCGAAAAAAATTCATGCTATTATCAGAAAAGGATCCAACGGCATGCTCAAGGATAAAAATATTCTCAGTTGTGATTTTATTGAAGTACAAATCATTAGAAGGCAGCAATGGCAATTGAAAAATGGTAATGAGTAATGAACGGTGATAAGAAAGGAGATTGGTGTATTGTATCTCTTGATGGAACAATTATCAGAGCCAAAATCATCCACAAGAGCAGAGGAAAATACAAGATAGTAGAAGACACAAAGAACGGAATTTATGTCGATAAAATTGTTGATGCATCAGATATAATACAAGTAGAAAAAAAATAGCCATTAGGCGAGCGAGAGAGTTCCCCCTTCATCTGTTAATTACACAAAAAAAGGTGCCCCTATTTCTATTCTAATTGTTACCTTATGACCCTGGCTAGACCAACTAAGTATCTGTTTATGAACAAGGCATTTTATAGGTATTCGCAGTTTTCTCTCAAAAAAATCTTCATGACTCGAAAAATACAATGGCCATAAGATAACGTAAATTGTAACATCACAGATCCTTTTTATTTTTCTATAAGATTCAAATCTATATAGTCCTGATAATATACTATTGTTATTAAAAATGGGGAACCCTACGCTATTAAAGGATCAAGATTTCCGTACTGAACTACTAGAATCATAGCAGATTCAAATGAAACATTCAACGGCCGCGTCAACAATTCTTTTTAGAATTAAACAGCATATTTGGTATGTTCTATCATTAATATGGTCAAGAGGAATAAATTGGGTTTATCCGTGTTTATAGATACCTTGATAAATAGTAGGTTTTAGCTACCGGACAACCGGAATCGCAACCACGCCAATCGTGCAGGCTCCTACTCTAGTGGTCTATAAATTAACCAAGAAATTTGCTAAAAAAGATTGTGTGTCAGTTTTCTAGATCAAAATACGAAATTCTTTAACCTTCTTTTTGTGACTGACAATTTCCCACTACTTTTTTGCAGGGTTTTATGAAACTATAGGAAGAGAGCAAGCATCGCTGTACCTGGGGTTGATTCTGATTCCCTAATTTCTCCGCGTACTTTATGTTATTAGCGTCTTGTTTCATTAGGGATATTCAACAAATCATACCAAGGATCACTATAATTTCCAGGTCATAGATTCCACTCTTACTGGGCTTATTCATGGCTGCATTTCTCCGATAAAGTATGTTTCTTGCTTCAAGTAGTCCGTCAAAAAAATCATAGCTGATATAAACAGACTCTAGCCAAGGTATATCGAACGGGAAATAGGCATGGAATGAAACTATAATTATTGCATTTTTGGTCTAATATATTGAAAAGTAGTGTACCGAGCATAACAAATACCACAATAATTAATTATTACCACTTATAATACCAAGAATAATGTCAGAAGAGGAAAATATTGACGCCTATTTATCGAGTAGAGAACGGGAACATAGAGAAGAGCGAGATCAGAATGAATTGGAACCGTCAGTAGCTGGAGGAGTATATAAGGCAGTCGTGGAAGGTGAAGAGGCAGGTGAGCGAGAGGAGCCATCTGTCTCGACCGCTGCCCAACCACAACCACAACCTAAGACACAAAGCAAGAGGGCGTCTATAAGAAAAATCCAGAAGTCTATATCTGATGTCTCAAAGCAATTGGATAAGCAGACGGCTCAAATCAACAAGCTATCACAGGTAGTTCAAACCCTGCAGAAACAAACAAAATCAACACAAAGACAGTCCGAGCTAACCAATCAAATTCGGTCTCAAGTAAACCAAATACAAAGAGGGATAACTCAAGTACAGAAGACTGTGCAAAAGAAGGCTCCTGCGTCGTCAGCGTCAAAATCTGTCAAGAAAAAGTCCACCAAAAAGAAGAAAAAGTAGAACTCAATAACCCCTCCTTTTCTTGTTTGTTGAAACCTACACTTGCATTGTATTTGTACAACCCGGTGTATTGCGATTCTCTGATTCACATTAACACAGGATTATAGCACATGAATCATTCAACAATTTTGTCCTAATGGGAACCTAGGTAGGAGAAGAATCATTTGTTACCAATTAGGAGAAATTGTGGTAATGTAGAGTACCTAATTATACTTATGATTGACTTTATAGCAATAGATTATGGAACCAGTGCGTGAAACCATTACGGTATTATACGGTGCATGTACCGTACTCTAAGCTGAGATGCTAACGGATTGTTGGTGTAGGGGGACATGAATCAATCAGTCCTTTCTATAGCAGCATTCCTAACACCAAAGGTCCCACACCAACATTCTACAATAGCCTTCAATGAATAAAAATAGTTCAAAGTTTATGCGTGTACATTTCTTATAGACTATTTCATATCTCCTTTCTAGACTATTAGAATGAATATATTATCTTAAGCAGATTATCATACTACATATCACATTAAAATGGGAGCTATACAAGTTTCTCAATCCAGAAATAATAATAGACTATAGTTACAAAGTACAATGAATCAAAAAAGTTTCCTTTATGCCGATTGCTTTTAGATATAAGAAGTACGGATACCTCTTACCTTACTTCATCCCGAAGAGTCCCTTAAGTCCTTCAGAAATACTACTGAGGATATCGCCCTCTCCTGTTTGATTCGTGACTGCTTGTCCTGCCTCTCCTGTTTGATTCGTGACTGCTTGTCCTGCCTCTCCTGTTTGATTCGTGACTGCTTGTCCTGCCTCACCTGTTTGATTCATGGCTGATTGTCCTGCCTCACCTGTTTGATTCATGGCTGATTGTCCTGCCTCACCTGTTTGATTAGTCTCGTCTTGTTGTGCGAATAAGTGACTCACAGTACTAGCAGTCATCAAAAATAATGATATGAATATGGATGCAATCAAT
>Ga0193741_1000271_pt1 | contig 14807 bp, 12 predicted proteins | sample L2s2metaG_FD_143059 | JGI IMG/M metagenome (GOLD analysis project Ga0193741, IMG submission 143059) | Soil microbial communities from a riparian zone of the East river system, Colorado, United States - L2s2 | ecosystem: Environmental > Terrestrial > Soil > Riparian zone | place: USA: East River...
CGGTGAAGTACAGCGTCTCCCACAAACAGGTACGGCCCATCAGGCCGATCGCCATCGCGCCGCCGGCGCGCAGATGACGGCAGCCGATGACGCCAAGCGGACCAAGTGACGGCGCGCAATTGAGCGCGCCAAAATTCGAGACGATCGCATCGAAGCCTTCGGCGTGATCGAGGGCGTCGAGGAACTGCGGCAGATCGTGCAGATCGCAGGAGAGGATGCCGGCGCGATCACCGAGGCCGGCCATTTCCAGCCGCCGCCTCGTGCGGATCAACATTTCTTCCGAGGGATCGCACGCCACGACGCGCGCGCCGAGTCCCGCGAGGAACACCGTGTCGGCGCCGGTGCCGCAGCCGATCTCGAGCACGCGGAATCCCGATCGAATCCATCGCGCCAACAGGCGATGCGTCTGCTTGCGTTGAAGCTGAAACGCCTCGCCCGACGCGAGCGCATCGTAGCCCGGCGCGAGACGATCGAACGCGAGGCGCGCGGTGGTCATGACAACCGGCTCCTCGACATCGATTTCACCGGCACGCGCTGATCGCCGGCGTCCCCCTTCGCCAAGGCTACGGGGGACGGCGCGTTCAGCGTCACGCCGGCGGCGCGGTGATACAGGGCCAGCATGTCGCGCGCGGTCTGCGCCCACGAGAAGCTGCGCGCGCGCTGCAGGCCGCGCTCGGCGCGATCGCGCCGCAGATCCTCATCGGTCGCCAGTCGAACGATGGCATCGGCGATCGCGTCCGTGTCGGTCGGATCGATCGTCTCGGCGGCATCGCCCGCGATCTCACCGAGCGACGACGTGGTGGAGGTCAGCACCGGAATGCCGCACGCCATCGCCTCGACCACCGGAAGGCCGAAGCCCTCATAGAGAGATGGGAACGCGAAGAACTCGCCCAGGTTGTAGATCGCCGGCAGGTCTTCGAACGGCACGTAGCCGGTGAAATGCACGACGTCCTGGATGCCGAGCCGCTCGATGTGCCCGGCGAGATCGCGCGACGACCAGCCGTAGGGCCCGACGCACACGAGATGGTGCGGAATGCCGGCCTTGCGCGCGTCGGCGAACGCCGACATCAGGCGCGACAGGTTCTTTCGCGGCTCGATCGTGCCGACGTAGAGCATGAACTGCCGCGGCAGGGCGTAGCGCGCGCGCACGTCCTCGAGCCACGCGCGATCCGCGATCGGCCGGAACGCCGGGCTCGCGGCTTCATGAACAACCGCGACGCGATCCGGCGCCACGCCGTGCAGCCGCAGCAGATCGCGGCGGGCGCTGTTCGACACCGTGACGATCGACGAGGCCCGGCGAATCGCGAGGTGCATCAGCGGCCGGTTGAGCAGCAGCCGCCGCACCGGATGGCAGTTCGGATACAGCCGCAGGCTCATGTCGTGCACGGTGACGACGGTGGCGACCGGAGAGCCAATCGGGATCATCCCGTTCGTGAAGTGGGCGACGTCCGGCCGCAGCGCCTCGAGCGCGCGCTGCGCGCGCAGCTGCATCCAGCCGATGCGAATCGGAAAGCGATGGCCATCGTGGACGCGCACGTGCGGCGGCAGCGGCGCCTGCGTATCGATCGGCTTGTTCGACACGACGACGAGCTCGTCGCCGGTGTTGACGACTTCGCGGGCGAGATGCTGCAGCAGGTGCTCGGTGTAGTACCCGACACCCGTGCGCCCCGGCGTCAGCGTCGTGCCGTCAAAGACGATGCGCATGATCACCCGGCGGCGGGAACAGCAGGCCGGCCGCGACGGCGAAGACGGTGTAGGTCGGCGTGAAGGTCAGGAACGAATCGACGAGCGCGTGCATGGCGATCGCCACACAGGCCGCGAACGATGCGGCCACGATCGGCAAACGCGCGTCGCTTGCGTCGATCACGGATCGCGTTCCCGACCGCAGCGCCGCGAACAGCAGCCACCCCAGCGCAATAACGCCGATCGCGCCCATGCCCGCGAGCACTTCGATGTAGGAGTTATTCGCGTGAACACGCACATCCCACGCGACGAGTCCGAGGTGGCGGCCGTAGGTGTGGCGGAAGTTGTCGGGGCCGATGCCGACGAGCGGCCGATCGCGCGCGATGGTGAGCGCCGTCTGCCACAACACCGATCGCGGCATCCGCATCACGCTCGACGGCATGCGGCCGCGCAACGGCAGCGGCGCGCCGACCGGCGTGCCCTCGACGGAGACGACGCTACGTCCCGGGTAGACGCCCTCGAGGCTGAGCCAGGTGCGATGCTCCTGCACCACGTCCCAGATCAGCAGGTACGTGCCCGGATATCCCGGCGCGCGCACGCGCCCCTTCATCGTCACCTCGTCGCCGGGGTCGATCGGCCGCGCGAACGGCGTCCGCAGTCCATCGAACACGACGACGTCTTCGGTGGCGGCGTCCAGGAAGTGATACGACAGCGAAAACGGCGGCTCGGCGATCGATTGCCACGACAGGCGTCCCTCGTTCGTCAGCGTGACGTCGATGTCGTTGAAGCTGTCCGGGCGCAGCGTCAATCGCTGCGGCACGTCATACGACGCGCCGTACCAATCCTGCGAGCCCTCGACGCTCATGCGCGCGAGCAGCATCTGCGGCGATCGCGACATCAGCACGAGCGCAACGAGGATCGCGGCCAGCAGCGCGAGCCGCCGGTGTTCCCCGCCCCAGCCGCCTTCGCCAAGGCTTCGGCGGCCAAGTTGCCCGCCCCTGTGGTACGTCAGCGCGCCATATATCAGAATGCTCATCGCCATCGTGATCAGGCCCGAGCGCGTGAACGTCGCGATCACGCCGGCGCCGGTCAGGACGAGCCCGGCGAACGCGAGCCGGCTCGCCTGCCCCGAGCGAAGTCGAGGGGTGACAATCCACGCGAGGCCGAGCGCGAATGCCACTTCGAGAAACATCGACGTGATCGTTGGATAGAAGAGCGTCGATGTCGCGCGCAGCTGACCGCCGACCACGTGGAAGCCCGGGCGGAACTGCTTCAGTGCGTTGAGCACCCACGGGACTTGCGCCAGCTCGAGGAGCGCGATCGCGCCGACCAGCGCCGCCGCGGCGAGGAGTGCGGCGCAGATCTGCCTGGCGAGGCGATCGGATCGGCCGACGTTTGCCACGAGGATGAACAACATCGCCGCCACGCCCAGCCGCGCGGCGACGCGCAACGCGTTGCCGCGGAACTCCGGCGCGGCGAATGCGGCGATGAACGCGCACGCGACGATCGCGATCAGCGGCAACGTAATCGCGGTGCGCCACTCGAATGCGGAAGGCTCCCTCAACCACGCCACGGCGCCAATCGCGAGGGCGACGACGATCGTCATCTCGACCGTCGTCAGCGTGAAGCCGAAAATCGACCCGGGCAACGCGCGCTCGAAGGGCGACACGGCGGCGACGAGCATCACGCTCGCGGGCAGCGCCCAAGAGCCCGCGCGCGTACGCGCCAGAGGCAGGCGAGATACGGAAATCACGGCAGCTTCGGCCAAGAGTGGCTTTCGAAGTGCAATTCAAGTGCCCGTTCGACTCGTGCGCGCGCCGCTTTCGCGGAACGCGCACTCGCTCAGGGCAGGCCCATTTACCGGGCATAGTCAGTGCATTGGCACTACGGTCTTGGGCGTAAACTCACGGTTCGCGGCATTGCCGCGTACCGGGGCTTTCCGAACGTGAAATTGCTTTCGCGTTACGTAACGCATGCCGTTTCAGCACGCATCCTGCTGAAGGGCGTGGCCGACATCGGCGGCAAAGCGGTGACGCTCGTCATCACCGTCGCCGCCGCGCGGATTCTCAACGCCGACGCGTTCGGGGTGATGGCGCTGGCAATGGCCACTGGCTGGCTGCTTGGCGTCGCCACCGACGCGGGCCTGTCGATGCACCTCGCGCGCGAAACCGCACGTCCCTTCGACTCGCATTCGTCAAACTTGTTCGACGAACGCTCGCTCAGGGCAGGCAATCGGGGCCGCCAGCTCCTGATCGAAGTGTTGCGGCTGCGCGCCGGGCTCGCCTACGTCGCGGCGACGATGATCGCGTTTTTCACGCCGTCGATCGTGCCGCCGCACTGGAAGATGCAGTTCGTGCTGATCGTGTTCGCGCAGCTCACCGGCGCGATCATCGAAACCGTCGCGCATTACTTCCGCGGCATCGAGCGCAGCGAGATCGAATCCGCGATCCACGCGGCGCATCGCTTCACGACGCTGGTGCTGGCGCTGATCGTGCTCTTCTGGTGGCCGCGGCTCGATTTTCTCGGCGGCGCGATGCTGATTCCCGCGGTCATCGCCATGCTGGTTTCAGTAGCGATCGCATGGCACTTGTCCGGGAACCGGGAGCCGGGAGCCGGGAACCGAGAGAGCCTCCTCACTCCTTCCACATTCATGCGAAATGTTTTGCCGCTTGGCGCCGCGGTGTTGATCTCCGCGCTCTACTTCCGCATCGATGTGTTTTTCATCGAGCGATGGCAGGGGCTGGAAGCCGTTGGCGGTTACAACGCGGTGTTCCGGCTGGTCGAGGCGATGCGGCTCCTGCCGGCCGCGGTGATGGCCGTGACGTTCCCGATGCTGGTGCAGGCCACCGACACGCGGCTCGTGCAACGGATCGGCGCCGCGCTGGGGATCGCGGGCGTGGTGCTCGCGTTAATCTGCGCGCTCGGCTCCTCGGTGATCGTGCCGCTCGTCTACGGCCGGTCGTTCCTCTATGCCGCGCCGACGTTCGCGATTCTGTCGCTGGCGCTGCCGCTGTTCTTCCTGAATTACGCGCTGACGCACCAGGTGATTGGATGGGACGGCCAGCGCGCATATTTGTTGATCGCCACGCTCGCGCTCGTGGCCAACGTCGCCGCCAACTTCACGCTGGTACCGATCGAGGGAATGATCGGCGCCGCGATCGCGACACTGTTGACGGAGGTCGTGGTCACCGGCGGCTGTCTCTGGTTTTTGGGCCTTCGTACTGAACCCTCGGGTAGAACCACCGTGTCGAACCTCCGGACCGAACAGCCGTGATCCCGACACGAGAGCAAGAACTCGCCGTTTTGCGCTCGGTGATTTATGCGTCGCTGTTCGACTATCCGCTGACGCCGGCGCAGCTCGAATCGAGCCTGATCGGCGTCCGCGCCGATGCCGCGGCGATCGAGTCGTGGTGCCGCGAAAGCGATCTGCTGCAGGCAGCGATCGAACAGCGTGATGGTCTCTACTTCCCTGCCGGCCGATCCGATCTCGTGCGCACCCGATCGCGGCGCGAGGCGCTCAGCCGCCAGTTGCTCGATCGCGATCGCCGTATCCTGTCGTTCGTCGCGGGCATGCCGTTCGTCCGCATGGTCGCGCTCTCGGGCAGCCTCGCGCACCTCAACGCCGAAGGATCGGCCGATCTCGATCTGTTCGTCATCACCGCGCCACATCGCGTGTGGAGCATCACGGTCGCGGCGCTGGCGCTCTCGAAGGTGCTTGGCTGGCGCAAGCACGTGTGCATGAATTACGTCGTGTCGGAAAACGCGATGGCGATCGAGCCGGCCGATCTGTTCTCGGCGAATCAGATCATTCACCTGCGGCCGATCGTCGGCCATCACGTCTTCGATCGCTTCGTGAAATCGAATCCATTCGTGAGGGACTTCTATCCGAACTTCGAGCTCGCGCCGATCGGACCCAAGCCGCGAGCCGCACGTCTCAAGCGCGCGCTCGAGCGACTGCTGTCGCTCGGTCCAGCGCAGATCGCCGAGCGTGCCGCGAGGTGGCTGTACGGCCGGCATCTGAAGCGGCGTTCCACCACGTGGCAGTCGCGGGATCAGGTCAGGCTCGAAGCGGAATGCCTGAAGCTACACACCAGCAGCCATCGGGCGTCGACCCTCGAGCAATTTGAGGCCGCGATGGCTCGGATCCTCGCGCGCGAGCCGCTTGCGGCTGCCGTGGCGCGGCGTTAGGCGTCCCTACCGTTGCGCTGGCTCTTGGACTATTCTTACCTCCCGTCTCCGCCAGTCCAAGTCGGTTGCACTCGCGCCAGGCGTACCACGGGTCCGTCCGTAATCTCGTCAGTGAAGGAGATCCCCCATGCGTCGGATTATGTTCTCGCTCGTCGCGCTTGCGCTGGCAATGGCCGGCGCTATTCACGCGCAATCGCCCACGCCGGGCGTGCCGCGTTTCGTCCCCGCGTCCGGCATGCTGTTCGATCAGGCCGGCAAGCCGCTCGACGGCAACAACATCAAGATCACGTTCTCGGTATACGCAAACGCCGGCGATCAAGAGCCGTTATGGTCGGAGACCGTGAAGGTGCAGGTCACGGCGGGCCGATACGACACGCTGATCGGCTCTTCGAGTACCAACGGAATACCGTCGGGCGTGTTCACGTCCGGCGACGCGCGGTGGCTCGGCATCACCGCCGAAAAGGCGGTGGCGCCGCCGCGGTCGCTCCTGGTCAGCGTGCCGTACGCATTGTCGTCTGATGACGCGTCGAAGCTTGGTGGTCATCCCGCTTCGGCGTTCGTCCTGAAGGAGGACCCCAACGCCGCGACGTCCTCGTCGACACCGTCAGGGTGGAAGCAGGCGGTCGACGAGGAAGCCGCCGCCCGCGCCGACTCCGATACGACGCTGCAGAACAACGTCGACGGCGAAACCTCCGCGCGGCTCGCGGCCGACACCTCGCTGCAGGACAGCCTCGACGGCGCAAAGAGTGAGCTGAACGCCAAGATCGACTCGACGAAGAGCGAGTTCGACACCAAGATCGACGCCACCAAGAACGAGCTCAACGGCAAGATCCTCTTCGAAACTTCGAAGGTGACCAACGACCAGGACTCGAAGCTGCAGGCGTTGAAGAACGAGCTGCAGAGCGACAGCTCGCAGAAGGTCAACGAGCTCGATCTGAAGAAGACCAGCAAGGAAGAATTCGAGTTCGAAAAGAGCAAGAAGACTCTGGAAATCGACGACATCAAGCTGAAGAAGCTCGAGAAGAACGAATTCGAGCAAGAGAAGCAGACCAAGCAGGCGCTGATCGATGACCTCCACCAGAAGAAGCTCGCCAAAGACGAATACCTGCTGGACAAGCTGCAGAAGGATTTCGACATTAGCGACCTCAAGCAGAAGAAGGCCGAGAAGACGGATTTCGAAGCAGAGAAGACGTCGAAGCAGCAACAGATCGACGACATCAACGCGAAGCTGATCGCCGAGAAGGATCGCGTCGATACGCTCGCGAAGTTCGTCGTGGCGTTCGCGCGCGAGCCGAATGGCGAAGAGATGCCGGACCGCTGGATGTGCCCGGAGGGCACGGTCGCCATCGGCATTGTTGGCCAGGCGGCGGATCCACTGGGAACGGCGTCGCCGTTCTGTTCCCCGGTGACGGGCGCCATGGTACGCGCCGATGGCAACCTGGCGGCAACGTTCAATGGGCCATTCGCGGTGCCCGGCCTGGATGGCGCGGTGCCGACGTACGAGTTGATGTGCCCGGCGTCTCACGCCGTGGTTGGGATCGACGTTGGGATATTGACGACCAATGGGATCCAGATAACGCTGGAAGACGAAGCCGGGAACATCCCGATGAGGGCGCGCTGCCGCCGCATGTTCAGCGCGATCGTGGTGAGTTCCGCGGCATCTGTCACTGCTCCGGCGCAGCCGCCATCACCCATCTGCCCCTCGGATCAGACGGCTGCGGGTATCGTGAGGCTCGCGGCGTCGATCCAAGTGGTCTGCCGGTAGGCAGCAGTCTTGGCCGGCGGGGCGATCTGTGTCCTGGGGGTAATGACGGTTTCGTCCTGTCCCCCGGGACAACTTCCTTTAGACAGGACACCTCCGCCTTACGTTTTGTGAGGAAACAGGCGTAAAATCAGGCATTCCGGGGTATGTACCCCGGCACGGCACTTGCTTAAGCATCGGGCAGGAGTTCAATCGAAAAATGGATTTCAACAAGCTGGTCTTTGCGGGGTTAGCGGTAGGGTGCCTGACGGCAGCAGCCGGCGGGTCGTACCTGGCCGTCCGGCAGAACCAGGCTGCAGCGGCGGTCACCTCGGAACAATATGGTCCCGCGCCCGTTGCGCCGGCAGCGCCGGCGGTCACCGAATCTGAAGGCGTGATCTCGCCGGAAGTCGCGAAGCCCGCGCGTCCGGATGTCCCGGCAGCGCCGGTGAGACGTGAACCGGCGATTGCGAAAGCACCGGCGACTTCCTCGCGCGCTTCGACTCGTGACGGGTCGCGAAATACGCAACCCGTCACTCGCTCAGCACAGGCGCCTGACTCACAAGTGGCCTCAAGCGCGCCGGCGCCTTCGGCACCGGCTCCCAGCACGTCTGGATCAATGTGGGAGACGCGTCCGAGCGTGCAGCCCTCGACGCCTGACTACAGGGAACCCGAGCCGCCGGCTCCGCCTCCGCCGCCCGCGCCGGAGTTCGTCGATCTCACAGTGCCGTCGGATGCGGTGCTCGGACTGCAGATCGAGCGCACCGTGTCGAGCGAGCTCGCGCGTGTCGAAGACAAAGTTGAAGCGCGCGTGACCCGCGACGTGCGCGTGTCCGATCGCATCGCGATCCCCGCGGGATCGACGGTTCGCGGATCGGTCACCGAAGTCGATCGCGGCGGCCGCATGAAGGGCAAGGCGCGTCTCGCGATTCGCTTCCACACCATCGTGCTGGCCGACGGCACGCAGGTCGCGCTGAAGACGGACCCGGTCGTGCGCGAAGGCCAGGCGCCCGGCGGCGAGAGCGCCGCGAAAGTCGGCGGCGCGGCCATCGGCGGCGCGATCCTCGGCGCGATTCTCGGCGGCGGCAAGGGTGCGGCGATTGGCGGCGCGGTGGGCGCCGGCGCCGGCACGGCCGCGGCGATGACGAACGATCGCAACCCGGCGACGCTCCCCGCCGGCACGACCGTAACGGTGCGCATGCAGGCGCCGGTGACGGTGACGGTCCAAAAAGAATAGTTCTAGCCACGAAGGACACGAAGGGCACGAAGACAAACCTTCTAAACGCCAGTGCCGCTCAGCCGCACCGGTATTTAGAAAAAGATTCTTCGTGTCTTCGTGTCCTTCGTGTTTATGATCCCCGTCGGAGGCTGAGTCATGCGTGCTTTAACGGGTTTTCTCGTCCTGGTGTTCGCCCTTCCCGCCGTCGCTCAAGTCACCAAGCAAGAACGGGCGGGCATCGTCAACTTCAGCAAGGTCGATGCGGTCGTCGCGTGCGGCGGCGCGACCGACACCAAGGCGCTGGATGGGTTGAAGGCCGATGGCTTCAAGACCATCATCAACCTGCGCACGGCGGGCGAACAGGGCGCCAACCTCGAACAGAATGCGGCACGGGCGAAGGAACTGGGGCTGAAATACATCAGCATCCCGTTCGCCACGCAGCAGCCGGATCCCAAGGCCGTCGATACGTTCCTCGGCGAAATCGCCAACAAGAGCAATCAGCCGGTGTACGTGCACTGCGGGGCAGCGAGCCGCGTCGGCGCATTCTGGCTGGTCAAGCGCGTGCTGCAGGACGGGTGGGCCATCGACAAGGCCACCGAAGAAGCGAAGGCGATTGGACTTCGCGGCGAGCCGCTCGAGAAGTTCGCGCTTGATTACATCGCGACACATAAGAAGTAAGCAGTTTGACAGTCGAACGACCCTCCAGCGATACTGAAGGGTCGTTTCACGCGGCGATTTCTCCGACTTGGTGGGCCGCGTGACAGTTTCGCCTTGCCACGCCTCCGGCGTGGCGGCTATCTAAGTCGCGAGCCAGGCCCGCGATTGTTCGCGGGTTTTTTTTTGGAGTGTTAATTGAGCAATCGATACATCTTCTCCTCCGAATCGGTGGGTGAAGGCCATCCCGACAAAGTCGCCGACACGATTTCCGACGCCGTCCTCGATGCCTGCCTCACGGGCGACAAATACAGCCGCGTCGCGTGCGAAACCTACGTCAAATCGAACGTCGTCATCGTCGGCGGCGAAATTACGACCAGGACGAAGCTCGACGTCGAGCAGATCGCGCGCGAGACCATCCGCGAGATCGGCTACGTCAACGACGACGACGTGTTTCATGCGGATCGGGTGTTCGTGAACCTGCTGCTGACGCAGCAGTCGGCCGACATCGCACAGGGCGTGGACGCGCGCAAGGTCAAGGGCAAGCGGACCTCGCAGCAGGGCGCCGGCGACCAGGGCCTGATGTTCGGCTACGCGAGCAACGAAACCCCGGAGCTGATGCCGGCGCCGATCATGTTCGCGCACCGCCTCGGCCGGCGCCTGACGAAGATTCGCAAGTCCGGCGGCGCCTCGTGGCTGCGGCCCGACGCCAAGTCGCAAGTCTCGGTGATCTACGAAAACGGCAAGCCCGTCGGCATCTCGAACGTCGTCATCTCCACGCAGCACGCCGCCGACGCCTCACACGACAAGATCGAAAAGTTCTGCATCAACGAAGTGATCCGGGCGGTGCTGCCGGCGCGGCTGCTGAGCCGCGACACCGAGTTCCTGATCAACCCGACCGGCCGCTTCGTCGTCGGCGGCCCGCAGGGCGATACCGGCCTCACCGGCCGCAAGATCATCGTCGACAGCTACGGCGGCATGGGCCGTCACGGCGGCGGCGCGTTCTCGGGCAAGGATCCAACGAAGGTCGATCGCAGCGCCGCCTACATGGGACGCTGGGTGGCGAAGAACGTCGTCGCCGCGAAGCTGGCGGCGAAGTGCGAGGTGCAGTTTGCCTATGCGATCGGCCATCCCGATCCGGTGAGCATCCACATCGAGACGTTCGGCACGGCCACCGTGCCCGACGCGAAGATCACGCGCGCGATCAATCGGGTGTTCGATTTCCAGCCGGCGGCGATCATCGATCAACTGCGGCTGCGCCGGCCGATCTACTCGAAGACGACCAACTACGGCCACTTCGGCAAGAACGACAAGGACCTGACGTGGGAATCCACGAACAAGGTCGCCGCGCTTCGCAGCGCTCTCTAGATTTACGGGGTCGGTGTCACAACGCCGACTCCGTTCCTCACTGTCACTGTCGCGCCGAATGCCTTCGAGCGCGTTGTCATCATCTCCAGAATGCGCGCAGCGTCGGCGCCAGCCGCGAGTTTCGGACGGCCGCGTTCCGATCGCGGTGTCTGAAATCCGAGCGTAATGGGATGCAGCTGCGCTTCGACAAACTTTCCGCCCTCCCACTTCGTCACGACCGCCACTGAATCCCAGTACTCGCGATCGGCCGGGAAGCTGCGGCGATCCTTGTCGTAGCGCGCGTCGAGATAATCGGCCGGCTGCGCGTCATCCTTCAACGAGTACTCTTCGTAACTCTCTTCGGGCATGCGCAGCACGGTCTCGTTCTGGAAAATGAAATTCGACAGGCTGTAGAAGATCGGCTTGCCCTTGTAGATTTCGATGCCGCGCAGCACATGCGGGCCGTGCCCGACGAAGACGTCGGCGCCGGCGTCGATCACCGCCTTCGCGAAGATCGGAATGAAGTCCGCGGGGACCGATCGATTCGCACCGCTCTCGTGGCAATGCAGCGACACGATGACGATGTCGGCAAGCGCCGACGCGCTCTTCACCACCCGGGCGATCTCTTCGACGTCCTGCTTATTGGGCTCGGTGCGCGTGCCGGGCGTCGGTCCGGCGACGTAGCGGCGTCCACCGAAGTTCAACGTGTCACCCGTGCCTGGCGGATTGCCCGAGAGCTCCGACGCGACGCGGCGCAAATCCGCGAGCCTCTCGGGCGTGACGATGTAGGTCGTGGTGAATCGCAGCGGGCTCAATCCCGGCCGCGCCGGCATGTCGCCGCGCGTGTTGCCGGCGCGCGAGTGCGGCGTGAATGTCGACGCCGCCGAGATCAGGGCGACGCGGCCCTTCGGCGTCTCGAGAAACTTGGCCTCGCGCGCTTGGGAGAGGCTGTTGCCGACACCGGCTTCGACGAGGCCGGCCTCGCGAACGTAGCGGCTCGTGATCTGCGCGCCCTGCACGCCGAAATCGCCGGCGTGATTGTTGGCGCGCGAGACGAGATCGAATCCCGCCCACACGAGCTCCTTCAGGATCGGCGGATCGGTCCGCATCCAGGTGCCGCCGCTTTCATGCGCGGGCGGCATCTCGTAGTCGTGGAAGAGGGTCTCGAGATTCGTGAACGCGGCATCCGCGCCGCGAATCAGATCGAAGAGCTTCGTGAACTCCGGCTCCTTGAACACCTGCAGGCGCTGCATGATGATCGAGTCGCCCGTCAGCGCCAGCGTAAACGGGTCCTTCACCTGCGCGGCCGCGCCGCCGCTAATGAAAATCAGTGCAGTGACGATAACGAGGCCAATGGCAGGGCGAATCTTCATGGTGGCGGGGAGTATAGCCCTGTCCCGCCGTAGGGCGGACGACCGACAGAGTGAGTCAGGCAAGGTGACACAAACTGTCACATATCGGCCTGACATAGCAGAATTCCTGAGCTTTTTACCGCCTTTGACGACGGTTGTGTTCTTGCAATGAACCTTTAGGCGAACGCCTATGATCAAACGCTCCGATAGCGGATTCACGCTCATCGAAATGCTGATCGTCGTCGCGGTGATTGGCATCATCGCGGCGATCGCGGTCCCCGGACTGCTCCGCGCGCGCATCGCCGCCAATGAAGCGTCGGCAATCGGCAGCTTGCGCGTCCTCAACAGCGCGCAGCAAGCCTACATGGCAACCTGCGGCCACGGGTTTTACGCGTCGGACCTGACCATCCTCGGCGACCCGGCGCCGACCGGGGACGGGTTCATCAGTCCTGACCTCGCCGCCGATATAACAGTCACCAAGAGCGGTTATGTATTGACGATGGCGGAAGGCAGCGAAGCCCTGTCGGCGTCGCGCGACGGATGCAATCCGAGTGGCACGGCTGCAAACCTCTTCAGCTCGTACTACGCGGCCAACCAGCCGGTCACGGGCGGCATGAGCGGCACGCGGTGGTTCTTTACCAACGCGCTCGGCACCGTGTTCGTGTCGGACACCGACGACTTCGATGCCGAGGACGTCGGCAATACGCCGCCCTCGGTCGGCGTAGCGCTCCAGTAAGCTCACCGCACGCAGCGGCACATCCCTTCGGTGATGATGCCGACGCGGCTCACGCCCGCGTCGGCTTGATCATGACGCTCACTTCGACAGTGTGAACATGACCGTGATCGTCATGATCACGGGCACCGGCACGCCGTTGAGCAACGTCGGTGTGTATTGCCACTGGCGAACGGCTTCAAGCGCTGCCTGATCCAGCAACGGGATCGATCTCAGGATTCGCGCATTGCTGATGCGTCCGTCAGGGCTGAGCGTCGCCTCGAGGATTACGATGCCCTGGACCCGTGCCGCCTGCGCGATCGCCGGATAGACCGGGTCGACGTTGTGAACCTTCTGCGGCTGGCGAATCGTGCCGCCGATCCTCACCGGATCCTGGGGCGGCGCTTTCGTGACGACCACCGGCGGAGCGAGCGTCTTGTCAATATCGTCGGCTCCGCCAATCCATCCACCGGTATCAGTTACGGGCGGATCGCGATCGACGATGACTTCTTTCGTGAAGCCGTTCGGCGCGTCAATCGGCGTGCCGGGATGTTCGATCGGTTTGACCTCCTCGAGGTTTCGCTTGGGAGGCACCCGCGGTGGTGTTGGCGGAACGATATCGATGAACCGGGTCAAGCTGGTGGCATCGAGCACGCCCGGCATCATCGGCGCCGCAAGAATCGGCACGATGACGATCATCGCAAGAACGATCGCGTGTGACAGTAGTGAGACCGGCACCGTGTACCACTTCTTGTTGCCGATCGAAATCGATGGACGCGTGACGTCGCCGAACAGATCGCGAGGCATGAATCACTCTCCTTCTGCCTGTATCGCGTGAGCCCGGCCGGGGTCAGCGTGTTGTTAAGTGATTAGTATCCGTACAAAGAAAAACGGGCTCACCCAAGGGGCAAGCCCGTAGTTGCCAGTTACCAATTGCCAGTTGCCAGTTAATTCGCGAGCTTGATCGACTTGACGTTGATCATCTTCTGACCGTCTTTCTCGGTCACCTCGCCCGTCACGATGACGTTCTTGGCGACGAAGTCGAGCAGCTTCGCGTTGTTGCTCGCGGCGTAGTCGCCGGTGACGGTATAAATGGCGTCGGCCGTCAGTATGCCGACCGGCTGGCCCTTCTTGGCGCACACCATTGCACAGCTTGCGTGGGCCGCGCCCTTGCCCGCTTCCTTCTTTGACACCGAGCAGGCGACGTCGACCACCTCGCCCTTGACGGTCATGTCCGCGGCAAACGCCGGCATGGCCAAAGCCACGACAAATGCTGCGCCGGCGACCATTGAAATTACGTTACGCATTGGGACTCCTTGAGAATTACGAATCGTGCAAAACCGCGGGGGACACCACTATACTGCAGCCTCTAATGAATCGTCGCAGCGATATGGAATGTATCGAACGTCGTTGCTCAACGAAGGTACTGGGGCCGTTCCGTAGGAACGGCCCGCGTTAGATATCGATCAGGTACACCGTTAAACCCCCTTCGGAAACGCGAGGGATCCCATGAGCCCGAAGTCCGCCCCCCGTCTTCGCGCCGCCCTGGTCGTCATCGGTTTCATGGTTGCCGCCGCAGGTGTGCGGACGCAGCCCGTGCCGGGACCATCAATAGACGACATCCTCAACCTCAAGCGCGTCGGCGCGCCCGCGATTTCACCGAACGGCCAGCAGGTCGCTTACACGATCCGCGAAACCAACTGGGAGGAGAACGCGTACGAAACCGAGATCTGGATCGGCGATGCGGCCACGGGCCAGTCGCGGCAGGTCACCAATTCGAGGAAGTCCAGCAGCCAGCCGGCGTTTTCGCCGGACGGCGCCTGGCTTGGCTTCGTGTCCGATCGCGACGGCAAGCGGCAGATCTATCGCATCGCGCTCGCCGGCGGCGAAGCCGAACGCCTCACCAGCGCC
>Ga0193741_1000272_pt1 | contig 14800 bp, 18 predicted proteins | sample L2s2metaG_FD_143059 | JGI IMG/M metagenome (GOLD analysis project Ga0193741, IMG submission 143059) | Soil microbial communities from a riparian zone of the East river system, Colorado, United States - L2s2 | ecosystem: Environmental > Terrestrial > Soil > Riparian zone | place: USA: East River...
GCTTTCTTTAGCCGCCCCCCATACAAAAGCGCAATTGAGCTACACTCTAGATCATATAGAGATGATAGGAAAAAAACACAAAGTCATTTGATCCCATTAACAAAATAACTTCATTTTTACTTTATAGGGCATAATCTGAATGGAAAATGTATTCATAAACAAACCTGATTCCATGTTTGTTACCATTGTTTCCGGGATGTAACTTAATTGTGCTTTTTGCCATTTGTATTTTTATTTCATAATTCGAATTTAGCAATATCTATTAGTATTTGGTTTAACAACAATATTGTGGGTTTCCATAGATATTCATGTTTCATAATTCGAATTTAGCAACATTTATCTAATATGCGTGTTCAATTACACAATAATGACGGAAAGAGAATTGAAAGTCAAGTTGGGAGTATCAGAACGTCAATTTAGAGACATAAAATATTATTTCTCACTTCTACACTCAGAATCAATAGTTTCAGGGCTAAAATTTGCGTATAATAGACAGAAAGCTCAAGACGGAGGCTACTTGAATGTTGGAAGAAAAAGTTTTGTTAAAAAAGAAACTAGCATGTTAACCAAGGAGCAGGCTAAATGGCGACTCACAAATTGGAAGTCAATGATAAAGACTTACAGAAATAAAGGGTATAGCTACCCAACGATAAGTAGAATAAAAAAGGATATTAGATTAATAGCAAAGTCAGGTAATAAAAAATAGGGATTAGTAAGTAGACGCTTCTGTACTTTTTTCGTCAACCCTGATTGATGACAGGTCAGGGAATTTCTCTTTCATACTTTGTTCTACTAAAGTAGTAGCTTCTTCGATAATGGTTGTTGATTCTTCGTTCAATATTCTTCCGTTGTCTACTTCGTGTTTTGGTATTTGTGCCGAATCAGATAATATTCCGCCCATAAGATCGGATATTTGGGAAAGTGATTGATCTGCTTCTGGAACCATTGATGATAGGCCACCTTGTATGTTCTTTATAACAGACATTGCGGGAGTTAGCGTAACCACAACATCTCCTAATTCAGTAATAGTGTTCAGTCTTAATTGAATTTGTTCCAATGCTAGCTTGGCGGAATCGACCATCTTACTCATCTTGCGAATTTGCGATAGTTCATTTGAAAGTAATTTAGCATATTGGACATCATGATTTTGTATGGAGTGAACGATTCTTTTAGAAATAATTTGATCCTTTTCCACAATCTTGGTAGAAATCCCATCTAATTTTGATATTTGGAGTTCTAATTTCTTTTGAGCTTCCTCAATTCTTGGCTTTAGAGGTGGTTGTGATTTTATACTTTCCAAAATTTTTACTGCCATGTTTTCTGGCTGGGTTTTGTTCCACTTGTCTTTAAAGGACATTGTTTTCTCTGAAGCCTATCACTTTTTTTGTTTATAACATCAAATGTAACCAAGATCAATAGTGCTGTGGTTACAAGTCAAAAGCTCAGAGTGGGAAGTATTCACTCATTTTTTGGATTTGTCAAACATGTGTAATAATTGCTTCACTGCTCCGTCCATGTCTTCTTCTTGCACTTCAGGAGATAGGCCATTCTTTAAGAGATTGTTTATTGTAGTGGAAATCTCAGAACTTATTTCGTCAAAACTATCAACGTCGTTAAATCCTTGTTGATATAGTCTATTTAGTTTCATAGCGTACATCCTAGTTTGATCATTTATTGTGACTTTATACACATTGTCATTTACTTTAATTTCCTCATTAGCCATGGTTTTAATCAATGAAAATGACCATGATCCTCTAAGAAAAACGTTTTGGTATTATCCTCTAAGCAAATTCATTAAACAACTGTAACTCCAAACCAGCAATTTTGATTAGAGTACATCTTACAAGAAAGCATAGCTTCTGATCATCCATCGAGCAAGTGCAAACCTAATCTGTTAGTATAGCTTTGAGTTTTTTTACCATTTTTTCACCTTCAACTGTCAGTGTGTAGTATCTGACCGCCATGGGCCTTGTCTTTGAAGTGGCCATTAAGCCGTACTCACTGGCGACTAGTCCGGCGCTTTCTAATTTAGACAAGTGAAAGGAAATAATCTTTCTATCTACATTTATTATTTCTTCTAACTTGCTTGCATACATCTTTTGAGATTCAAGTTGAGTAAGGATGTTTGATCTAGTTGGATGCGTTGCTACATAGATTGTCTCATAGACATCGTTAATTTTTTCTTTAGCCTTTTTTTTGACCAACATAGGTAATAATATGTCCCTGTATATATTAGTTTTTTCTCATGGTTATATTATTTGCTTAACCTATTATAATATTCTGTATAGTATTTACTATCGCTTTCGGATATATTATATCCGTCAATAAATTAGAAAAAAAAGAAAAAATTTTATCCACGTTACTAATTTTGAATATATACATATTGTTTAGATAATCAAATATGGTAGTTTACGGATAGCAGATTTTCATAAAATAAAGGTCATGATGGGATTTGGACCCACGGCCTAAGGTTTACAAAACCTTCGCTCTAACCAGGCTGAGCTACATGACCGCCGACAAAGTTAAATTTTTTTTGTCGCATAATTAAAAGTTTGTTAAATACTATAATATTACAATAAGAAATTTATTCCAATACTTCGACCAATAATCTAGAAAACATGGCAAAATATCTTGTTGTGGTCACCATAGAAAACAAAGAACAAGTAGGAGATCCGGAAGGGGAGACTATAAAGAAGGATCTCATTCTTAGAAGTGGATATTCAAAAGTTGAATCAGTTAAATCTGCCAAATGCTACAATATTGTAATCAATACCAACTCAGAAGAAGAAGCGAAAAAGGATGTAACTAAATTGTGTGAAGAACTCAGAATTTACAATCCAGTCGTAAGCAACTGTACAATCGGACCAATTAACAAAATCAGCTAGTAAATTAGAAGAAGGTGTTATTGTTTAACTGTCCTACCCAGTAAATAGGTTACATTCTCTCAAGAGGGGTAATACCTACAAAGGAAATAAAGATTTTCAAGATTTTTCGTATTGCCTCAACCAGTGAAATCCTAGCTCGAGATATTTCAGAATCGCTCTCTTTCAATATGGGGAGTTTTTCGTAAAATAAGTTGAACATTGTGGCTAGCTCGTATGCATATAGCGCAATGAGCTTTGGTTCCATATTATTGATAGTATCCTCTATTGATATTGCGTATTTTGAAAGATGCTTTATCAGACGATATTCAATTGGATCTGTTAAGATAGATGCATCTCCAGAAAATGAATTAGTCTTTGATTTCTCGATAAGACGGCAACATCTAGCATATGCATATTGTAAGTATGGACCGGAATTTCCGTCGAGACTCAATGAATCTATCATATCAAATTTTAATTCCTTTTCTAAATCATTCTTGATTAAACTGTATCTCATTGCAGAAATTGCTATTTCTTCTGAAGTCCTTTCAAGATCTTTTCCAGTAATTTCTGGATTTCGCTTGGTTGTTTCTTCCTTAGCTTTTCTATACAGAGTATCAAGCACAAAGTCAGCATCGACAAATACACCCTTTCGACCAGACATTTGTACTGACTTTTGATCCTCGGATTCCATACCCAAATCCTTTGCAGTTCTATTTGAAAGTAGGACTGGACCATACGCCAAATGCATATACCTATTTGAGTTTGATTCAAATTTATTCAAAATTTCCTGGATTATCCTTTGTAATCTTGTTTGTCTATTGTCAATAACTGTAATAGAATCTTCTGCAGGAAAGAAATGTGGTTGATTTGTCTCCTTCAAATCATCAGTTGTACTACTCCACAAAGTTGTATTGTCCCACTGTTTCACGAAAACTTGATATTTGAATTGGTCTTCGAGAGTTCCTACCTTTAGTAATGCATAAGGGATATCCTTCGCAATATAAGTTGCAGTTCCATCGCTTCTTACTATAATTTTGGTTCCCTCTACATCAGAACCAAAGACCCAGCATCCAGCATTTTCACCTTCAGTTTCCTTCATGATTATGTTTTCATTTCTCATTCTCTCAAATGTTTTTTCCCATAATTTTGATATTATAATGTGCGATTCAAAATTCAATAAATCATAGCGAGCTTTCATTCTCCAACATGTTCTAAGCTGATCCTTCAGAACTTTCGATGTAATTTCAGAGGCAAATGAGTTTATTTGTTGATCGCCTTCTTCTAACTTCTTCAACAATGACTTTCTTTTTTCAACCAACGTTGGGTCCTTTTCATACAACTCATTTACTTTCACATAGATCTCGTTACCGCAATATGTATCAAACTTGATGTTATTGTTAGGTGGTGTTACTGGAAATTTTAGGAATAAGAACCCGACTAGAATATCAGCGACTTGTAATCCAGAATCATCTACATAGTTTAGAACTCTAACGTCATAGTTGGTATCTCTCAATATTCTGTACATGGTATCCCCTATGGCTACGTTTCTCAAATGTCCCACATGCAATGCTTTATTTGGATTAACACTCGTGTGCTCAATAATCACTTTTTTTCCATTACCTATATCCATCCTTGAAGCGTTATTTTTCAAGATATGAGAAATTACCTCCTTACCTATTAGGGCAAGATTTGCTTGAAAATTGATATATCCACTCTCATGTGCAACAACAGATGAAATATACGATTGATTAGAATATGTCTCATTATGGAATTGATGATATTGTTCTACCAATATTGATGCAATTACTTGAGGCGATTTTTGTAATTCCTTTGTCAGCAAAAAAGCAATATTACAACTCAAGTCTCCAAACTCGTCTCTGGTCGGCTCTGTAAGATTAAATTTTTCATTCTTTATGTCTAGTTTTTTAAGTGAGAATTTCACTGCCTCATTGGCTTCACTGATAAATTTTTTAAAACTCATTTCTTATCTCAAATAGTTTAGACTGACATAATCGATAGCGTCACACAATCCCACTCCTTCCTTACCATTTACAACATGATTTGCATGAACCTTAACTTCATCATCAGAATGACCTAATGCAATACTGAGCCCACAGTTTCTAAAAACAGGAATGTCAGTTTCACTATCTCCAATTGCTACTACTTCTTTTGGTTCAATATTTAGGAACTCTAAAGCAAGATTTAGACCTCTTGCCTTATTCACACCTAGCTCATTGATATGAAATGCGTATTTGCTATCTACTATATCCAATTTCAATCCCTTTTCCTTCAGTATATTCTTGCCTTCCGCTATATCAAAGGTCCTTTGCAATACAACTTCAGATAACCTTGGAAATACTGGTTTGATTTCTACATTAGAGAGAGATTGTTTCAATATTTCATACCCCTTCAAACATGAATCCTTACTTCCAAGAATTGCATGATCTGAAGGCCCCTTAGAAACAACTCCGCCATTCTCTCCTACCGCAACTCTAGTTATGCCAAGGAATACTGACAAAACATAGGCTTCTACTGAAGAACGACCCGTAACAAAGAATACTCGATATCCAATCTTTTCAAGAAACCTCATTTTTAAAACGGCTGGCAGATAGATCTTTCCATTTCCATTTTCTGTTAAGGTACCATCAATATCTACTGCAAATGCTTTGATGTTCAAGTCATTCCTAGACAAGGGCTGTATGGATTATTGTGTTGAGATTTGTGTATCATTAACTTTTCTAAATCAATAGGAGAATATATCCTACAAATCTTGACATTGGGGAGGGATTTCGAGGGCACTCGTGAAAAAATCCATTTACGATTAAATATTTCTGTATTTCAATATTCAATGGGTCCGTGGCCCAGTCAGGATAGGGTGCTGATTTTCAAGCATAAGCCTCCGAAGCCAGAGTTCGTGGGATCGAAGCCCATCGGACCCGTATTCATTGTAGTTCCTCTAAGTGGACTCAATCAATGTGAGTAATACTGACTTGAATTCTCCCAATGTCTCAAGGAGTGGACTTACTGTCTTATCCCCTGATCCTTTTGAGTCAACTTACAAAGGTAATAATGACTTGCATCGAAAATGTTGGAAATCTAAATCTGTACTACTAGTTTATAACTAATAACCTCCATACATGATTAGAGAAGATTCTAATTGTTAGAAAAAACACTAAAAAGTATTGAACCCTTTACCTCAAATGTAGAAAAAAATTCAAGATTCTGTATAGGATGCGGAGAACCTGCGACAAAGTTAGTCAAATATAGTACTGAAGGAGCAATAATAATCGAGAAGTATTGTGAAAAATGTGCCAATGCAATTGAAGCTAGTTCGTCACTTGGTGATAAAAACTAAATTCAAGGAATCACCATAAGTGGTATTGAAAATACGCCTAAAAGTCTAAAAGAGTAAATCGCAGGATTTTAGATTATCTCTTATCCTTCCCGGCTTGTTTCCTGGATAGGAGTAACGAACCGGGTAGGAATTTAATGACTAGATCTGTTCCCTAAATGTGTGACTTGTGCCTTGGCTATATTCCAGACTTTTTTTAGCCAAGTATTGTTAGTTAATCAAATATTTATTTTACATAGATATTTCTCAAATTTGAGAAACAATAAATTGTTTAAATTAGTGCGATGAAAATGACTCGATCCTTCCTTCGAACTATAAGGTGAAGGAAAAAACCCAGATTTTTTAATTTTTGAATTTGCCTTGGATTATGGATATTATGTCATGGGATTCCTACCAAGAAATCATCTATAAAATCATCTTGCTACCAAGTTATGTATATGTCCAGTATGTACTGTATGTCTGTGCTCGCACTCTGTTCCTTCAGGTGGATTTAAATCATCGCCAGAGACACAAGCAAAGAACAAATCTCCTTTTTGAATCGGGCCAATTTCAGGGATCTGGTCAAATATAAAAGGAATGATTAAGGTGTTATGATCAGATTCTTCGAGTAACTTTTCTGCATCAATAGTCTTCGTGTTAAACTCTCCTCTAATCATGGTAACCACTTTGAGTTCCTTTACGTCCTTTCTATCAGACAATGGAATGGAGATTTGGAGAGTCGGATTGTTTATAGTTGCATTTTCTCCACCGTTTGAAGGCTGGAATGATCCGGTGGACAGGGTCTTTTCACCCCCTGATCCAATGTTAACTTTGTTTTTTCCACCAGTATTCCCGATATTACCCTCGACGCAAGAATATGAGTTCATTTCATTTGTTTGCGCGTTAAGGTCATATGCACACACAAAAAATTCGTCTCTATCACCTACTTTAACAACATCATTCTTCTGATTGAATCTAAATGAAACAGTAGTGCTCTTTGATTTCAAGTCTTTACTTGTTACGTTCTTAACCTGAGTATCACCATTGGCAGAGGCTACAACTTTCATTTTAGCAGGGTCATTTAATTTTTGTAAATTTATTTTAGCCTCGATTTCAAAATCACTTGCTGCAATTACTGAATTACGGGAGATAATAACTGAAAATGACAAAATCATAATGCCCAAAATACATAGCGGCAATGCTAACAGTATTTTCCCATTGATGTGTGATTTGTCCATTGTTTTTAAATTGTGCAAAATCACATATATAATACTAATTGAGATTAATCGATTAAAAAATCAAGAGTGGTTATCAAAATTCTTGTCGATTTTCATAAGTATTTGTGACTCATACACTGCTTGAATGAAAGTACATTTATCGAACAACATGTAATATTTCGCCCATGGGATCCGCTATTTTAGGGGTTCCTTGAAAACTAATTGGAAATCCTTATATGAGTAAAAAAATGATTCGATTAATACTAATATGAGCACTGAACTGGTGGTTCTACGTGATTATAATAACCAATTAATGAATAGGAGAGAGCTCCAGGTTATTTTTAGAAACGTATCAGGAAATATGAAAAAGAAGGATGCAATTGAATCAATATCCAAAGCAAACAATGTGGATTTAAAGACAATTATACCAATTGAAATCAAATGTAATAAAGGGAGTACCGATGTTAATGCTTTTTTTCACATTTATGAAGATGAGAAAAGCGCCCAGGATATTTTACCAAAGTACATATCAATGAGACTAATAGATAAGGCGGAAAGAAAGAAAATTTTCGATGAAGCAAAAGCTCAAAAATTGAAAGAAAAGCAGCAAAGTTCAGAAAAGGGTAAATCAAAGAAATAGAGGAATAGTAACATGGCTGATAAAAAGAAAGATTCAAAATCACAAATATACACATTCTACGATATTTCTGGTGACAAAGCAACTAGGAAGAAGAGGGATTGCCCTAGATGCGGAAAGGGGGTTTTCATGGCAGAGCATAAAGATAGAAACACCTGTGGTAAATGTGGCTTTACTGAATTCAAGCAAAAGTCAAAGTAGCCAAAGATACCTTTCTGTTTTCACGGTACAACATATTTAGTTTAGCGAATCTTCTTCGTTCAGAATATCCAAAATATCAATTTTATTACAATGGCATTTTCTTCCCAGTATTTGTCCTAAAGTTGGAGAAATATCAACATCATCTCCCTCAATAAATTTTCTAATTGGAAGTCCATTGTCACATGTTATGATCAATTCTAATTTTCTTTGAGTCTTAACTTTGATATCCATTTGATAAATTAATTTCCAGTTTTTGCTTTTCCTGCTTACAATTTCGACTATCATTATTCCTGAATCAGTGAAATTCTTAATGTCAGATGTTCGCAATTTTTCTTGAAAAGAAACAAGAGTCATAACCTTTTTTACATAGAGTGGTGCTGAGGTCGGCAATGCTCTTACCTTTTCAATTAATTTGAACAAGATTCCGTTGGATTGAATTAATAAGCCTCGTTTGAAACTAATTTTTTTTGAATTCTTAATTGACACGTAAAATGGTCTTCCATTCCCAAGTACCAGACTTTCAGGCTCTTCCTTTCCTACTGGCCAAAAAACTATGGAATCTGAATGGAATTGATCCGATATTTGTTTTTTCAAGATTTTTTCGATATGGCGCTGATTAATTTCCAATCTATCACTCGTAGAATTTTTGTTCTTAATTTTGAACCCCTTTATTTTATTGTAGCGACCTCTTAATATTACAGTCTTTGAGATGACAGAAACATTTGTTTCAAATTTTCTATCAATTTGTATGTTAATAGTAATGTCGGGAGAATGTAAATCAGTCTTCTTATTTGAAACATTGCTAAATTTTTTTCTAATTTCACGTAATAGACTTGTCTTGATATTTTCTTTTCCCCTTATCTTAAATCTTGATCTAAATTTGTCTTCATTGTCATAAAAGCTGTGGTCCAGAGTAAGCCCAATTTGGAAGGTTTCGTATTGATAATTTTTAGTTGCTTGAGTAAGCTTTCCACATGTTTCCTCTAATTGGTTCCATAATCCATGACAAATTTGGCACTGCCTAGTAATTTTTTGAGGACGGTAGTTTCTAATATGTTGCCTCTCTGAACACCATTTGCATAGATTGTATTCTGATTTACTTTTCAATTAGTTGCATCGTACTATCCTATACCTAATTTTCTTAGCATTCCTTGCATTTGTCTTCCTTTGCTTTGCTTAATCATGCTCTTTGAATTGTTGAAATTCTTTATCAGATCCTTCACGTCATGTTCAGCAACACCTGAACCTCTTGCTATTCTTTTTCTTCGCGAATCATTTATTACCTCAGGATTTTTTTTCTCTTGTTTTGTCATGGACTGTATAATGTATCTCCATTTTTCCAATTTCCCCTGGATTACATCAAGTTGATCTTCTTTAACCAATCCGGACAGACCGGGCATGTTGTCTATAATGTTTCTAAAACCCATTTTGCCAACACTTTCCATTTGTGAATAAAAGTCTTCAATGGTCATTTTGCCACTTAATACTCGTTTGGATTGATTTTCGTCTGCCTGTAATTCTAAATCTTTCGCTAAATCCAAGATCGCCTTAATGTCTCCCATTCCTAGCAGTCTACCAACAAATCTCGTGGGACTGAACTCTTCAAGGTCGTCAATTCTCTCACCGTTTCCGATAAATAAGATCTTTGCACCTGTTACAGCCGACGCAGCCAAAGCTCCACCACCTTTCGCAGTCCCATCAAGTTTTGTTATAATGATCCCACCGACAGGAACCGTATCATGGAACGACTTTGCCTGACTATATGCCTGCTGTCCGATTGTCCCATCGATTACCAATAGAATTAGATCGGGTTTAGAAATGTTGTACATGCTTTTCATCTCTTCTAAAAGCTCTGCTTCATCTTTATGTCTTCCAGCAGTATCAATTATTACTACATCCGATCCTGCATCTTTAAAATGACTAATTCCATTTTTAACTATTGAAGGTGCATCTTTATTATTTTCGTCTCCATATACTTCAACATTTATCTTCACACAATTCATTTTGAGTTGTGTTAGTGCACCCGGTCTCCAAGTATCTGCCCCAATTACTCCAACGTGATATCCATGTTTTGTTAACCATCTTGCCAGCTTTGCAGTAACTGTGGTTTTACCACTTCCTTGGATACCAAACATTAAGACAATATTCAGTTTTCCAGGCGAAAATGAAATGACTTGTTTTTCAGGCTCCTTGCTTTGAGCATTATTTTCTCCTGTGTAACCCATCAATCTTGAAAGTTCATCATAAAGGATTGAGACAATATGATCCTTCCTAGATAATCCCTTAGGAGGAGACTCCTCCAGCGATCTTTTTTTCAAATTCTGGGTTATATTCAATACCAATCTCACGTTAACATCAGATTGGAGTAGAGCTCTTTGCACATCTTTGCACAACGAATCTATCAGTTCTTCATTTACATCAGAAGCACCGACGAGTTTTTTTAAAGCTGCCCCCAGACTTGAGCGAAGATTGTCTAACATTATTTATCTATTAATTCATAATCTGTTATTTCAAATATTCCATTGTCTCCAAACCACTTGACCATTCCCTCTCTAACCTCTAGTTTTTTCTTGTAAATTGGACAATCAATAACTAATGTTTCTGCCTCTCCTCCCTCGAAATTTGGGTTAAATCCATATTTTAGAGAGAGAAACTCTAACGTCTTTACATTTTCATGGTTTAGTGTAATTCCAAGCCATTCTCTACCCAATCCTAATGCGGAAACACCAACAATAGTTATTTTGAATTTTTCATCAATCAAATTGTGAAGGTAGTTGTAGGGATTCAAATTCCATAACGGAGAATATACTGTCAATTGCAGATCCCCACAGACTTTTTCAAAATTCCGTTTTTGAAACTTGCTTGAGATTCCACCGTGCACTATCCCTTCTATACTGAATTCATCTTTTACCATTGAAAGAGCATTTTCAAGTACATACATCTCATTTTCTAATCTGGAAGACCTTGATTGAAAGTTTCTAATTGGTAGGCCAATTGCTTGCGCCAGCGTCCCCGTAAGGCGGATGTTTGGAAAATGAAATAGTAAACTATCACTAATTTCGGGCATTATGGAGATCAAACACACAACATCATGTCCAAGTCTTTTCATTTCAAAAATAGAGTAATTACTATCCTTTCCCCCAGAATACAGTGAAGCTAATTTCAATTTTGTATAATATCAAACAAGGTAATCGCATTCGCCTTATAATCATTAACATCGAACGGAACAATTCGTAATTGGAAGATTTTTTTACCTCACTGCAAACTCATTGTGTAGATGAAAATATCTGACGGCGCTTATGTCCTGTTTTTTTATCAAGCAAGTAAGAATTGGTTAACAAAAGTAGAAAAAGGTAAGAAATTACATACGCATATAGGAATAATAGATTTTGATCAGATCTTGGGACTTGAATATGGTACTTCAATCGTCACACCTAAGCAGAAAAAAGTTTACCTCATGGAACCAACAATCTATGACTTTGTCATGAAGTCTGACAGAAAAACGCAGATTGTGTATCCAAAGGATTTGGGTTACATAGCAATTAGAACCGGATTGAAGAGTGGATCTAATGTTCTTGAAATAGGGACAGGAAGCGCTTCACTTACGACATTCTTTGCAAGCCTCGTAGAGCCAGGTGGCCATGTCTTTACATACGACGTTAATGAAGAATTTATGGAAATTGCCAGTAAGAATCTCAAAAAATCAGGAATGGAAAAAAATGTTACAATGTTGAAGCATGATATTATGAAGGAAGGATTGGAACATTCTAATGCTGATGTTGCAATAATTGATCTGGGAGATCCTTGGAATGTCCTACAGATTGTTCACAGGTGTCTAAAAAATAGTGGCTCTGTTGCAATAATATGTCCAACAATGAATCAATTGGAAAAGACTGCAAAACGCATGTCCGAAATTGGTTTTGCAGACATTGAGAGTTCTGAAATAATGATTCGCAATATAGAGGCAAGAGAAGGGAAAACAAGGCCTTCAATGCGCATGATTGGTCATACAACATATCTTATATTCGGTAGAAAAATTATGCAAGATAATGCCAAACTAGAAACTATTGTGGATGATTCGAAACTGCAAATTACTAATGATGAACAATAGACATCCCGTTGCACTGTTTTGAGGAATAATAAACCAAAGTATTTCATTAAATTAAGCTTGATAATTTTCTAGGCTATCATAACCGACTAAGAGAACAATTGAGCATGGTTTGAGATATATAGCCAAATCAAAATGAGCAAGAGAGCTATTCTTATAAGGAACCGTCATAAACTTGAACATGTTGGCAACTGAAGGTTATTGTGTAAAATGTAAAGCAAAGAGGCAAATGAAAGGTGAATCACAGGTCACCATGAAAAATGGAAGACCTGCAACAAAGGGAACATGTTCAGTTTGTGGAACCAAGATGTTCAGGATTGGCGGTGGCCCTAGCAAAGCAGTCAAGAAAGGCAAGACGAAACCAAAAGCAAAATCAAAGGCAAAACCAAAAGCAAAATCAAAGGCAAAACCAAAAGCAAAATCAAAAGCAAGAAAACGTTAAAATCCTAAATTCCTTTTTTATCTTTTTATTCCGAAAGTTAAGAATTATTTGATGTTGATTTTAACTAGTTTGTATCGAAAATTCCTTTTCGACATGATCCAATTTTTGAATGTTTCCATAAGAAGATATCAATTCGCGTAACTTAGTTCTTGGAGCTTCAGATTTTACTAGCTCCCTTGCTATTTTTATTCCTTCGTTCATATCACTAGCTCTTTCTCCTGCGATTAACGCAACAGCTGTATTAAGAACTACTATGTCTTGCTTTGCGCTAGTAGATTTTCCATAAATTGTTTGCAAGGTGGTCTTTACTGAATCCTCCACAGATTTGATTTGAATTTGCTCTTTTTTAACGACCTTCATATCCAATAATTTTGGATCTACCTCCTGTCTTTCAATTTTGCCAGATTTAAGAACGACTATGATATTTCTTGAAGTGTTTGACAGTTCATCCATGCCGTCTAAAGAATGAACGAGAAAAATTTTTTTCAGATTTGAGTCAATCATTGCATTTGATACAAGTTCGATAAATTTTGGATCAGAAATCCCAATCACCTGTGACGTAATATTTGTACACGGATTACATAGAGGTCCAATAAGATTAAAAATAGTCTTAAAACCAAGTCGTTTTCGTATCCCCGAAATCCTTCTCAATTTCGGATGAAACTTAGGGGCGAACAAAAAGGCATAACCAAGTTTTTCAAGTGATTCAATAATTCCACTCTCTGGCAAATTCAAATCGAGCCCTATATATTCAAAAAAGTCTGCACTGCCAAATAATCCACTAGCAGACCTATTCCCATGTTTTGCAACATTTATTCCAGAAGCAGAGGCAACAAGTGATGCAGCAGTGCTGATACTAAATGAATTTGCCATATCACCACCAGTACCACAATTATCAATTAGTGCACTATTAATTCTGGGAGTTATATGAAGAGAATTTTGAACCATGGTGTCCCTTATTATTCTTAGTTGATTGGCACTAACACCTCTAAATGTTAACGCCGCAAGGAACGAAGCAATAGTCGCGTCTGGAATTTCATCCAGAAAAATAAGATTTACAGCCTTCTTAAAGTCATCTACATCAATACTATCCTCTGATAGAATTTTTCTGGTTTGTTTTTGAAGATATTCTTTGGACATTATTTTTTCAAAATATCTATGAAATTTTCCAAGATATGATAACCATTTTTTGTTAATACGGACTCTGGATGAAATTGAACACCGTATATCGGATACTTTTTGTGTTTCAACCCCATTATTTCCGAATCATCAAGTGAGAATGCTGTTATTTCTAAACAATCTGGAAAATTTTCCCTTGATGCTACCAGTGAGTGATATCTTGTCGCGACAAACGGATTAACAAGTTTTTCGAATAATTCGTTATCTACATACTTTATTTTACTTGTTTTACCGTGTCGTACAACATGTGCATTGATAACCTTACCACCATAGACATGAACTATACCTTGATGACCTAGACATATACCCAGAACCGGAATTTTAGGTCCAATAGTTTCAATAATATCACCACATATTCCAAATGACTTTTTGTCTGCGGGGTGCCCAGGACCAGGAGAAAGGACTATTCCATCAGGCTGCATTTTCTTTATATCATTTATTGTTATCTTGTTATTTCTAAAAACAACAGGTTCTGTAGACAGCTTTCCAAATAGTTGGGCAATGTTGTAAACAAAGGAGTCATAATTATCAATTATCAAAATCTTTTTCATATCAAAACACCATAATTGCTTATTCCATTCTCACAATGTTAATTTTTACATCTATAGATATTTAATGTTTATAAATTAACCATACATATCTTATCCTCTCCAATTTTGGAACTATAGGATCCTACTCTACGTAAATGAAGAATAAAATTTCATTGATAATACATTAAATAATCCTTCATTTTCACTAAAAACATTGAGAAATGGTAAGAGTATTCATTAATGGTTATGGAAATATTGGTAGGCGACTGGCATCTGCATTCTCTCATGATA
>Ga0193741_1000273_pt1 | contig 14789 bp, 10 predicted proteins | sample L2s2metaG_FD_143059 | JGI IMG/M metagenome (GOLD analysis project Ga0193741, IMG submission 143059) | Soil microbial communities from a riparian zone of the East river system, Colorado, United States - L2s2 | ecosystem: Environmental > Terrestrial > Soil > Riparian zone | place: USA: East River...
TTACGAGGCCTCGCACGCCACGCTCGGGCGATGGGACGGATCGAATCCGATCTATGGCGGCTCAACGCAAGTCGGCGGCCTGGCGTTGATTGGCGGCACTCGGACGGCGCTCTTCATCGGCCGCAACGGGACGGGCCCGTTCTGTTATGGCAACGGCACGAGCAACGAATCGCAGGCCCACACGCGCGGCCCGGACGGCGAAGTGTATTGCTACGATCCGACCACGTCGGACAAAGGTCAGCACGCCTATCCCTATCGCTTCCAGGCGTGGGCCTACGATCTTTCGGAGCTCGCGGAGGTGCGTGCCGGCAAGCGCGATCCCTGGGACGTCAAGCCGTACGCCGTCTGGCCGATCGCGTTTCCGATCGACGAGCCGGCCGTCCGCATCGGCAGTGTGGCGCACGACCTCACCGGCCGGCGGCTGTTCGTCATCCAGATGCTGGCCGATCGTGACGGCTACGCGTCTCGTCCCCTCGTTCACGTCTTCCGATTGCCATGAGCCAACCCGCCGTCGTCTTCGATCGAGTCTCGAAAAAATTCCAGCGCGGCGAGCGCCACGACAGCCTGCGCGACGCGATCACCGCACTCGTCAAGCGGCCGTTCACGCGCCGGCGGGACGACGAACTCTCAGACCAGGAATTCTGGGCGTTGCGCGACGTCTCGTTCGAAGTCCACCCCGGTGAGGCGATCGGCGTGATCGGGCCCAACGGCGCGGGCAAGTCGACGGTGTTGAAACTGCTCTCGAGAATCCTCAAGCCGACGATCGGTGTGGCGCGAACGCACGGCCGGCTCGGCGCGCTGATCGAGATCAGCGCCGGCTTCCATCCCGATCTGACCGGCCGCGAAAACCTGTTCCTGCAGGGCGCGATTCTCGGCATGTCGCGCGCGGAGGTCGGGCGCAAGTTCGATGCGATTGTCGAGTTTTCCGGCATCGGCGATTTCATCGATACGCCGGTCAAGCGCTACTCGTCCGGCATGAACGCGCGCCTGGGTTTCGCGATCGCGGCGCACGTCGATCCGGAAGTGCTGCTGATCGACGAAGTGCTCGCCGTGGGCGACTTCACCTTCCAGCAGAAGTGTTACGAGCGTCTCGCGGAATTCCGCCGCTCCGGCGCCGCGATCGTGTTCGTCTCGCACAACATGCAGGCCATCGTCAGCTTGTGCGACAAAGCGGTGCTGCTGCGGCCGGGCCGCGGACCGGTGGTCGGCAGTGTCGGCGAAGTGGCGGCGCTCTATGCGTCGGCCGGCAGCGACGCCGTGGATTCGCGCATCACGCTCGAATCGCTCCGGCTGGGTGAACGCGGCAGCTTTGCGCCGCTCAAGTCGGCGGTTGCGCCGGGCGCGTCGCTGGTGATGGACGCGACGATTCGTGCCAATACGGCGCTGCCGCGCTGCCGCATCGGCTTCGAGATCGTGCGAAATGACGGCCTGATCATGTTCAACGGCGGTCCGATGGTCGAAGGGCATCCGGCGATCGATCTCGAGCCCGGACAGGCCTTCTCCCTGCGCGTTCACTTCCGCGCCAATGTGCTGCGCGGCACGTATCGGGTGGTGCTGCACGTCCTTGACATGAACAAGCTCTGGACGCCGATTGCGATCTCAGGCGCGGCATCATTTGTCGTTCACGAAACCACGCGCGTCGCCGGCTGTGCCGAGATGGAAGCGGTCTACGAGATCAACGTCCATACTCCCGCATCGGAGCCAGAGCCGATCCTGCGAGCGGTATGAGCCGAGCCGTTGCCGGCGCGCGTCCGACCGTCTACGTCCTCGCGGCCAACCCGCGCGATCTCGAATTGAGCTTTATCCGCCCGCACATCGAGCGGCTGCCGGCGCACACGGTGCCGATTCACGGCTTCATTCCGGAAGTGGGCGGGGCGGCGGTGCTGCACCAGGGCGTATGGATGCGCCTGGCGCGGAAGGCGACCCGCACGCTGTTGCGGCGGCCATGGGAAGACGAGATCGTTTCTGGTTACGTGCGCGCCTTCGCTCGACGCCCCGCAGCGGTACTCGCCGAGTTCGGCCCGACGGCGACGCGGCTGCTCGAACCGTGCCGGCGTGCCGGGTTACCGCTGATTGCGCATTTCCACGGCTACGATATCAGCGTGCGCAGCGTGATCCAGGAACATGCCGAAGGGTATCAGGCCATTTTTCGTGAAGCGGCGGCGATCATCGCCGTCTCGCGCGCGATGCGCGCCAGGTTGATCGAGTTGGGCGCGCCGCCCGAGCGCGTTCACTATTGCCCGTACGGCGTCGATTGCAGTACCTTCGCCGCCGCCGAGCCGTCCCAGGCGCCGCCGGTCGCGTTGGCGGTCGGCAGGTTCGTCGACAAGAAGGCGCCGCACTTGACGATCATGGCATTCGCGGCCGCCCATCGCCGCAACCCGGCGGCCCGCCTGCGCATGATCGGCGACGGCAGTCTGCGCGGCTCGTGCGCCGATCTGGTGACCGCGCTTGGTTTGGAAGGAGCGGTCACCTTTCTGGGGCATCAGCCGCATGACGTCATCGCCGCGGAAATGCGCAAGGCGCGGCTCTTCGTGCAGCACTCATTGCAGGCGTTCAATGGCGACAGCGAGGGGACGCCGAACACGATCCTCGAGGCGGGCGCGAGCGGGTTGCCGGTCATCTCGACGCGACATGCCGGCATCCCTGACGTGGTCATCGAGGAGCGGACCGGTCTGCTCGTCGATGAGCGTGACGTCGACGGGATGGGACGCGCACTGTCGCGCCTGTTCGATGACGCGGCGCTTGCCGGTGCGATGGGGCGCGAGGCCCGCACCCACATCTGCGGGTCGTTCGCGATCGAGACCCGCATCGCGCACCTGTGGTCGGTTATCGCGGATGCAATGGCGGCAGCGCCGACGTCGCAAACGGCATCGGCGCGGCAGGCGCTGACGTCGCCGCTCGGTTCGATGCCGCGCTGAGCACCGTGGCCAGCTTGGCCGTCAAGGCGCGGCGTTCGAACGACGCCAGCGCATTGTCATCACGAGGCGGCACCCGAACGGACTTCGACCGGCACGCGTCGAGCAACGCGTGATACAGCTCGCCGGGATCGTCCGGCGACACGACCCTGGCGCCGCCGACGCGGCCAATGATGCGGGCCGTTTCTCCGTCCGCAAGGGTATTGGCGATGACCGGCCGGCCACTGGCGAGGTACTCGTACAACTTGCCGGGCACCGCCCATTGGCGATCCCGATCCTCGTGAGAGAGGTAAAGAAGCCCGGCAGACTGCATGAGAGCGAGCGCGTCACGATGAGGCAGGATGCCGACTTCCTTGATATGACGCGCCAGTCCGCGCATTCTCGCTTCGCCCGGATGGAAGCCCGCGGCGATCACTTCGACGTCGTTGAGAGCATCGGGCGCCGATCGCCGAATCCAGTCGATGGACTTGTAGAGCGCACCGGGATTGTAGACGTCCTTCCACACGCCGGTGTAGACGATCCGGAACTTCTCCCCAGGCAGCGGCGCGGCCGGTCCTGCAAAATTGCCGGCGTCGTAGCCATTGTGAATCGCGACGAACTTCGACTCGTCGACCGACGGGTGCGCGTTGGCCATTAGCCGGCACATCTTCTCGCTGGTGCACACCACCACGGCGGCGCTCTCGACCACCGACCGTTCGGCAGCGAGCTCCTCCTCGTGCGGCAGCCGTTGATCGCTCGGCCAGGGATCAGCGGCCCACAGATCGCGGAAGTCCGCGATGAACGGTGTGCCGGTCGCGTGTGCGACCTCGCGGCCCAGCAGCAGCGACGTCCACGGGTATCCCGTTGCGAACACCGCATCGAAGCCGGTGTCCCGGAAGATTTTTTTCGACGCGCGCAGGGCGGTCGGCAGCCATGACGCATACAGATCGGGGGATCGCCGCCGTGCCTGCACGCGCCAGCGGACCGCGTCGCCGAGGCGCGCACCGAGCGCGGTGTCGCCGAGTGTCGCGCTGATCAGATCGCCAAGCTGCTCGTTGAGCATGGGCACCCGTTCGACACGGATGCCTTTGGGAATTTCGTCCAACAACGAGGGATCGATCGGTTGTCCGTGGAAGTGTGCCGCGGTCAGGACAATCGGCTCCCATCCGTTGTCGGCCAGATACTTCACGAACTTCAGCGGCCGCTGCGTGCCCGAGTTCGCGATTGGCGGGAACAGGTAGGCGAGAAAGAGTACGCGCTTCATGGTATGGCTCCCTGGCGCACGTGATAGCGCCGGTTCGATCGGCGCACGCATCCCAGCTGTATTGGCGCGCCCACGCGCGCGCGATCCGAACAGGACCAACGTGATGCGAGCGCGATTGAACGGCCAAATCGATGGCGCGGACCCACGCCTCCAGATCAGCCACCGGCAGCACCATCGCCGACGGTCCTTTGAGCTCGCCGAGGCTGCCGACGTCGCTGAACAGGATCGGCGTCCCGACGGCATGCGCTTCGATGACCGGCAGGCCAAAGCCTTCGTACAGAGTGGGGTACAACACCGCCGCGGCGCGCATGTAAAGGCGAGGCATGTCGTCTTCGCTGATGAAGGGCGCCAGCACGAGTCGATCGTGAAGCTGTCGTGGCACCATGCGGCGGACCTCGTCATGCGCGCGTGCTTCCAATCCGCATACGACCATCGTGGTCGCGGCCGCCGATGACGAGCTCCACCACGCCTGCAGCGCCCAGTTCAGACGCTTTCTCGGATCGGCTCCGCCCAGGTAGAGCAGGTACGGTTCGTTGACGGTTCGATCGCCGATGATGACCGGCATCCCGTCGGGCTCCGCGTCCAGGTAACGCTCATCGACGCCGTCCGGGATCACATGGAGCTTCGGCTTGAGCGCGGGCCAGCGCGCCAGGATGTCGCGGCGCGAATTGTCGCTGATCGTGATGATCGCGGCGGCCCGATGATAAGCGCCAGGCAGCAGATGATCGCGATAGAAGCCGCGCGAGAACGCCTCGTCATCCTGCTGCCAAGGAATGGTGTCGTGGATGGTGACCACAGTCGGCACCGGCTGCCACCACGGCAGCGTCGTCGCCGGTGCGTGCAACAGATCGACGCCAAGGCGGCGCGCGGCGTTGGGCAACGACCACTGTTCCCAGGCGTGAACGCGATGCCCTCGCGTCTCGAAGATCAGCGCGTCGACGTGGTCCTGCTCCGGAGCGAGCATCGGCAGGTCGGGCCGATTGGCAAGCAGATGCCAGTGCACCGCGCCGCTGCTCGCGGTCCGGCGCACCAATTCGTAGAGCACCTTGCCCATGCCCCGCCGGTGCGGGACGTTCAGGCAGCGTGCGTCGACGGCAATGCGCAGCGGCCCTTCAGACATTGAGGCACACCTTGATCGCTTCCTTGTACGGCACGACGGAGAGCGGCCATGACGCCGCGGCGCGCGCATAACCGGCGAGCGCGTGCATTCGCGATCCCGATCGCCCGGCATCCCATCCGTTCGTCCGATGCGTCTCGGCCCAGATCTGACGGCGCGTCATCCAGCCGAGCGCGCGGCCCCGCGGCAGCGCCAGCGCGCGCGAGATGACCGCAATGCGATCGCGGTTGATGCCGGTGTAAGACCGGCTGAGGCTGCCGGGATGCAACCGGTATTGCACGAGGGGCTCAGCGACGAATCCGATTTCGTGCCGCGCCGCGACGCGGAGCCAGAGCTCCCAGTCTTCCGCCGTGCGCAGCGCGGGGCAGAAGCCGCCGAGCTCGCCGAACAGATCGCGCCGGATCATCACGCTCGACGTGGTGATGAAATTTGACTGTTGCATGAGCGCAACGAAAATGTCGCCGCCGCGCATCGGCGTTGACTCACTTTGCCGCACCGGCAGATCGCCTCGCGCGCCGATGTTCAGGCGATCGGTGAAGCTCATGGGCATCGCCAGCGCAAGCTGTTGTTCCAGCTTGCGCGGCATCCACACGTCGTCGGCGTCCAGGAACGCGAGCCAGTCCCCAGTGGCCAGCCGCGCGCCGGTATTGCGCGCCGCGGAGACGCCGCTGTTGTGCTGATGATGCGCGCGCACGCGCGCGCCAAACGGCTGCAACGCGGCCAAGGTGCCGTCCGTCGAGCCATCGTCGACGACGATGATTTCGAAGTCCTGATTGGTCTGGTCGAGGACCGACTGGACGGCATCGGCGATGTCGCGTTCGGCGTTGTGCGCGGGGATGATGACGGAGACGGTCGGCATGATCAGGCCCAGACGAAGTCGGGAACCGGCTCCGGTTGTGGCTCGGTGGTCAACGGCTGTGCCTGCGCGACGCGGACCCGGTGCAGCGCGGCCTCGGTGACGGCCACGCGCTCGAGTGCGATCGTCAGCGCGAAGTAGTGCCAGAGCATTTCGGAGTAGTGAAACGACACGAAGCTGCCGCCGACCATGAAGGCGACGAGCGCCGTCTCGAACGCGATGGCATAGCGGCCGAGCTCTTCGGGAATCTCACCGCGCTTGGCGGACAGCCTGACGCGCCGGCATGAACGCAGCGAGCCGAATACGATCAGGATGAAGAGCAGCAATCCCGGATAGCCGAGGTCGCCGAGCACGCCAAACCACGCGCTGTGGACGGCGCGGTTCGTCAGGTACTGGCCTTCGGTCCAGTCGTACTGGTTGTAGGCGCGCTCGTAGCCGCGATGGCCGACGCCGGTCAACGGGCGATCGTTCGCCATCGCGACCGCCACCTGCCAGAAGTGCAGCCGGCTGGTCGCCGAATCATCACGCGCGTCGCCGGCCGCCGTGATCGTGCTCATGCGCTGCCAGAACGCCGGCGGCAAGACCGGCAGCACCAACGCGGCCGCGAGCGTCACCGCGGCAAGGCTGCGGAGCTTGTTCGGCGAGCGCCAGAACCACGTGACGCCGACGACACCAATCGACAGGAACCCGCCGCGAGAGTAGGTACTGATGGCGCGGTACAACACGCCCACGCTCAGGAACTGGAAGCCGCGCCGCCACCAGCCGGTCGACGTGGCGGCCAGTGCGCCGACGACCGGCAGCAGCATCGCCATGCCGACCGCCACGAGATTGTTGTCGCCGAGGAAGGGGACGCCATTGTCGTTCCTGGCGCCCGGGTTGAGAACCAGCTGCGCCCACCCCTGCTTGCCCGCTTCGAACCCGAGCGACAGGGTAATCACGATCAGCACCAGCCGCAGATCGCCCGGCGAGCGGATGATGTTGGTCAGCAGCACGCTGACCACGATCACCTTTGCGAATTCCCACCAGTAGCCGAACGAATCCGCGCTGTGAAGGCCAACCGCGGCGGAAATCAGCGAGTGCAGCAGGAACGCGAGCAGCAAGGCGCTCCGTCCGTCGAGGCGGAATGGTACGCCGCCCACGACGGTGCGCAGCACCAGGTACACGCCGGCGATGTACGACAGGTTCAGCGATTGGAAGATATCGCTCCACGCCCACGACTCCGGACGGAAGTACGCGATCCACAAGTACAGGCACGCCGCATACAGCGGGCTCTGCAGCGCGAAGCCCCAGCCAATCGCGAGGATGCCGACGACGAAGAGCGTGCGGAACACGGGTCAGGCCACCGCGATGTTGATCGCCGGCGCCCGGCGCTCGACGCCGGCGTGCGCCGCGGGTTCCTGGCGGGCCCAGCGCTCGAGCATCCAGACCGACCACAGGGCAAAGGAGTGATCGGCGTCGCCGCGGCGATGTTCTTCGAAGAGCCGCGTCATGCGGCCGGTGTCGATGATGTCGCGCGAGCGCGCGCCGGCGCTCAACACGTCATCGCGGAACTGATTCGCGTATGCGCCGGCCAGCCACGCGCCGGTCGGCGCGGTGAAGCCGCGCTTCGGCATGTTGACGACCTGGCGCGGCAGCCGCCGTTCCGCGAGGCCGCGCAGCAGCGACTTGGGCCGGCCGTTCGGCATCTTCGTCTTCGTCGGGATGCGGAAGGCGAGCTCGATGATCCGGTGATCGAGCAGCGGGCAGCGAATCTCGAGGCTGTTGGCCATGCTCATGCGATCGACCTTCACCAGCGGATCGTTCGGCAGGTAGATCTTCATGTCCGCGTACTGCGCGCGCTGCACGGCACTGTCGGATCGGCACTCGCGGTACGGACGCGTGACTTGATCGTAGACGGGACTCTCGGACGGCTCGCGCGTCGGCGCCTGGCCGAGCAACGCGCGCGCATCCTGCGGCTTCAGGAAGCAGAGATCCGCGTAGTAGGCGCCGGCCGGATCGCGCCCGAGATTCTCCAGCACGTTGCCGAGCCGCAGCGGACGCGGGAAGGCGCGGGCCCGTGGCCACCGCGCGCCGAGCCACGCCGCCGCCTTGCGTCCGGCCGATCCGGGCACGAAGCGCCGCACCTGCGCTTCGAGTTGATGCGGGAGATAGCGCCACACGTAACCGCCAAAGGCTTCGTCGCCGCCGTCGCCGGACAGCGCCACCGTGACGTGCTGCCGCGCCATCTTGCTCACGTAGTAGGTCGGGATCGCGGACGGATCCGCAAACGGTTCATCGAACGAGCGCACGATCGGATCGAGGACGTCCTCGAGCTTGGGCTCGACGACTGCCGTCGAATGCCGCGTCGAGAAATGCGCCGCGGTCAGCCCCGCGGGCTCGAGCTCGTTGTGCGCCGTGTGATCGAATCCCACCGACGCCGTCACCGGCGCATCGCCGAGCGACTCCGCCATGTACGAGACGATCAGGCCCGAGTCGATGCCGCCCGAGAGGAACGCGCCGATCGGCACTTCGCTTTCGAGGCGCCGGGCGACCGCGGCCGCGAGCCGCGTATCGACTTCATCGACCAGCGCGCCCGCGGTCCGCTCGTCGGTATCGAACGAGGTGATGTCCCAGTACTTGCGATCGATGATGCGCGAGCCGTCGATCGACAGCGTGTGCGCGGGCTCGAGCTTGTGCACGTGCTTGTAGGCGGTCGCCGGCGCGATGAAGTAGCCCAGCGACAGGTAGCCTTCGACCGAGTCGAGATTCACCTGGCCGTTCCAGAGCGGGCTGGCCTTGATCGCCTTGATCTCGCTGGCGAAGTGCAGGACGCCGTTGAACATCGCGTGGAAGAGCGGCTTCTTGCCCAGGCGATCGCGCGCCAGCAGCACGCGGCGGCGCCGCAGATCGGCGATCGCAAAGGCGAACATCCCGTCGAGACGCTCGACGCAGGCATCACCCCATTCGTCGTAGGCGTGCACGATCGCTTCGGTGTCCGAATGCGTCCTGAATCGATGCCCGCGCGTTTCGAGCTCGCGCCTCAGATCGCGATGGTTGTAGACCTCGCCGTTGAAGACAATCCAGGCCGACTGGTCTTCGTTGGCCATCGGCTGCTCGCCGCCGGCGCGGTCGATGATCGCCAGGCGGCGATGGCCGAGGGCCGCCCATGGGGCGTAGAAGTAGCCCCCGCCATCGGGTCCCCGATGGTAGAGACGATCCGTCATGGCTGTGATGGCGTTCGAAAGGTAAGCCGGCAGATCGCCGTCGACACTCACCACGCCGCAGATGCCGCACACACCGCCGGTAAAGCAAATGGTTCGCCAACCATTGCCGGGCTTTGTGGCTATTTGATTCGCGACAATGGCGAACGAAAGGCATGGAATGGGAGACTTTTGGCTAACAAAGCTGGCACAGCCTTGGCTTATGTGAGCGGCGTGCACAAACCCGTCGTCATGCAGCTCGTGCTGAGCCTGTCGCCCGGCGGCACCGAGCGCCTGGTTATTGAGATCGTTCGCGCGCTCGCACCGCGCATCGACTCCATCGCCTGCTGTCTCGACGAACCGGGCGCCTGGGTCGCTGAGCTGGCGTCGCTGAACGTGCCCGTTGTTTCTCTGGGACGCACACCGGGCTTTCAGCCGGGTCTCGCGCTGCGGCTAGCGCGACTCCTCAAAGAGCATCGCGTCGACGTGGTGCATTGCCATCACTATTCGCCGTACGTGTATGGGCTGCTCGCCACGATCTTGAAGCCATCAGTGCAGCTCGTGTTTACAGAACACGGCAAGTTGTCGGATGCCGGGCCATCGTCAAAGCGCCAACTCGTGAATCCGATCCTGTCGAGGTGGCCGGGACGTTTGTGCGCCGTGTCCGCCGACCTCAAACAGCACATGGTCGCCGAAGGTTTCCCGGCGCGACGGTTGAGCGTGCTCTACAACGGGATCGATCCGGGTGAGCGTCCGACGGCGGCCCAGCGGCATGCGGCGCGAGTCGAGCTCGGCATTCCAGACGACGCGTTCGTCGCCGGCACGGTCGGGCGCCTCGATCCCGTCAAAAACCTTCCGTTGCTGTTGCAGGCGCAGGCATTGCTCCGCGACAAACACGCGAACGCGCGCGTCGTGATCGTCGGCGATGGTTCCGAGCGTGCCGCCCTCGAAGCGAAAGCCGCCGAGCTGGGCATCAGCGACCTGGTTTGTTTCGCGGGGTACCGGCAGGACGTGCGCTTCCTGATGTCCGCGTTCGACGTCTACGTGAATTGCTCGACCTACGAGGGCGTGTCGCTGACCATCCTCGAGGCGATGGCGTCCGCGCTGCCGGTGGTGGCGACTCCCGTGGGCGGCAATCCCGAGGTGGTCGTCGATCAGGAAACCGGTGTGTTGATCGAGGGCCGGCCGCGACTACTGGCCGACGCGATCGCCGCCCTCGCGATCGATCCGCGGCGGCGCCGCGCCATGGGCGATGCCGGGCGATGGCGCGTCAAGCGCCACTTCTCGATCGCGCGGATGGTCGAGCAGTATGCGAGCGCTTATTTCGGCGATCGCCACAGCGATATCGCCAGTCCACCCGCCATCGCACCGACCGCGGCCGAGACGATGTCGGTCAGCGACGCGACGCGATCGCTCGTGTAAAGCTGCAACACCTCGTTCGCGGTGCTGAAGAGAATCGCCAAGGCCATAATACGAACCACCAGCCGAAGCCAATGGCCCACCTTCGCTCCTTCGGAGCTGCGGCGGGCACGCCGATCCCGGTCGCGCATCGAGAGCACGCCGAGCGCGCCGAACGCCACATAGACGAGCACGTTCTGCGCAACGTCGCGGATCGAGACGAGGGTCGGCGCCCAGAGCCCTGGCCGATCCGGCGCCCAAGTGCCCATGCTTTCGCGCACGATGAAGGCGCAGAGCAGCGCCCACGCGATTCGGCTAGACGTTCTCAGCGAAGGCAAACTCGGCGCGGTGGAAAATCACCCACGAGACGACCATCAGGATCGCCGACACGGCGGTCGTGATCAGGAATGCGGACGGATCGGGCGCGACGCCGCGCAGCAGCACGTCACGGTAGCCGTTCAGAATCGGCGTCATCGGATTGAACGCCATCACGCTGCCCGCCCAGCCGCCGACCTGGCTGACCGGATACAGCACCGCGCTCATGAACATCCAGACGGTGATCACGAGCTCGAACAGGTACTTCACGTCGCGATAGAACAGGTTGCCCATGGCCAGCAACAGGCTGATGCTCAACGTGAACATCAGGTGCACGGCCAGCACCCACGGGAGCGCCGCGAGCGCCGCCGTCGGGACGACGTGGTAATACACCATCAGACCGATCAAGACGGTGGCGCCGACCGCGAAATCGACCATCGACACCAGCACCGCGGAGATCGGAAAGATCTCGCGCGGAAAGTAGACCTTGGTCACGAGGCCGGCGTTGGCGGTCAGCGAGTTCACGGAGAAGCGGAACGCCGACGCGGAACAGTTCCAGACCAGCAATCCGCAATACGCAAACAGCGGATAGGGCATGCCGACATCGAGCGGCGCGACGCGCGTGAAGATCACCGAGAACACCGCGGTGTTGATGAGCGGCATGAAGATCGCCCAGCCGAAGCCCATCACCGTCTGCTTGTAGCGCAGCAGCAGATCGCGGCGCGTCATCTGGTAGAGCAGCTCGCGGAAGTCGTATTGCTCGCGGACGATCTCCTTGAGATCGCCCGCCAGGGCCCTCACGCCTTGCCCGCCGTAGCCTTGGCGAAGGTGGGTCATCCCTTGATCGACTCCAGGAGCTTGCGCGCGTCTTCGAGCTTCTCGAACTTCGCCTTGCTGTTGACGACCTTCTCCAGGTATTTCTTTGCTTCCGCGTTGTTGCCGCTCTGGTGATAGGCGAGCGCGAGGTGGTAGTTGTAGCTCGGGTTATCGGGCTGGCGGGTGGCGCTGGCGCTCAGCGCTTCGATGGCCTGCGACGATAGTCCCTTCTTGTAATAGATCCAGCCGAGCGTGTCGTCGACTTCGTGGCGGTTGGGCAGCTGTGCCTTGGCGGTCTGCGCCAGCTGCAATGCGACATCGAGGTTGCCGTTGGCGTTGGCGTCGATCCAGGCGAGGTTGTTGGCGGCCACGGCGGCGCGCGGATCGGTCTGGAGCGCCTTGTTGTAGCGCGCCTTCGCCTCGTCCTTGCGTCCCTGCAGCTCCAGGATCGTGCCCAGCATGGTGTTGGCCGCCACGGAATTCGGCGCGCGGTTGACGTAGGTCTCGAGCTCGCGGCGGGCGAGATCGAGGCGGCCCTGCTGGTAATACATCTTGCCGAGCATCGCGTAGGCCTGCAGGCTCTGCGGATCGACCTCGACTGTCTTCTTCAGCGCCTTCTCCATCGCGAACGCATCTCCGAGCGCGTTGTAGGTCTGCGCCGACATCAGCAGCACGTTCGGATCGTTCGGACTGAGCGCGAGCTGTTTTTCGATCAACGACTTCGCGTTGCCGAACTGCTTGCTCTGCATTTCCGCGGTCAGGAGTCCCGCGAGCGCCTGGTACGATCGCGGATCGGCCTCGAGCGCGCGGCCATAAGCAGCGCGCGCGCCGGCGCTGTCCTGCTTCATGGTGGCGAGCATGCCGGCCGCGGTCTGCACGGTGGCCGACTGCGGGTTCGCCTGCAACAGCACGTTCAGCTGCTGCGTCGCCTGGGGCAGATCGCCGACCGCCATCAAGCCGTGGAGCAGCAGCAGCCGCGCTTCGAGGTTGCGCGGATGCTCTTCGACGATCTTCAACACCAGCGGCACCGCGTCGGCCGCGGATCCGCTGTTGATCTGCAGGCGCGCCAGCCCGAGGCGGGCTTCCATGTTGCTGCCGTCGAGCTTCAACGCATCGTTGAACGCGGTGGTGGCTTCCTTCGTTGCGCCGCGCAGCACGTAGGTCTGCGCCAGGGCGAGCTGTGCGTCCATCGATCGCGGATTGGCTTCGACGGCCGTCTGCAACGTCGACAGCGCGTTGACCGTATTGTTCTCGGTCAGGTAGAGCTTGCCGCGGGTGATCAGCGCGTCCGGGTTCTTCGGCTCGCGCGCCAGCACCGATTCGATCAGGCGGTGCGCGTCGGCGTTCTTGCCGGCGACGACTTCGACGCGGGCCAGCCGTACTGACGTACTGACAAATGTCGCATCGTCCTTGAGGAGCGGCGTCAGGGTCGCGCGCGCATCGTCGATGCGACCGAGACGCAGATAGTACTCGGCGAGGAAGTACTTCGCCTCGGGGCCGGGCATCGTTTCGGCGACGATCTTCAGGTGCGGTTCCGCCGCGGCCGGGCGGTTCGTGACCAGGTAATACATCGCCATCGCGCGATTGCCGGTCGTGTTGCGCGGGTCCAGCTCGAGCGCCTTTTTCATTTCCTGCTCCGCCTGCGGCAGGTTGCCGTTGGCCCACAGGAAGTTCGAGAACGACAGGTGTGCCGACGCCGACTTGGGATCGATCTCGATCGCCTTGTGAAACGCCGCCTGCGCCGCTTCCTTCTTGCCGGACATCATGTGCACGGAGCCGAGCTCGGAGTAGGTGCTCGAACGATTCGGATCGAGCTCGACGGCTCTCTCGAACGCGGCGACGGCGCCGTCCATGTCTTTCAGTCCGGCGAGCGAGTTGGCCAGGAGGATCTGCGCTTCGACATCGTTGGGATTGCGCTTCAACAGGCGCTCGGCAAGGGCCTGCGCGTCGTTGAATTGACCCGCAGGCCCTTGCAACGCGCCGGCCTTGACCTGCGCGTCCTTGTTCTCGGGCATCAGGTCCGCGGCGCGCACGTACTCACGCAGCGCATTCATGCCGTCGCCGGTGGACGCATAAGCGAACGCGAGCTGCAGCCGGGCTTCGCCGAGCCGCGGATCAGCTTGCACCGCGCGGCGGTATTCGATGATCGCTTCGGGGTATTTGTTCTTCGACGCATGCTGGTTGCCCTTGTCGAGGGCTTCCTTCGCAGTTACTTTCGGATCGCTTTTGCAAGCACCCAGCGCAACCGTGGCCAGCATGGCCATTACGACAATAGGGAGTCTCCGCATCATGGGCCCCGCAATTACAAGAAGCACGCCAAGTCCGTTGCTAGGGAGAACTCTGCGCGAGTGTTGCGATGGGGAGTGAGAGACGGGAGAAAGTCTCTCATTTTAGGGAATCTATGCAGCGATGGCTGAGCCGACCGCCGTACAGCCATCGAGGAGGAGCGTCAGAAGACGCTCCTCCCCGAGGGAAGGACACGAGCCCTCACGCCTGGCGGCGACGGGCCCTGAAAGCGGCAAGCAGGCCAGTGCCGAGCAGCATCATCGTTGCCGGTTCCGGAACTGCGGTATTACGGATGTCAGTGCTGATCACCGAACCCGGCGTGCCGTTCGGGTTGAGACCCTCGGTCGTAATCGAGACGCCGAAGAATTCCCACGGCAGGTCCGACGGCCAGTTGATGGCGTTCAACAAGTCGGTGTTCTTCATGTCTTCACCGAGGGCGTTCAGCAAGCCGTTCGCGCTGGCGGTGTAGCTGGTGAACGTGCCGTCCATCAGGTCGACGGCGGCGCAATTGCCGTTCGCGTCGATTCCGATCAAGAGGCCCGGAATGCAGCCCGAGATCGTGATGAAGTTTGCGTCAGGTGAGGTGTTGAAGCTCAGCGTGCCATACGCGCCGCCGCCCTGACCCGTCGATGAGCCGCTAACGGCGAACACGCCGTTGTTG
>Ga0193741_1000274_pt1 | contig 14783 bp, 11 predicted proteins | sample L2s2metaG_FD_143059 | JGI IMG/M metagenome (GOLD analysis project Ga0193741, IMG submission 143059) | Soil microbial communities from a riparian zone of the East river system, Colorado, United States - L2s2 | ecosystem: Environmental > Terrestrial > Soil > Riparian zone | place: USA: East River...
CACTGATTCCAAGAGGCGTCGAATCATCATGCATCGACTCGCCACTCTCCTCGTCGCCACTCTGATCGCCGTCACGCCGGCCTCTGCGCAACAGCCATCCGCGCGTCAGGTGGCCCAGGAGCGTGCGCAGGCGGAAGCCGATGTGCCGAAGCTGGTCGACGTGCTCGGCCTCAAGCCCGGCATGAGCGTCGCCGACGTTGGTGCCGGCTTCGGCGCTGTGACGGTCGTCCTCGGCAAATGGATCGGCGACGGCCACATCTTCGCCACGGACATCGGCGAGCGCCAGTTGCGCGTCATCCGTGAGTACGCGGAGACGGAAGGATTGAAGAACGTCACGGTGATTGAAGGCGCGGCGGCGGCAACCAACCTGCCCGCGGGTTGCTGCGACGCGATCTTCATGCGCGACGTCTATCACCACATTACCGCCGTCGAGGCATTCAACAGGAGCCTGCTCGCGTCGCTGAAGCCGGGCGGCCGACTCGCCGTTATCGATTTTCTACCGGAGGCAGGTTCGAAGTTGCCGGCGGGCGTGCCCGCCAACCGCGGTGGTCACGGCGTGTCACCAGCGATAGTCGTGCAAGAGATGATAGCGGCGGGCTTCACTCACATCCGCACGTTTGATAACTGGCCTCCGGGTGACAAGACTCCGTCGTTTCACCTCTCGCTCTTCACGAACATCGCGCAGGAGCCCGATGCCAAGCAGATCGCACAAGAGCGCCGGCAAGCCGAGAAGGACGTGCCGCAGCTCGCTGAAGTACTGCAACTGAAACCGGGCATGAGCGTCGCTGATGTCGGTGCCGGCGGCGGGGCGTTCACGGTCGTGTTGGGAAAATGGATTGGCGAGGGCAAGGTGTTTGCGACGGATCTTGGGGAGCGCCAGCTCCGCGAGATACGCGCCTACGCAGAGAAGGAAGGGCTGAAGAACGTGACGGTGATCGAAGGCGCGGCCGCGTCCACCAATCTTCCGGCAGCGTGCTGCGACGCCCTGTTCATGCGGGATGTCTATCACCACATCACCGCGGTCGAGGCGTTCAATAAGAGCCTCTATCAGTCGCTGAAGCCGGGTGGCCGTCTGGCCATTCTGGATTTCCGTCCCAGGGCCGGATCGGCCACCTACCCGGGTGTTCCCGAGAATCGCGGCGGGCATGGCATCGCGCCGAACCTCATCGAGGAAGAATTGAAAGCCGCGGGATTCACGCACGTGCGCACGATCGAGAATTGGCCGCGGGACGAAAAGACGGTCATATTTTTGGTGTTGTTCACGAAACCCTGAGCGCCGGCAATATTTGCGGCCCTTCTGGCTTCGACACGTTTCAATTTCTTCGCCTTCGTCGGGGCACATCGCGCGAAACACGCAGGATTGCTCGCGAATCGCGATGGCAGCCCGGTTGCACCTTCGCCGGGCATGTCCGCTCCCGCCGATCCCCGCGATATCGCTGCCTGGCAACTCGCCCATCTCCTCAACCTGCGCGTCGATCTGTTCCTGTTGTCGCCGGATTTCAAGCGCCATTACCGGCGCGTTGAGCAGCTCGGTGACGCCGTGCGATCGGGTCCGCGGAATATCGCTGAAGGACTCGCGCGCGATCGGCGGGCGTTTGCCGATCGCGTCCGCCTCGCCAGGGGATCGGAAGCAGAAGTCCTGAATCACTTGATCGCAGCCTACGATCAGCGGTTGATCACACTCGATGAGCTGCAGATCGCCGAGCGCCTGACGCGGAGGGCGATGAAGGCCGCGAACGGATTGATCAGGCAGCTGGAAGCTGCCGACCGCTCATCCGCGACACCGCGAGCGACCCGAAGAACCCGGCCGCGGAAGCGAGCAAGCCCCACAAATTAGGATTCAACCAGCCGGTGCGATCGGTGCCATAGCGAATGGCGAGGAACGCAATCATCCCGGTCGCGATCGAGGTCAAGGCCTCGCGGCTGGTGGCGCCGCGGACGAACAACCCGCCCACCACGGGAACGAACAGCGTGGCGCCGATGATCGAATAGAACACCGACAACGCCTCGATGATGTCGCCGACCACAAAGATCGCGAGCAGCATGCCGGCGCTGCCGCCGACAAACGCGGCGACCCGCGCCACCGTCAGCACCTGCGCTGGCGTTGCGGACGGATTGACGACGCGTTTGTAGAGATCCTGTGAGAGCGACGTTGAAAGCATGAAGAGAATCGCTTCGCAGGCACCCATCTCCGCCGAGAACACCGCGGCGAGGGCCAGGGCGCCGAGCCACACTGGCAATCCGTGCAGCAACAGCGTCGGCAGCACCAGATTGCGCTCGTCGATGCCGGGAAACAGCGTTCGCGCGGCAAGGCCGAGAAAAACCGGCACGAACGCGAAGATCAGTAGCGCGATTGCGTTCGCGCCCACACCAAGCCGCACGGCGCGCGCGCTCTCGGCGCCGTACGTCTTCTGAATCAATCCCGGCGAGACAATAAAGTTGGGGCCCGTCAACAGCAGCAGCGTGAACCCGGAATTGGCGCCCGCCGAGAACAACGGATCGAAGAATGTGTCCGGCAACCCCGGCGTGTACGCGATCGCCTCGAGCCCGCCGGCCGCGTTGATCAGGATGGGAATCGCGATCGCGAAGCCCGTGAACTTCACGATCAGTTGGACGGCGCTCACGCCGACCGAGCTCAAGAGCCCGCCCGCGCTGAAGTATCCGGTCATCGCCGCACCGCCGATGAGCACGCCTGCCCACTTGGGCAGGCCGGCGACGACGGCAAACACGGCGGCGCCGAGGAGCAGTTGACCGGCCAGGATGAACAGCGCGCCGAACCAGATCAGCGACGCGATGATGACGCGCACGCTCTGGCCGTAGCGATCCTCGAGAAAATCGCCGACGGTCAGGTAGTTGCGTTCGGCCGCCAGCTTCCAGATGCGGGGACCGACAAGCGTCGCGAGGATCAGCGAGCCGATTCCTGCAGAAGCGTTCCAGAACCACGCGCTGACGCCTTGTTGATAGGCGAGACCGGTGGCGCCAACCGTCGCGCCCGCGCCGATGTTTGCCGCCAGCATCGTCGCGGCGATGTACGGCCACGTCAGCTTCCGGCCGGCGACGAAGAAATCAGCGGGGCCGCGGACCTTGCGCGCGATCCAGAGTCCGAGCGCGGTGAGCGCCGCTGAATATCCGATCAGCAGCGCAACGTAGATATTCACTCGCGCACAAGCTTACCCTCAACCGGTAATATTCGCGGATGCGGATCCTTCGAGCCGGTCTCCTGGCAGCGGTGGTCGCGGCGATCGCGATTGCTAACCTCAGCGCGGTCACGCGCGCGCCCTCGGCGGACGGACAGTTCTGGGACATCCAGGACACCAGCCCATGGGCGCAGGACAGCGGCGGCATCGCCACCGGCGGCCGGGCGAATCCCTTCAATGGCTTCGGCTATCTGAAAATGCAGGTGCGCCGCGCCGACAACTCCCTGCTGGCGCGCAATCAGTATCTGAAAGGCTTCGGCCTCCATCACGATGGCGCCGGGCGCTTCGACTCGGTCACGCCGGTGCTGACGGAAGGCATCGTGGTGTCCCGCGACGTGACGACGTCGAAGGAGACGCAGTATCTCCGTTACCTCGATACGTTCACGAACAGTTCGAGCGAGGAGCGCATCGTCCAGGTGGCGTGGGGCGGCGCTGCCGGCGCCTACGAAGACGGCGGCCAGGTCGCGGTCGCAGCTAGCGCCAGCGGCGATCGGCGGATCGATCCCTCCGATACCTTCGTCACCGTGATGCAGAACGCGAAGCGCGTCGCCAATCCCGCCGCGGGACCATCCGGTCACGGGCCCTCGGCGCACGTGCTCGGCCAGGGACGTCCGGGAGTGCTCGCGTCGATCGGCGACATGTATGGCGATCCGTTCGTCGATGCGTGGCCGGGATTCGATCCCGCCCACATCGGCTACGTCTTCACGCTGCGCCTGCGCCCCGGTGAAACGCGCGCGCTGATGACGTTCGTCGTGAAAGGGTTGAGCGAGGTCTACGACCCGCGGGGTGGCTATCCGGTTCCCTTCAAGGACGCGCTCGTCACCGGCGAGGCCGTGTATGCAGGAGCCGACGCGAGGATCCCCGCGGCGGGATCGGAAATCACGCGCGTGTCCGAGATCGCGGCGCAACTGGTGAAAGCTCCAGACCTTCGCGGGCTGTCGCAGCGGCAGAAGGAGCACATTGCCAACTGGAATCTCGTGACCTCGCCGACGAAGCCGTTCTCGGTGTTCGAGAAGAGCATCCCCGAACTGCAGGATGCGATGACGACCGGCGGGTTGACCTCCGAAGACATCACGCGCGAGTACCTGGCCCGCCTCTCGATTTACGATCGCAGCGGCCCGACGTTCCGTTCGGTGCTGTCGATCAATCCGCGCGCGATCGCCGATGCCCGGACCCGCGATGCCGAGCGCGCCGCCGGCCGCGTCCGCAGTCCTTTTCACGGCGTGCCGATCGTCCTCAAGGACAACATCGATGCGACCGAGCTGCCGACCACCGGTGGATCGCTCGCGCTCGTCGATCATCGCCCGCGTCTCGATTCGAAGGTCGCTGCCGGGATGAAGCAGGGCGGCGCGATCATCCTCGGCAAGGCCAACCTCGATGAGTTTCCTTTCGGTGATTTCGGGATCAGCACGGTCGGCGGCACCGTCGGCAACGCCTACGATCCGTCGCTCAGCACCGCGGGATCGAGCGGCGGCAGCGCGACGGCGGTGGCGACGAGTCTCGCCGCGCTCGGCTTCGGCACCGATACCTGCAATTCGCTGTCGAACCCCGGCGCCTTTGCGTCGCTCGCGACGATCCGCGTGACGCGCGGGCTCACCAGCCGCGCCGGCGTGATTCCGCTCAATACCTACAACGACTCTGTCGGCCCGATGGCCAGGTCGGTTCGTGATGTCGCGCTGGCGCTCGACTTGGTGACGGGATCGGATCCCGAAGATGCGGTGACCGTGGACGCCGCTCAGCACATTTCCGGATCGTTCGCCGCAGGCCTCGACACCGCCACGCTGAAAGGCAAGCGCATCGGCGCATTCCGTCAGCGCTTCGTCGGCTTCACGGGGGAGCGCGAGATCGCCGCCAACATGGACAAGGTGATCAAGGAGCTGCAATCCGCCGGCGCCATCGTCGTCGACGTCGCAATCCCCGACTACGACGCGAAGTATGCGTCAGCGAGAGGCGCCGCGCCCGGATCGTTGCGCGCCGGATGGACCGCCTATCTCTCTCGCGGATCGAAGCCCGGCGACAAGGTGCTGACGATTCAGGATCTGCTCGCGTCCGGCAAGCTGGCGCCGGTGAGCGCTCGTCGCCTCGAGGGCGCGCTCGCGCCGGCGCCTGCCGGCGCCGCGCTGGATGACGCGACGAGGCGATTCATCACCGGCCGCGAAACCTTCCGGCAATTGTTTGTCGACCTGATGGATCAGCAGAAGCTCGACGCCATGCTGTATCCCGCGAATCACGCCCGGCCGCACACGCACGAGGGCGGGCTCGAACGCTATGGATCGGAGCCGGGCACGTGCGAGGAGAGCGCCGCGACAGGGCTGCCGCAAGTGACGGTGCCCGCCGGCTTCATCGGCGGACGGTATCCGGTTGGGATTTCATTCCTCGGACGAATGTGGGATGACAAGCGGCTGCTGGAGATTGCCGCCGCGTATGAAAGGGCCACGCACCATCGCCGCCCGCCGGCGACCGTGCGTTAATACAACACTTTCTCTTCTCCCAACTCGGCGATCAACTTCTTGAAGTGCGCGACCAGCAGGTCGCGCCGCTTCATCATCGCGTCGAGCTCGCCGGGCATCAGGAAATCCTTGGTCGCCTCTTTCACCGAGTCCCGCGTGAGCGATTCCATCTTCGCCAGCAAATTGCGATCGATCTTCGCGAGATCCTTCTGGTGCATCAGCTCCGGCTGCAGCCGGAACGCCCGCGTGAAGTCGATCATCATCACCTTCCACTGGTGCGTGATCAGCACGTTGGTGAGGTTGCGATCGGTATCGCGCACCAGCGACGAAAACAGACGCATGCGATACATCTGCTGGTTCCACTCGGTCGGATTCGGCGGCTGGATCTTCTTTTTGAGACGCTCGCTTTCGTCCATCAGCGACGGCACGAACCAGCTGATCGAACCGACCTGGCCGCCCCACTTCCGCTCGACGTAGACCGGCATCATGTGGTCGAGACCGAGCAACCGCGCGACTTCATAGGCGGCGATGTTGTACTTGTACGAATCGACGAAGTTGAGCTCCGTCGTCGTCTGGCGGCCGCCGCCGCCAAGGCTCATCACCATTTTGCGCTCGTCGATGGCCTGGAACACCGCGTCGTGCTCGATATTGCCGTCGCTCAGCGTCAGACGCTTCGGTAACGTCACCCCCTTCGCGGTGGTGCGCGTGCGTGTCACCCTGGCGTCCTTGAGGAAGACGCGAATCTGATCGGTGGACAGCTCCGCCGACGGAGCCGGCGCTGCGGTTTGTGAGTAAGCGAGGGGCGGGCAGGCCAGTAAGACCAGGAGCGGAACGACAAACGCGCCGCTGAGCCTTACCATACGACCTCCGCCTATTTGTAGATCTTGGTGAAGTTGATCGACGCGCCGCCGACTTGCGGCTGCACGCCAACGTTGAACTTGCTCTTCGCCATTTCCATCGTCACGGTTCGTGCCGCGGCGATGCCGAAGCCTGCGCCCATGACTACGTCGGTGGCGTGATGCCGGTTCCACGACATGCGCGCGAGCGCCACGTAGCTACCCAGCGCGTAGGCCGGCGCGCCGACCTTCCATCCGTAGTAGCGCTTCAGGACCGTGGCCGTGGCAAACGCGCTGGCCGAGTGTCCCGACGGGAATGACTTGTCGTTGGAGTGATCGGGACGGTCGCGGCGGACCGTGTACTTGAGCGCCTGCACCATCACCTGCGACACCACCTGCGCGCGGACGATGTCGCGGCCCGTGTAGGCGAGCTTCTTATTGCCCATCGCCTTGCCGGTGCCGTAAGTGGCGAAGCCCGCGCCGATCTGGAACACGAAGTTGCCGATCGCGTTGCCTGACTGGAACACCGTCGTCGGGATGTTGAAGCCGTTGTTCACGCCTTCGCGATCCCAGGGCGCCACGGCGACCGAGACGATCGCGGAGTAGGCCAGCGTGTGGCCGGTGTCGCGGCTGAAGAAATTCTTGAAGTCGCCGGCGGCCAGCTTGAACGGATTGCCGTCAACGATCTCGGTTTCGCGGGGCAACTGCGGAACCGTGAGACCGCCGGGTGTCGCCAGCTGTTCGGTCGGCGATCCGTCCGGCGCATTCGCCGCGACCGTATCCGGGTTTTCAACGGGAGCCGGTTCCTGGGCAAACGCCGGGACGGCGACGGCACAAGCGAAGACAACACTCGCGAGCAGGCGAATAGAGGACATCAATTTAGCTTCTTGTTAATACTGTCGGCGAAAAGCGCGGGTTTCAGTATCTCACGACCTGGGGCCGAAATCTCACGGCTGGCGGTCGAACCCAACAAGGGTCCAACCCCCTGAATTCCGGCGGAAATACGCGGAAACCGGCTTGGTCCACGCCTCCGGACCGCCCACGGCCGAAATGTCGACCTGGATGTACTCGGATTCCGGCAAGGTCGGCATCGTCAGGGGGCTTTGCGTTTCCTCGGTCGTCCCGACGAGGGTCGCCTTGTTATTCAGGTTGTCGAAGGTGTACCACAGCGCCCGGTAACCCGGCGCGCGATCGGCCACCGCGGCGTCGGTCGCGGCGTTGCGAAACGACAGGCGGCCGTTGCGATCGAGCGCCGGATCGACGATGGGATTCACCTTCGGCAGGAAGGTCTGGAGGATCCGCAGGCGCCGATCGGAAATCGCCTTGGCGAGGAACGCCTCCGATATTGTGTCGCCGAACTGTCCCTCGGCGACCGCGGCGCGGATCATGTCGTCGCTGATCGCGGCCAGTTTCGTCGCCGCCCAGAACGTGTCGTCCGGACGCATGTGGCGGAACGCCGCGTTCGTGATGTGCGGCCACCACTCCTCGGGATCCCACTTCGAGTGATCGCGCGGCAGGCGCCCGATCGAGGGCGACTCGAAATAGTCCTGCGTCCGCCACACCGGAATGTGGAAGCCGAGCGACAGCGCGCGCTTGCTGATCTCGCCCGGCTCTTCGACGAGCGCTTCGTAGCCTTCCCAGCCTTCACGCGGGCCGACCGCGGCGCTGCCGAGCGCCGATCCGAAATCGAGCAGATAGTGCCGGATGAATCGGCGGCCGTTCTCGGTGATCAACGCCGACAGCGAGTTGATGCCTTTCGCGTCGACGTGATTGAGCCACGCCGCGAAGACGAAGTAGCCGCGCAGCTCACGGCGATGCTCGTGCGGGATGACGTCGTTCGGATCGTCGTTGCGCGTGCCGTGAAACTTGATGCGGCCGAGCGGCGGGCCTGGCGCCGCCTTGCTGAGAATGACGCGATACGTGCCATCCGGATCGCGATCGGCGCGCGACAGCAGCCACTGGATGTCGCCCTGGTTCATGCCGCGCCGCATTTCTCCGGGCGGCTCGATGGTGGTGTCCTTGCCAATCACCAGGTTTGATGGCACCAGCTGGCCGATGTGGTACTCCGCGGTGTGATAACCCGCGGCCCAGAACAATTTCGCCGCGACGATCTCGCTTCCGGTGGCCATCGCGCGCCAGCCGGGCGGATCGAACTTCACAAACCAGAGCTGATTGGCGGCGTCGGTAATGGTGAACCCGGGCGTCACGCCGTCGCTCTTCGCCGACACCACTGTCCATTTGCCCGGTGCGGGACCGTTGCTGGTGTTGGAGGCGCGAGCGACGAGCGCCGGCGTCAACGGCATGCGGCCGGCGCGATTGACGAAGTACGGACCATCGGGCACTTCGTCGACCGTGTTGATGTTCTTGGCGCGCTGGCCGAGGACCTTGTCGCCGGGCCGCCAGAACAGGTTCTCGAGCGTTTGATAGGCGAGGTCCGGCTCGTAGCGCTTGGCGTTCTTCACGTCCTGTGTCATCGGCTCGCGCCAGATCGGATCGTCCGGGAAGAAGCGCCGCGTCTGCGCGCCGAGGGTGAGCGACGAGGCCGCGATCGCGATAACGAGCAGGAGCGAGGTGCGTATGTGCATCAGAATGGCTGCGATCCGGCGAAGATGATCCGGAAGCCCTCGCGCCCGCGCGCGATGTCGACGCGCAGCGCGTTGAAGGCCGCACCGTGGAAGCGGGTGCCGAATCCCCACGCGACATCAAAGCTGTTCAGATCGAATTCACTGCGATCGTGCGCGACCTGCCCGGCATCGACAAAAATCGCCATGTCGATATAGCGCGACGGACGCCACCGGTATTCCCCGGTCAGCAGCACGCGATTGCGATCCGTAAAACGGCGACATGATCACCGGCACGGCGTGACCGTCATCCGGCTGCGTCAGGGTCATCAGGGCGCGCCCGGCGAGCACGAATTGCTCGCGCACGAGCGGCACCTGCTGCGCCACTTCGTATTCCTGGGCGGTAAATGAAAACGGGAGTCCCGCGGCCTCCTCGTTGCGCTCGAAGGAGGCCCGATAGAAACCGCCGCGCGTGCTGTAGCCCGGAGAGGGACGCCAGTCGAACATGAAGGTGCCGCGTACGATGTCATACGTCAGCTTCCGGTCGAGCTCCGGCGCCTCCACCTCGCTGAAGAGCTCCGAAGCGCGATGCGTGTCGTACTCGAGCGCCGTGTAGCTGGCCGTCAGCGACACGAAGCGCATCGGCCTCAGCGTCAGGTTCGCGCCGAGTTCCATCGGCTGGTAATCGAATTGTTTGCGCGCGTCCTTCGCGGAGTCCTGGCCCAATCCGTAGAACGACACGTCTTTCACGTCGAGCCACTGCGCGGTCGCGTCGAGCTGCAGCATGCCGCGCCACAACTCGGGCGCGGCGACCGTGCCGCGCATCAGCATCGACTGGTTCACTGAAAAGCCGGACTGGATGTTGACGTAGGCGCCCTTCTCGAGGCGTTTCAGCAACCCGACGCCGAAGCCCATGCCCGAGCCGCCGTAGACGCTGCCGAACCACGGATACACGCCGCCGCCGCCGCTGAGGAGCGGCGACAACAGAACGCGTCGAATGATCCTCTCGCCTTCGGACGGTCCTTCGACGCCAAGCTGCTTGGCTTTCTCCGCTTGCTCTTCGGCGATCGCCTGGACGCGCGTCGATTGCGCGGCGGCGGTCGTCGCGAGCAGGGCCACGAGGATCGAGGTAATGAGTGTCTTCACGCGTCCAACTGCCATTTCGTTCGAGTGTAAGCGATGCGGAATCCCTGGCGCTCGGCGTTGCGCTGCGAGGCGCTGCCCGGCGCGGCCACCATCATCGCCAGATCGCACCCGTTGGATGCCGCCGTTTGTAAACGCGTGTCGAGGAGGGCGTTCTGCGCGCCTTGCCGGCGGCCGGCCGGCACCGTGCTGGCGCCCGCGAGCAGCGCCGTGCCGTCGTGCATGAACAACGCCGCCGTCGCGATCGGCTCGCCGTCGAGCTCGGCGAAAAAGCACGTCGCGCAGGCCAGGCTCAACTTCGCGAACCCCTGGATGTAAGGCATCACCTCGGGATGTTCGCTCCAGCCCTGCGCCGCGACTATGCCGTATTGCACAGCCTCGTGCTTCTCTGCCTGCCGGACGCGCAGCGCCGGGTTCGAGGCGATTCGCGTGGCCGCGTCAATCGGTCGATAGAGGACCGTCGAGAGCTCGATCGGTGTGTAGCCGCGGCGCGCCAGCATCGCATACACGTCGACGCCGGCCAGCGGGCAGACCTCGTGAGACACCGCCGACCCGCGCGATCGAAAGAAGTGCTCGATCGTGTCGAGCTCCTTCCCGGTCACCGGCTGATGGATGCCGAGCCCGAACGTCTGCGTGATCATCGAGCCGACGCCCGCGAACATCGCCGATGTGCCGCCGACCATCGTCCAGATGGCGCCCGAGGCAGGATCGAAGCGGGCCTGCGCGTCGACGAACGCGGCGTTGCCCCGACCCTCGGTGGCTTCGAGCCGGCGGGCCAGCGCGATGTCTGAAAAGACTTGTGGCAAGGCGCCTATGTTAGCGCGCCGGGGTCATGGAAGTTGGTAGACGAGAATGGTTTGCGCATCGACCACCTTGTAGGTCAGGCCGGCGAACCTCGTCAGCGTCTCCAGCGCTTCCTCCACCGTCACCTTCTCCATCCTGAGCGTGAGTTTGGTGTTGCGGCGCTCGCGGCTCGCCGTGTCGTCGAATTGGACGTCGATGCCGACCTGCCTCCCTAAAAAGCCGATGGCATCGTCGAACGTAGTGTTGACAAGATGTAACGTTATTGGTTCGGTATTGCGCGGCGCCAGCTGCTGGGCGTAAGCGGCGTGCGCGGCAAGAAGGGTGACGACGGCGACGGCGAGCGTGCGCATGTGCACCTCCGATTAAACCGATTCGGGAACCGATGATCGCACCTCACCCGCCTCTCGTTCAAGCCCGGCGGTCTTGCCTGCAACCGGCGACAGCACCGCTTCGAGCATCGGCCGCATCTGCGACAGCTGCTTGAGTCGGATCACGAAGTCCCACGCCGGCTCGAACTTCTTCCAGCCGGCGCTATAGGCGAGATGCTTCAGTGAATGTTTGGACGACTGATGCGCGCGCGCGGCCGTGACGATGTTGCCCCAGCGGTAGAACTCCCGGTACGCCCAGTCGTAACCGGTCTTGAGAGCCTCGGGCGTGATGCCGATCGGGCGATAGACGACGTGGCGAGTGTCGTACAGGTCCCAGTTGCTGGTCGTCATGCGGTTCTGAGCGGCCATCTCCGAATACAGTTGCGTGCCCGGATACGGCGTGGCGATGTGAAACGTGGCGGTGGTAATGCCGCTCGCGACTGCCCAGTCCACCGTGCGCGCGAACACATCAGGGTTCTCGCCGTCGAGGCCGAACACGAAGCTGCCGTTGATCATGATGCCGAGATCGTCGAGCCGCCGGATCACCGCTTGATAATCGCGGCCAAGATTCTGTTTCTTGCCGGCGCCCTGCAGGCTCGAATTGGAGAGCGTTTCGAATCCGACGAAGATGCTCCGCAGCCCCGCCGCGGCGGCCAGCTCGATCACGTCGTCGCGCAGGATCGAGTCCACGGTCGCGGCGCCCTGGAAGACGCGGTTCATGCCGCGCATGCCGGTGAACAGCTCGCGCGAGAACCGGCGGTGGCCGAGCAGGTGATCGTCGAGGAAATACAGGTGGCGTCCCGGCAGCCGCGCGATCTCCGCCAGCGCATCGTCGACGCGCTGCGTGTAGAACGATCGCCCGCCCTCGAAGAACGCGTCCTTGTAGCAGAACGTGCAGTGATGCGGACAGCCGCGCGACACCACGATCGAATTCGGCACGAGATAGCGGTGCCGCTTGATCAGATCGCGGCGGATCGGCGGGATGTCCTCGATGGTCCGCAGCCGCGATTGATAGCGGCGCTGCGGCGTGCCCGCGGCGAGGTCGCGCAGGAATTGTGGAAACGTGTCCTCGCCGGGTCCGAGGAAGATCGTGTCGGCGTGCGGCGCCGCTTCCTCGGGCAGCGACGTGACGTGCAAGCCGCCGAGCGCGACGTGCGCGCCCTTGCGCCGGTAGTGATCGGCGATGCGATACGCGCGATAGGCGTTGGTGATGTAGACCTGGATGATCACCAGGTCCGGGTCATCGTCGAGATTGAGAGGCTCGACGTGCTCGTCCTGCAGCGTGATGTCGAGGCCGGGATCCAGGTACGCCGCCAGCGTGGCCAGGCCGAGCGGCGGAAACAACGAGTATTTGATGGGTCGCCAGTAAGGGCTGGTGGCTTCGGTGAGCGCGGGGAGGATCAGTTTGACGCGTCGCGTTTTCCGGAGCATGTAGTGCATCCGCCGAGCATACGTCAAAGTTCTTTACAACGCAAAGTAAACGCTATTCCGGCCGCAATTGACTCTTCTTGGCGATCGCCTCCAGGACATCGTTGACGGCGGTGATGACCGCCCGCGGCTGGAACAGGTGAATCTCGTGGCCGGAGCCGATGACGACGGTGTGCCTGGAGTTCGTGGACAGGTTGGCGATGGCCTTATGGACATCCTCGCGTTCCTTGTCGCGCTCGTTGCCGCGCGACAGCACGATGGTCGGCCGGTTGCCGAAGGGCGTGCCGGCTTTTCGCGTCGCCAGCAGCGCTGCGAGGAACTGGCGCTCGTGCTCCTGGATTCTTCCCAGCTGCTCTGGTGTGAGCGTCTCCGGAAATGCCGCGATCAATCGCTCATCGAGAATCAGGCGCTGTTGATACAGCTCCGGCGGCAACGCATCGAATGGCGCGCCCTTCTGGACGGGCCGCCGCGGAATGCGCACCGTCCGTCCCGGCAGCGTCGATCGCATTTGTTCGGCCGTCATTTCGGCGATGGCGATCGCCTGCCCGTTCACCATGCCGAATAAACGGTCCTCGCTCGCGGGATCGATGAACACCAGCCCGGCGACCTCGTCTGGATAGGCCGCGAGATAACCGCGAATCAGCAGTCCGCCGCGCGATGCGCCGACGAGGACGTAGGGCGCCGGCTCCCTCGCCGCCGCGAGCAGCGCATGCAGATCGCGCGCATCGGTCGCGAGCGCATCGCCAGGCAGCGGATCGCTCCAGCCGGAACCGGCGCGATCGTAGACACAGACGCGATGCGATTTCTGCAGCTGGTGCTGCACCAGCGTGTAATCAATCGAAAACGCCGACGCGCCGACTTCGAAAAGAATCGACGGCGATCCTTCGCCGCCGCACAGCATGTGCAGCCGCCGCCCGGCGCCGATGTCAAACAACTTTCCAGGAGCGGGAGGAAGGTCCGGCTGGGCCGCGAGCGTGGCCGTGAAGCAGCAGGCGAGGAAACTCGACCGTAGCAAGCTCATGAGGAACGTGCCTCCGAGCTTCAGATTAGTTCAAGTCTGCGGCTAATTCTTGAGAGCGGTGAGGACCGCGTCGATCATCTTCTTCGCGTCGCCGAACAGCATCCGCGTATTCTCCTTGTAGAACAGCGGATTGTCGACGCCGGCGTAGCCGCTGGCCATGCCGCGCTTCATCACGACGCACGTCTTCGCCTTCCACACTTCGAGGATCGGCATCCCGTAGATCGGTGAAGACGGATCGTCGAGCGCGCCCGGATTGACGATGTCGTTGGCGCCGATCACGATGACGACGTCGGTCTCCTTGAAGTCGTTGTTGATCTCTTCCATCTCGAGCACGATGTCGTACGGCACCTTCGCTTCGGCGAGCAGCACGTTCATGTGGCCGGGCAGCCGCCCCGCCACCGGATGGATCGCGAACCGGACGTTCGCGCCCTTGTCGCGAAGCAGCTTCGTCACTTCATAGAGCGGATACTGCGCCTGCGCCACCGCCATGCCGTAACCCGGCACGATGACCACGCTCTTCGCATCGCGGAGCAGATCGGCGGTCTCTTCAGCGGTCACCGCCTTCACTTCGCCCGCTGGTTGCGCCGATGCGCCTCCCGGCGCCGCGCCTTCGTCAGCGCCGAAGCCGCCGAGGATCACGCTGAGGAACGATCGGTTCATCGCGTGACACATGATGTAGCTCAGGATCGCGCCGCTCGATCCGACCAGCGCGCCGGTGATGATCAACAGATCGTTCTCGAGCATGAAGCCCGCGGCCGCCGCGGCCCAGCCGGAATAGCTGTTGAGCATCGAGACCACGACCGGCATGTCGGCGCCGCCAATCGCCATGACGAGATGAATGCCGAGCAGAAAGGCGACCGCCGTGACCACATACAGCGGCCACACCGGCGCGAAGTATTCGCCGTGGAAGACGAACAGGTAGCCCAGGTAGACGCACCCCAGGACGGCGATCAGGTTCATCAGATGCCGGCCGGG
>Ga0193741_1000276_pt1 | contig 14735 bp, 10 predicted proteins | sample L2s2metaG_FD_143059 | JGI IMG/M metagenome (GOLD analysis project Ga0193741, IMG submission 143059) | Soil microbial communities from a riparian zone of the East river system, Colorado, United States - L2s2 | ecosystem: Environmental > Terrestrial > Soil > Riparian zone | place: USA: East River...
GGGAAAGCATTCTGAATTCTCGACTTTGGAGGCGGCGGAACTTTCCCACGCGCAAGGCGGTGGGCACCGTGTCCCGCCGTCCCCCCAAATGCCTCGACGAATTAGGTCTATTTCTGAGGATTCTAGAAGACTCCGTGGAGACGACGAGCGGCGGTAAGCACTGCCGTATAACGCGTTAGCATCAGAAGTCGGACGCCATCAGCAAGTTAGAAAATTCGCTGTTTTCGATTCAACTCCGCAGTTCCATTCGCCTTGCCCCGAAGCGAAGCGACACGACACGTTGCTAAACGAAGAAAGGGGGCGAAGCTCAGCGGGTTGGCGGGCTAATGAGGCTTTCGTCTGAAATCGCCGCGCGAGCATCGTGCTCAAGGCAAATTCAAGGCTTCCAAACGAGCGGCGTGGAAGAGCGTGTCACGCATCGCGCTCCTCAAGCTGAGCTTGACACGTCTCGCTAACTTTCGTAGCGTCAGGGTATCTCGGGTGGCTGCCAGTCGCCACTTTCTCCACACGCCACAAGGCCTTGGAGGACCGACCTTCGAGGCGCCCTAGGCCCACGGACATCTTAACGAATTGGTTATCGCGGCTAGTGTCGTTCACGAGCGAAGCTCGGCCCGACACCTCCTGATGGAGAGACGTGCGCAGGCACCAGAAGGCGCCTCACACGTCTCCACCCAAGCCAGCAGTGTCAGGAGGCGCCATGAGGAACCACACCCACATCGAGTCGGCCGACGATAAAATCGGCGCGTCAGCGAATGATCTGCCCGCACGATTCGGCGAGTTGCCAAATCGCCTAATGACAACCGTCGAAGTCGCCGAGTTCGTCGGCTGTCACGAAGAAACTGTTCGCCGCGCATACCTGCGCGGGCTGCTGACATCGCAGCGGTTCGGTGTCAGAAGCCGTCGTTTTCATCCCCGCGACGTGCTCGATTGGATCGGGCGCGGCGCGCCGACCAGAGTCTCATAAACCCAAAGGAGGGATCTGCATGAAGGAGCTCGTATGGCAATCAGGAAAAGGTGCAAGTACCGCCATTGCACGAACGGAAAACGATGTCTCGACCATCTCGTGTTCGACCTGAAGTATCAAGGCAGGCGATACCGCATGGGTGTCAACGAGTTCGCGATTCCGCGCATGGACGTTGGTAAGCAACGGCCGGTGATGTCGATGGACGAAGCCCGCGACTGGGAGCGGCGGTTCATCGGTGAAGTCAAGGCCGGCCGCGATCCGGGGCGTCCCGTCCGGCCGGCAGCGGCGCTCTCGCTCGATAACGTGTCGGGATTCCTCGACGCGTACTTTGAGCGCTGCGTGAAGCCGGCGGGACTGCGTAGCATCGGCACCGTCCGCAGTCGCGTCACGGTCTTGAAGGAACATCTCGGGAAGCTGCCCTTGGAAGCCTTAGAATGGCCCGACGAGATCAACCGATTCAAGACTGAGTCCGACTATGCCGAAGACGTCGAACTCGCGACCATGCATCGGGCGCTCGAAACACTCCGGGCAGCGATTAATTGGGGGATGGCGCAAACACCGCCGCTCTTCAACAAATCGCCGTTCCATCGCTTCGGCGTACGCATGCAGAAGAAGGCCGAGACGAGTCGCGATCGGCGACTGTCACGCGATGAGGAGCGCAAGCTGCTCGAGACGGCCTTGGCCAGTATGAACACGATCGAACACGGCTTCGTCGGGGCGTTGCTACACGATCGGATCGTGGGCGCGCTGGAGCTGTGTTGCCGACGCGGCGAAATGCTGCTGATCCAAAACAAGCGCGTCAATTGGGACTCCTGTCAGATTGGGATTCCCGGCGCGACCGCGAAGGATCGGGAGAACCGTCGGATTCCGTTCAATCCGAAGGGACGGCTGGCGGCGATCCTCAAGCGGCGGTCGACGTTGGGCTCGGACGCGTACGTGTTCGGCAGCGCCATTGGCGCCTTTCAGCCAAACATCCAGACGGCGTGGGAAACGCTGCGGCTCCTGGCATTGGGCGAACCCAGGCCGAAGAAAGCGAGCGTGGAGTGGAGTCGGGCGCAGCTGCAGCGAATCGATCTCCGCTGGCACGACCTCCGGCACGAGGGCGCGTGTCGATTACTGGCGGACGGTGTGGACATTCGCATCATTCAGTTGATGCTCGGCCATGCCAGCATCCAGCAAACGCAGCGCTACTTGAACGTCACGGACGAGGAGGTGCGACGTGGATTGGAAGTGAGTTGGGACCGACCGCTTCGGGCGGTCTCGGGCGGGTAATCAGCGAGATGTTCCGACGGAGTGTCTTCAGAGTGTCTTCGGCGAGCCCTCAAAACGCTGAAATATGGTTGCGGGGGGGGGATTTGAACCCCCGACCTTTGGGTTATGAGCCCAACGAGCTACCGGACTGCTCCACCCCGCGACACGGTCAGAAGAGATTAATGCTATCAGATTAAGAACGCGCCAACAACATCAGTTGCGATACCGGCACGATCTCTGCCTGTCGAGTCAGCAGGACTCCACGGATCTAAAGATCTTCGCGAAAACCGCATGGACCCGATCGACGGCATAACCGTATTTCGTGACTGCCACCGGCGGCGGTCACGGCGCGACGGCAACGAGGAGGATGGAAGGTGCGAGCCATGCCCGGATCTTGTCGGCCACACGAAGTCGCTCGTCGAATAGCCATCCTGGCCTGCTCGCTCCTCGCCGCCGCATCGACCGCGCTCGCACAGCCGGTGCCGCGGCAAACGCCGCCCGATCCGCTTCAGCAGCTGAATGAATCGATCGATGCGCTGACCCGCAAGGTGTGGCCGAGCGTGGTGCAGATCCTGGTGAGCAGCTTTGGTCCGCAGGATGGTCCGCCGGGGACCGCGGCGGTCCTCGGGCGGCAGCAGTCGATTGGCTCGGGCTTCGTGATCGACGCCGAGGGCTACATCATCACGAACGCGCACGTGATCAACGGCGCGCGCCGCATCCAGATCGTGCTGCCTGCCGATCGCGCCGACGGCACGCTGGCCACGGCGCTGTCCGGCAAGACGCGGCTCGTCACCGCGCACGTCGTCGGCGTGACGACCGAGATTGATCTGGCACTCCTGAAAGTCGAGGCGCTGAAGTTGCCGGCGCTGCCGATCGCGACGTACTCGACGGTCCGCCAGGGCGAGATGGTCTTTGCATTTGGCAGCCCCAACGGACTCCGCAACAGCCTGACGCACGGGCTGGTCTCGGCGGTGGCGCGACAGGTTTCGCCGGACTCGCCGCAGATCTACGTGCAGACCGATGCGCCGATCAATCCCGGCAACTCCGGCGGACCGCTGGTCAACATTCGCGGCGAACTGGTCGGCGTCAACACGTTCATCATGTCGCCGTCGGGAGGCAGCGACGGCCTCGGCTTCGCGATTCCAAGCGCCACCGTGCGCACCGTCTTTCGCCAGCTGCGGCAGTACGGCCACCTGCGCAAGCAGGAGGTCGGCATGAGCATCCAGACCATCACGCCAACCATGGCGGCGTCGCTCAAATTGTCGAGAGACAGCGGTGTGATCGTCTCGGACGTGTGGCCCGACGGTCCCGCCGCGGCGGCCGGCCTGGCGGTCGGCGACATTCTGGCGTCGGTGGACGGGCAAGTGGCCGAGAACCTGCCGACGGTCAGCTACAACTTCCGGCTGAGGGACTCGACGAACAACGTGCAACTCGTCGTGATCCGCGGTGAAGCGCAGCTCAGTATCAGCGTCAAGCCGATCGAGCAACGCAGTGAATTCGATTCGGTGTCGTCGATCTCGGATCCGACGAAGAACCTGGTGGCGGAGCTCGGCATCATCGGCGTCGAGATCGACGCGACGCTGGCCGCGTCGGCGACGGGCCTGCGCGATCCCTACGGCATCATCGTCGTCGGGCGCGCCGCCAGCGCCGCCAGCGACGTGCCGGTCGTGACCAAGGACATCATTCGCAGCGTCAACAACCGCCGCATCACGACGCTCGACGGACTACGCGACAGCGTGAAATCGCTCGCGCCCGGGACACCCGTGACCATGCAGATCCAGCGCGACGGCCGGCTGATGTTCGTGTCGTTCATTTTCGAATAGCGCTACTGACGCAGGTCGGTGTCCTTCGTTTCGCGAGTCGCCAGCAAGCCGAGCAACGACAGCGCCGCCACACTTGACAGGTAATAGCCGACGTACTGCAGCCCGTAATTCTGCGCCAGCCACGTCGCGGCGTACGACGCCAACGTGGCGCCGAAAATCCCGGCGACGTTGAACGCGATCGAGCTGCCGGTGTACCGCACAGCGGTCGGAAACATTTCCGACAACACCGTGCCGAGCGGACCGTACACCAGACCCGTCAATCCAAACCCCAGGCACAACATCGTCACCGCGCCGGTGGTGCCGGCGGCGAAGAGCGTCGGCATGACGAAGCCGTAGGCGACAGCAGCCACCGTCATCCAGATCATGGCGCGTCGGCGGCCGCTCTCGGCGAGGATGCCGGCAATCGGGATCGTCGCGGCGAAAAACAGGATCGCGAACAGCTGCATCACCAGGAACTTGTCGCGCGTGTAACCGAGATGGCTCGTGCCCCACGACAGGCTGAACACCGACATCAGGTAGAACAGCGAATACGCAACGACCGAAATCAACGTGCCCAGCAGCAGCGCCATCGGGTGATCGCGGAACACCGCGACTAACGGGACCTTGACGCGCGTCTCCTCCTTCTCCATCGCTGCGGCGAAGATCGGCGTCTCGGTAATCGTCAAGCGAACGTAGAGCCCGATCGCCACCAGCGAGGCGCTCGCAAGAAACGGAATGCGCCAGCCGAACGCGAAAAACTGCTCGTCGGTGAGGTACCGCGACAGCAGCAGGAAGACGCTGCCTGAGAAGACGAATCCGATCGGCGCCCCGAGCTGCGGGAACATCCCGTACCAGGCGCGCTTGCCGGGAGGCGCATTCTCCGTCGCGAGCAGCACGGCGCCGCCCCACTCACCTCCAAGACCGAGACCCTGGCCAAAGCGGCAGATTGCGAGCAGCAACGGCGCCGCGAAGCCGATCGTCTGATACGTCGGCAACATGCCGATCAGCACCGTCGACACGCCCATGGTCAGCAGCGCCGCAACGAGCGTCGTCTTCCTGCCGACGCGATCGCCGAAGTGGCCGAACACCACCGAGCCGATCGGCCGCGCGACGAACGCGATCGCAAACGTCGCCAGCGATGCCAGCGTCGCCGTGGCCGGATCCGATTTCGGAAAGAACAACTGCGGGAACACCAGGACCGCCGCCGTCGCGTAGATGTAAAAGTCGAAGAACTCGATCGTGGTGCCGATCAGGCTGGCAAACAGGACCTGGGCAGGCGTATTCAGGGGCTTTATCGTCGAAGTCACGCACGGGATGGTATCCGATAACGCTGGCACGGCGTTGGCAAGTGAGTCATAATCACGGGGACGTTTCGGCTTTCCTGAGCCCATCGCCCTTTCCGGGCAGTGCCCTCACCAAAGCACATCTCGCGAGGGCACGTGGCACCATCTAAGAGCTTCATCGATCTCACGCCCGGTAATTCAGGGCAGAAACTCGACGCGCCTCCGGCGTGTCCCAAATGCCGATCGACGGAGACCAGCTCGGCGGCGAAGCGGCCGACGTCACAAAGTTATTGGCGCTGTCTGGATTGCGGAGAGGTCTGGAACCCCAGCCTGCTATCGAGCTCGACGCAACGCTGGTGGCAGAAGTGATGATCACGCCGGCCAACGTCACCGACCTGCGCGCGACGATGCGGACGCTGGTCGAGTTGATCGAGGCCATCGACAAGCGGCTGCCGCAGGTCGAGCGATCGGGTGAAAGCGCCATTGCGAATGCCGCACTGGCCCTGCGCGTCGAAGCGCTCACCCGGATTGGCGAGATCGAGGTGGAAGTCGCGAGCCGGGAATCCGATGAATCCCCGGCCGCGGTTGTCTAGGTAATTACCAGCGCGGCTCGGATCGCCGGCGGCTGTCGCCGCCGCCGAATCCACCACCGCCGCCGGACGTTTTGGGACGCGCTTCGTTCACGGTCAGCGAGCGTCCACCCAGTTCAACACCGTTGACCTGGTTGATCGCCGCCTGCGCTTCCTCATCGCTGCCCATCTCGACGAACGCAAAGCCACGGGCGCGGCCCGTCGCCATGTCCCGCACCACCGATACCGTTTCAACCGTGCCCGCCGCAGCGAACAACGTCGTCAAAGCAGCTTCATCGGTCTGGTACGGCAAATTTCCAACGTAAAGTTTTCGACCCATCACTAACTCCTGTGGCGCCAATGCGGCACCTCGCCGGAAGGCCCGGCAAATACACGACAGCGGTTCGGAAATGAATCCGCTGGAGGATTTCGTCTCGTTGCTTAGCAGAACTTCAGAAGGAGCGAGTCGGGAAGGCTCGATACGTCTACAGGCGGCACAGCACGCGGGGCAAGATCCGAGCCCCAAGTATAGCACGGCGATGCCGGCGACACCTGGGGCCCGTTATTGGGCGCGATTACTGCGATCGCGTCGTCGTCGCCGATTCGGCGAGCAGGCGCTCGACGGTCGCGATGATCTCTTCTTTCGCGTTCTCGTGGAACACGCCGCTCACCGCACCCGCGAAACCAGCGTGCACCGCGCGCACCAGGCCGTCGCGGCCGATGAAGATCGTCGTCGGGAATGAATTCAGGTTGTGGATCTGCGGCACCTTTTCCGCGAGGTCGCCCTGATCGCCCGCGAGCAGCACGGTGTAGTTCACGCCGTAGCGCTTGTTGAACGCCAGCAGGCGGGCAAAGCCCTTCGCCTTCTGCGCCTCTTCTTCAAACGACAGCTCGACGATCTCGAGTCCCTTGGCGCGATACTTCGTGTAGAGCTCCGAGAGGAACGGCGCCTCATCGTGGCAATTCGGGCACCAGCTGCCGCCGATGCCGACGATCACCACCTTGCCGCGGAAACGCTCGTCGGTGCTCGAGACGATCTTGCCGGTCAGATCCGGGAACGCAAACTTGAACGGCTCCGTCGGATTCTTCACGCTCGAATGGCGCGACGGATCGGTCGGCTCGGCAACGCCCTTCAATTTCGCCTCGGTGTCCTTGACCGCGATCATCTTTTCCGTGCGGTTGCGAACGATCTCGAGCGTGCCGTCTTTCTGCGGGGTCAACTCGAGCACCAGCGGCCGCGCGCCGGAAAAGTGGCTGACGATGAACCGGCCCTGACGGAACGTGCCGGCGAGCGCGCCGGTGTCGCCGTCGACGCGAAGGATCGCCGCGGTCACTTCCGCGCCGGACTGCCGCACGATGAAGCGCCACGCCGCCTCGCCTTTGTTGCTGTTGACGTTGCCGATCGTCCACAGCCCGTCAATCTGCGGCACTTCATTCGGGAACACGTTCGACGGCGTGAACTTCCTCGCGTAGAACGGATAGAAGCCGGCGGCGCGGTTGTAGACGCCGGCCAGCCGGCCGTTCACGAGCGCCGCTTCGATCTGCGTCGCGTAGTGATCGAAGTTCAGCGTCAGCGATCCGTTCTCGTACTTCCCGCCGGTCGACGTCACTTTCTCGTCGCCGTTGAAGAACGATCCGCTGATCGCCGCGCCGCTGCCGGCGATCTCGAAGCGGAACGGAATCTCGAGGCCGTTGACGACGACGGCCGCGTCCCAGAGTCCGGACAGCGACTCCGTCGGCGCCTGCGCGCGAAGCGCCGGCACGGCCAGGGTCAAGGCGAATAACAGAACCAGTAAACGTTTCATATCTCCCCCAAATAAGAACGCGGACAAAGCAAAAGGCCCGGAGGTTTTCACCTCCGGGCCCTGAATCTCTGAGAACTTGTGGCCGATCCGAACGGCCTTCCATGGACACAGCGAATCAGGCGTCGGAGGAATCCCCGACGCAACAACACGCGCACGTCCACACAGTCTTCATCTCACGCACGTTATACCTCAGATGCCGCCCGCTTCGCAAAGTAACGCCAGACCCGGAAGGCGAGCAGGATCGCGACCAATATCGCGTAATTGCGTGGATTTACCGGCACCAGCTTGACGCTGACCTTCCAGTAATAGTGCAGCACCGCCGCCATCGCGGTGACGTAAATCAGCCGGTGCAGCCAGTTCCACTTCTTGCCGCCCAGCCGGCGGATCCAGCCGGCCGTCGACGTCACCGCCAGCGGGATCATCAGCACGAATGCCGTGAACCCCGCGATGATGTACGGCCGCGTCGTCAGATCCGCGGCCAGGCCAGAGGCATCGAAGTTGGAAAAGCCCCCGATGAAGAACGTCGTCACGACGTACGTGGTGAAGTGGATCGATCCGTAAAAGAACGCGAACAGGCCGGTCAGCCGGCGATAGTTGACGAGTTGGTTGATCCCCGTCAACCAGCGCAGCGGCGTGATCGCCAGCGTGATCATGATGAACCGCAGCGTCCAGATGCCGGTGAAGTTGGTGAAGGTCTCGATCGGGTTGACGCCGAGATCCTGGTAGAGGCTATAGATCAGATACGCGAGCGGCGCGAGGCAGGCGATCCAGACGATGGGCTTGAAGACCCATCGTCTCTTTTGCGTCGCGTTCAATCAGTAGAACTTCCGGAGGTCCATTCCCGAGTAGAGCGACGCGACCTGATCCGCGTAGCCGTTGAACATCAACGTCTTGCGGCGGAAGAATTCGCCGAGCCGGTTTTCGCTGCCCTGCGACCAGCGCGGGTGATCGACCTGCGGGTTGACGTTGGCGTAGAAGCCGTACTCTGACGACTGCTGCTGTTTCCAGGTGTTGAGCGGCTCGTTCTCGACGAACGACACGCGCACGATCGACTTGATTCCCTTGAAGCCATACTTCCATGGCACCACCAGACGAATCGGCGCGCCATTCGGGTTCGGGAGCACTTCGCCGTAAAGGCCGAGACCCACGAGCGTGAGCGGATGCATCGCTTCGTCCATGCGCAGGCCTTCGACGTACGGCCACCGCAGAGCGGGCTCGGTCTGTCCGGGCATCTGCTTCTGATCGACCAGCGTCTTGAACTGCACGTACTTCGCCTTCGACGTCGGCTCGAAGCGCTTGAGGAACTCGCTCATCGGGTAGCCGTTCCACGGGATCACCATCGACCACCCCTCGACGCAGCGCATCCTGTAGATGCGCTCCTCGAGCGGCGCCCACTTCATGATGTCTTCGATGTTGTAGGTGCCGGGCTTGGCGCACTGCCCTTCAACGACGACGCTCCACGGTCGCGGCTTCAGCGTGTGCGCGTACTTGCCGGGGTCCGCCTTGCCGGTGCCGAACTCGTAGAAGTTGTTGTAAGTCGTGACGTCGCGGTACGAATTCAGCTTCTCGTCGGTGCTGAACGGGCTCTTCTTGAGGTTGGCGAGCTTCTGCGCGTTCGGATTCTGCGCCGAGACCTCGTCGTTGCCGAGCAGGCCGAGCCCGCCCGTGGCCACCGCCGCCGCGGTCACGCCGGCCGCGGCGATGAATTCACGCCGCCGCACAAACAATTCCTTCGGGGTGACTTCCGACTCGCGAAGATCTGCAGCCTTTTTGATCAGCATATGGTCCAAATCCGAAATCCGAGATCCGAGATCCGACATCCAAATGATACCCCCTGAGACGCCTTCCCGAGGCCATCCGTTTCAGGGCAAGATGCTGTCATGCATCGTCTGGGAGCCGCCGCGGTGGCGGCCCTCGTCACCTTTTTTATCGGCGGCGGGGGGATGTCTGCGCAGGTGCGGCTGGCCGACGAGTCGGATCGGGCCGCGTTCCGCGCCTGGTTCGTGTTGCTCGCGGATGCGCAGTTCGAGCGCCAGACCGAAGACGTGAACGATTGTGCCGCGCTCGTGCGCCACGCCGTTCGCGAGGCGCTGCGCGCCCACACGCCGGAATGGGTGCGGCGATCGGGCCTGCCCTTCACGCCGCAATTTGCCGACGTCCGATCCGCGCCGCGCGCCGGCAATGCAGGGCTCCCACTGTTTCGCATCTCGGCGGATGCGACGCCGAAGTTCGCGGAGTTCGCCGATGCGAAGACGCTGATCAATCTGAATGCGAAACCGCTCGGACGCGAGGCGCACGCCGTGCGGCCCGGCGATCTGCTCTACTTTCGGCAACCCGGCCAGCGCGAACCCGATCACCTGATGGTGTTCGTCGGCCGATCGCATTTCGAGACCGAGGGCGATGACTGGGTCGTGTATCACACCGGCCCGCTCGACGGTGGTCCCGGTGAAGTTCGAAAAGTACGGCTCTCGACATTGACGCAGCATCCCGCCCCCCGATGGCGTCCGCTTGCCTCGAACCCCAGCTTCGTCGGGGTCTTCCGGTTGGTGATGCTATGAAGACGGCGTTCGGCTTTCGGCTTTCAGCGATCGGCTTGATGCTGCTGACGTGCTGCACAATCGCACGCGCGCAAGAAGCCGACGCGGACGCACGCCCAGCCTTCTCGCTTTCCACAAGCGAAGTGTTCACGACGCGCGACGCGCCGAATTTCTATCTCACCTTCCGCCGCATTCCGCAACTCGACTTCCGCGTCTACAAGGTCCGCGATCCGTTCGCCTTCTTCGAAGGCCTGAACGATCCGCATTCGCTCGGCACCGGCGACGCCAACGTCAAGCAGGAACGCACGTGGCTGGAGCGCTTCGCCGACTGGAAGCGCGTGCAGCGCCAGAGCGTGCGTCGCTTTGCGCGAACGCAGGCGAGCCACGACTATCGCGTCACCCGCCGCGCCATCAGCGACCAGGCCGAAGTCGCGCAGCGCGTCGTGCTGAATGCCAACACCTTCGCGCAGGTGCCGCTGCTCAACGGCGACCAGGTCGTGACGACGTGGCGCGAGCTGCTGCCCAACAATCGCGACACCGAAGTGCGGCGCGTGCCCGTCGATCTCAAGCAGCCCGGCGTCTACGTCGTCGAAGCGGTGAACGATCTACTGCGCGCTTACACGATCGTGATCGTGTCGGACATGGGCATTGTCACCAAGAGCTCACCGGGCCAGATCCTCTTCTTCGCCGCCGATCGGTTCAGCGGTGAGCCGGCGGCCGATTGCAACGTCCACGTCGTCTTCAAGAAGAAGACGATCGCCGAAGGCAGGACGAACAGCGACGGGTTGTTCGAAGCGAAGCTGCCCGACGAACGCATGGAAGACATCGTCGGCGTGGCGCAATGCGGCAACCAGGTCGCCGCGAGCGATCCGGGATCGTGGACGCTTGGGCAGCCGGGCCGCGAGCTGGCCGCCTACATCTACACGGACAAACCGATCTATCGCCCCGGGCACACCGTCCATCTCAAGGCGATCCTGCGCTGGCGCCAGATGGACTCGCTCGCGAAGTTCGATCGGCCCGACGCCGAAGTCGTCGTCTCCGACGCCAACGACAAGGTGGTGTTCCGCCGCCAGGTGAAGCTCGACGGCTTCGGCGCGGTGCACGCGAACTTCCCGGTGCCCGCCACCGCCGCGCTCGGCAATTACTCGATCCGCATCCAAAGCGGCGACGCCGAGGGCACGGGCGGATTCGAAGTGCAGGAGTATCGCAAACCGGAGTTCGAAGTGATCGTGACGCCGGCCTCGCGATTCGTGCTGCAGGGGCGCGAGGCCGTTGTCGACGTCCAGGCGCGCTACTACTTTGGCCAGCCGGTCGCGAACGCGCAAGTGCGATGGGTCGTTAACCAGCAGCCGTACTTCTCTCCGCTTCGCTGGAACGACGATCTCGAAGGCGATGACAGCAGCTATTGGTACGGTGACAACCAGACCGCGGAAGGCACGCTGCGGCTCGATGAGAACGGCAAGGGCCAGATCAGGATTCCGCTCGGGGTCGATGAGAACAGTCGCGACTTCAGCGCCCGCATCGAAGCGCAGGTCTCCGACGCCGCGAACCGCGAGGTGTCCGGCCGCACGATCGTGCACGCGACCTACGGCACATTCTTCCTGTCGGCGGAGGCCGGCAACGCGATCCACCGCGGCGGCGAACAAGTGCAGGTGTCGATCCGCGCGATGGACTACCTCGGTGTGGCACAACCGAACATTCCGGTCGCGCTCGCGCTCGAGCATCTGCAGTATCGATCGGGCTACTACCAGCAGCCCGAGGTAACGCCGATCGCGACGCAGAACGCGACCACCGATGCCAGCGGACTGGGCATGGTCACGTTCACGCTGCCCAATCGCACCGGCAGCTTCCGCGTCCGCGCCACCGCGCCAAGCGGCGAGCGCACGGTGCAGGATGACGTGTTCATCTGGATACCGGGGCCCGGTGACTACGGCGACGCCGGCGATCGCTATCTCGAGCTGCTCGCCGACAAGCGCAACTATCAACCGGGCGAATCGGCCACGCTGATCGTGCGCGGCGACACGGTGATCGGCCCGGTGCTCGTCACGAAGGAAGGACAGCACGTGTCATGGTTCCGCCTGCTGCGTCCGGCGGCGACGGATTCGATCCAGGTGCCGATCGATGAAGGCGATGTCGGCGACGTATTCGTGAATCTCGTCTACCTGCGTGAAGGCCGCCTGTATCGCGCCGAGCGCCGCCTCGGTGTGGCGGCCGCGTCGCGGACCTTGAACGTGGCGGTGACGGCGCAACAGGCGGTGTCGCGGCCGCGCGATCCAGGCGTCTTCGATGTCACGGTGACGGATCAGGCGGGAAAGCCGGTGCGGGCACAGGTCAGCCTCGCGGTGATCGATGAAGCGGTGTACGGCGTCAAGGCCGACGACACGCCGGATCCGATTCGCTTTTTCTATCGACGCGAATACTCGCGCGTCGGCACGACGTTCTCGAGCTCGTATTACTTCACGGGGTACTCCGGGCGCGATCGCCTGCAACTGACGCAACGCAAGCGGCGTCCTTACACGCTGGCCGACTTCAAAGGCGATCAGCCCGTGCAGGCGCAGGTCCGCAAGGAGTTCCCCGACGCGATCCACTGGGTCGGCGATCTGGTGACGGATGCGACCGGCAAAGGACGAATCGCCGTCACCTATCCGGACGCGTTGACGACGTGGCGCCTGACCGCGCGCGCCTTTACCGAAGACACCAGGGCCGGCTCGACGATCGCGCGAACGACGACGACCAAGGATCTGATCGTGCGCGTGATCACACCGCGCTTCCTCACCGAAGGCGATGAGGTGGTGGTGCCGACGATGGTGCACAACTACAAGACTGAGTCGCGAACAGCGTCGGTGTCGATCGAAGCGGCCGGCCTCGCGCCGGTTGGCACGCACCCCGCGACCAGCGGTGCGCTCACCAGCGGCGCGGAGCGGCGCGATGATTGGCGATTCGCGGCGAAGGCGCCGGGGGCAGCGACGGTGACGGCAACGGCAAAGACCGAGAGCGATGTCGATGCCGTTGAACTGCCGATCCCGATCCTGCCATTCGGCATCCACCGCGAGGTTGGCAAGAGCGGCTCGTTGGTTGGCGCCGGCGAAGCGACGACGAGCGTCGAGATGCCGGAGGCATCGAACCCGGCCGCGCGATCGATCTCCGTATCGCTCGCGCCGTCGCTGGCCGGATCCGTGCTCGGCGCGCTCGACTTCCTGACGGACTATCCGTACGGATGCACCGAACAGACGCTGTCAAGCTTTCTGCCGAACCTGCTCGTGACGCGCGCCCTGACGGAGTTGAAGCTCGCCCCGACCGAGCGGCTGTCGGCGCTCGATCGCCAGGTCTCCGCCGGATTGCAGCGCCTCTACGACTTCCAGCATGCCGACGGCGGCTGGGGCTGGTGGAAGGAAGACGGCAATCATCCGTTCATGACCGCGTATGCGTTGTGGGGCCTCGACGAGGCGCGGCGCGCGGGCGTGAAGGTCGATCTGCAGCGGATCAGCAACGGTGCGCGCGAGCTCGCCCATCTCTATGCGGCCTACCCGCGCGTCGAGCCTGACCTCAAGGCGTACGAAGCCTACGTGCTGCAGCGGGTCGTGGCTGATCAAGCGGCGATCAGTTGGTACGCCGACGGCGGGCAGGGACAGTATGCACATGCGGCCGCGCGCGACGAGTTATGGGGACGCCGCAGCCGCATGAGCGCATACGGCCGCGCCTTGCTGCTGTTGTTGCTCGACGAAACCAAGGACTCCCGAGGCAACCAGCTGGCGACCGAGCTCATCGCCGAAGCGCAGACGCGCGGCGACGTGTCGTGGTGGGCGGTCGCGAACGATCCGCTGATCTTCGATTACGCCGAGACCAGCATCGAAGCCACAGCGTTTGCGGTGCAGGCGCTCGCCAAGCGCGATCCGAACAACCCGGTGATCGAGCGGGCCGTCCGCTGGATGATGCTGAATCGCACCGCGGGGTATTGGTCGACGACCAAGCAGACCGCGATGGCGATCTACGGACTGCTCGGTTTCATGCAGGCGCGTGGCGAGACGGCGCAGCCGTTCGCCGTCGACGTCTTCGTCAACGGCAAGGCCGCCGGCCGGCACTCCTTCACCGCGGCGGATCTCACGGCAGCGGATCCGATCGTGATCACGGCGCCGGCGAATGCCGGCGCGAACGAAGTTCGCCTGGTCACGCGTCCGTCTTCGCCATCGGCGTCTGCGGGACAGGCTGCTTTGTATTGGTCGGCGTCGGCGATCTACTACGACACGGCATCGACCGACGCGCGCCAGGGATCGCGACAGCTCGCGCTCACCCGCAAGTACGCGGTGCTGACCCCGGTGAAGGTCAAGGATCGCATCGTCTATCGAGAGTCGGCATTCACCGGAACGGCGAAGCCTGGTGACGTGCTGTCGGTGCGGCTGACCGCGGCCGGATCGCCCGAGTGGCGGTATCTCGCGCTCGAGGATCCGCTGCCCGCCGGCGTCGAGGCGATTTCGGACACGACCGCGTACCCGCTCGAGCGCGAAGCGCCGGTCTCGTGGTGGT
>Ga0193741_1000278_pt1 | contig 14676 bp, 12 predicted proteins | sample L2s2metaG_FD_143059 | JGI IMG/M metagenome (GOLD analysis project Ga0193741, IMG submission 143059) | Soil microbial communities from a riparian zone of the East river system, Colorado, United States - L2s2 | ecosystem: Environmental > Terrestrial > Soil > Riparian zone | place: USA: East River...
GATTGCGGGCAGGAAGTCGGCGATCAGCAGCGCGCTCACCCAGACGGCGGAGCCGGTCCGGTCGTAGACGTCGATCGTCAGCGCGACGAAGGCCAGCCAGGTTCCGAACGCAGACGCCACGGTTGCGAGCGCGAGCAGGCGGAAGCTCTGGACTTCGCGAAAGAGCGTGACCTGGCGGCTCAGCACTGTTCTCCTCTACGACAAACGGTAACGCGCAGGTTTGAAAGCACCTGCAAATTCACCCATTCGAGTTAGGTCCGGGCGAGTTCCGTCACACGGCCGAGTGCGGCGCGGAACAACGCGTTCTCCTCGGGCGTGCCGACCGTCACGCGGATCGCGCCGGGCGCACCGAAGCCGCCCGTCGGCCGCACGATCACACCCTCGCGCAGCAGCTGCTCGAAAAGCGGGCGCGAGTCCTCGCCCACCTCGGCGAACACGAAGTTCGCAACCGCCGGTTCGACGGGCTCGAAGCCGTGATCCCTGAGTGCATCCACGATCGCCGGCCGGCCCTCGGCGTTCATTCGCCGACGCCTGTCCAGCTCGTCCTTCGCGCCCGGAGCCCCGAGGCTGGCGAGGGCGGCGACCTGGGCAGGCGAGGTGATGTCGAACGCGCGCCGAACCTTGCCGATCGCCGTGACGAGCTCGGCAGGGCCGACGCCGTAGCCGACACGCAGACCGGCGAGCCCGAAGATCTTCGAGAACGTGCGTAGGACGATCGCCCTGCGGCCTGCCTTGACGTGCTCCTCGACCCCGTCCGCGTAGTCCGGTTCGTCGACGTACTCGAAGTAGGCCTGGTCGAGGACGGTGACAACGTGGTCGGGCACGCGCTCGAAGTACGCGTCGAGCTCGGCCCGGGTGTTCATCGTCCCAGTCGGATTGTTCGGGTGACAGACGAAGACGAGCTTCGTGCGATCGGTGACCGCCGCCGCCGAGCTTGGTCGCCCCGATCACATAGCTGGGGAAGCTCGGCCAGCCGCAGACGACCTCGTCGCCCGGCCCGACCGAGATCTGCGCGAGCGCGTCGACGACGCCGTCGGCGCCTGCGCCGAGCGCGACCTCCTCGAACCGAACGCCGTGCCGTTCGGCGAGTGCCGCCCGCAGCCGGTAGCCGCCCCCGTCGGGATAGCGGTTCAGCTCCGGCGCGGCCGCCGCGAGGGCCTCGATCGCCTCGGGGAAGGGCCCGAACGGCCCCTCGTTCGACGCCAGCTTGACGACACGTTCGAGGCCAAGCTCTCGCTGGACTTCCTCGACCGGCTTGCCCGGCTCGTATGGGACGAGGTCCCGAACCGGCGGCTTGAAGAAGCTGTCCGCGATCTGGGCGAGCGAAGCCACTCGCGGAATCTAGTGGACGTCGAGCGCCATCAGCACCGCGTCGAGGTACTCGGCGCCGCGGCGGTAGTGGCCGCGCCGTAGGCCTTCCCTGCGGAAGCCGCGGCTCTCGTAGAGCTGGATCGCCGCGTCGTTGTGCGGGAAGACGTGCAGCTCGAGCTTGCGGACGCCGGCCGCCCTCGCCCACTCCTCGGCCTCCCGGAGCAGGGCCGTTCCGATTCCGCGCCGGCGATGCAGGGCGGAGACCATGAGGCCGAGGTCGGCGACGTGCCTGCTCGCCGGGTGGGGGTCGCGGCCGAGCGACAGCCGGCCGACGATGCCGTCGGTCGGGAGCTCGGCGACGAACACGGCGGCGTCGCCGTAGCGGCGCAGCGCGCGCAGGAACCGTCGCTCTTCGCCGGGCGTCCGCCAGGTTCCGTCCGAGATCAGCCAGCCTTCGGGCTCCGACGCGACGGCCTCGGCGAGCTCGACGAGCGCACCGGCATCCCCCGGCTTCGCCCGGCGGACGACGATCCGCTCAGCCGTCGACGACGATTCCATGGCCTCCCCTGCGAGGGTCGCCTGACGCTGCCAGCGTCCCGTCCCGCTGCATCTCGACCGCAGCGGCACCGCCGAAGTACAGGTTCCTGCGCCGCCAGCGGACGACGTCGTAGCCGCGACGGTCGAGCTCGTCCAACGCGACGGGATCGTGACCTCCCTCGCAGTGGACGTGGCCGTCGTCCAGGTGAACTCGTGGTGCGACGATCGCCTCGTCGAGCGGCAGTCCATGGCCGACCGCGTTCACGACGATTTGAAGGATGGCGCCCCGGAGCCTGGCCGAGCCCGCACTTCCGACGACGGTTCGCGGCCGTCCGTCCTGAAGGACGACTGACGGGGCCATCATGCTCGTCAACCTGCCCCCGGGCCGACGCCGGCGCCGCGCCAGGTTCAGGTGGTGCTCGCCGAGCATGTTGTTCAGGTGGATCCCCGTCCCCGGGACAATCACCCCCGAGCCCGCGCCGGTCGAGACCGTCAGCGATGCTGCATTGCCTTCGGCGTCGACGACCGAGATCTGGGTCGTCCGCGACGGCTCTACCGGCTCCGGAATGATCGGCGGCCGCTCCTCCATGAGGCGCGCGGCCGCCTCGGAAACCCGGCTTTCGTCGTAGAGACGCCGCGCAAGGCCGCCGCCGTGGAGCTGGCGAGCGAAGCCAGGCCCGCGCGCGAGCGCCTGCTCGCCCATGACGCCGACCAGTCGGGCGATCGCGTCGGCGCTCCCATGCGGGCCGCCGAGACCGGCGCGGTCGAGCAGGAGGAGGGCGTAGGCGATCAGCACGCCGCCGGTGGACGGCGGCGGATTCGAGACGAATCGGTGCCCGCGGAACTCGGCGGTGATCGGCCTGCGCCAGATCACGCGGTAGCCGCGGAGGTCGTCCCTCGTCAGCGGTCCGCCGCCCTCGCGGATGCAGCTCGTGATGCGTTCGGCCAGAACGCCGTCGTAGAAGGCCTCGGCACCCCCTTCAGCGAGGATCTCCATCGTCGAGGCGAGGTCGTTCATCGTGAGGCGATCGCCGGCCTCCAGGCGCTCGCCCTCGGGTCGGTAGACCGCTTTCCCGGCGTCGGTGTGCCCCAGGATGACATCGAGAATCGCGTGCAGATACGCCTGCTGTGGCGTGATCACGACTCCCTCGCGTGCGACCGCGATCGCGGGCTCGAAGAGCGTTGCCCACGGCACTCGCCCGTACGCGCGGTGCGCCCTCTCGAGCCCGGCGACGACGCCGGGCGTGGCGACCGATGACACGCCGATGCCGAACGCCTGCGTGCTCGAGTCGTCGAAGTCGATGGCGATCGCATCCATCTCGCTGATCGTGTCTGCCTCCAGGCCGGCCCCCGGTACCGAGACGAAGAAGTCGAGGAGGCGCGAATGCCCGTTCCGCGCACGGTGGACGAGCAGGAAACCGCCGCCGCCCGGGCCGGTCAGCGTGCTCTCCGCGACCCACGAGACGAAGGCGGCCGCGAGACAGGCGTCGACCGCATTGCCGCCGTCGGCGAGGACCTGCGCTCCGGCCTCCGCCGTCAGCGGGTGCCCGGCTGCGATCGCGCCTTTCACGGCGCGGCGATCAGCTCTGGAGGAACGAGGGCGGCTCGAGCGGGTCGTCGGACTGCGACGGCGACTGCTCCATGCGTGGCGTGAACGGTCGCGATCCGCCCCTCTGTCCCACGCCGGTCACGACCACCGTCACCCAGACCTGCCCTTCGAGCCGCTCGTCCACGGTCGCGCCGAAGATGATGTTCGTCTCGTCCGTCGACGCCGCCCTGATCACCTCTGCTGCCTCGTTGACCTCGTACAGCGAGAGGTCGTTTCCGCCGGCGATCGAGAGCAGGATCCCCTTCGCGCTGACGAGCTCCGTGTCGACGAGCGGAGAGCGAAGCGCGCGCTCCGCGGCCTCGACAGCACGATTCTCGCCGGTCGCGAAGCCGATCCCCATCAGCGCCGTGCCCGCGCCCTGCATGATCGTCCGGACATCGGCGAAATCGACGTTGATCAGCCCAGGCTCGGTGATCAGGTCGCAAATTCCCTGCACTCCCTGCCGCAGCACGTCATCCGCGATCTTGAAAGCGTCCAGCATCGAGGTGTTCTTGTCGAGCACCTCGAGGAGGCGCTCGTTCGGGATCACGACCACCGTGTCGCAGGCCTCGCGGAGCGCGTGGACGCCCGCCTCCGCCTGCGATCGGCGCTTCGTGCCCTCGAAGCGGAACGGCATGGTCACGATACCGACGGTCAAGGCACCGACCTCGCGCGCGATGCCGGCAACGACCGGGGCTGCACCAGAGCCAGTGCCCCCGCCCTCGCCGGCGGTGACGAAGACCATGTCCGCGCCGCGAAGCGCCCGCTTGACCTGGTCGTGGGCCTCTTCGGCAGCGCGGCGGCCGATGTCCGGCTCCGCGCCGGAGCCGAGGCCGCCCGTGAGCTCGCGCCCGATGTGGATCTTCACCTCGGCGTCGCTCAGCGCGAGTTGCTGGAGATCGGTGTTGACGGCGACGAACTCGACGGCGGCGATGCCCGCGTCGATCATCCGGTTGACCGCGTTCAGCCCGGCGCCGCCGACACCTACGACCTTGATGTCCGCGAGGTACGCGGAGTCGGCGCGTGGCGCCCGATGGAGTCGCGGCGGGGGCTCAGGCAGCGGCTCGAGCAGCCGCGCGATCCCACGGTCCGGCGACGGCTCGCGCGGCTGGACGGGCTCGGCCGGCGTGGGCCGGGCAGGGGCCGACGGCACCCGGTCCGGGTGCTCCAGCGCAGCGTCCCCATGCTCCGGCTCTGGCGCGACCTCGAGCTTGGGCGGCGGATGCTCGACCGTTTCCTCGAGCGGTTCGCCCGGGACGGCCCTTCCCTCCTTCTCGGCCTGCTTCTGCGCGGCTTCCGTTGCCCTGAAGAGCTCGGCGAGCGGGCCCTCACGCATGCTTGCGCGCTTTCGCGCCATTGAGCACCTCCTTCGCGAGCTCCCGGTACGCGGCTGCGGCGGTGCCGGTCGGGTCATACTTGAGCACCGAGCTTCCCTTCACCGGTGCCTCGGCGTAGCGGACCGTCTTCTTGATGCGGGTCTGGTAGACGAGGTCGCCGAAGTTTTCCTGCAGGATCTCGATCGCCTCGCGCGCATGCAGCGTCCGGCCGTCGTACATCGTCGGGAGGATCCCCTGGATCCCCACCTCGGGATTCAGGTTCTCCCGGATCATCGACAGCGTGTTCTCGAGCTGGACGAGCCCTCTCAGCGAGAGGTACTCGCACTGCACCGGGACGATCACCCCACTGGAGGCGACAAGCGCATTGATCGTTAGCAGTCCGAGCGACGGCGGCGTGTCGACCAGGATGAAGTCGTACCGCTCCTTGATCGGAGTCAGCGCCTTCTCTAGCGCGCGCTCGCGGCCGATCATGCTCGAGAGGGCAAGCTCCGCCCCGGCGAGATCGATCGACGACACGGCGAGGTCGACTTCGGCCTTCTGGATCACCTGGTCGATCGGCAGCCGATGGACGAGCACGTCGAACATCGACCGGTCGATCTGATCAGGATTGAACCCCTGGCTCATCGTCAGGTTGCCCTGCGGGTCCATGTCGACGATGAGGACCTTGTAGCCCTCCTCCGACAGCGCGACAGCGAGGTTCAGCGTCGACGTCGTCTTCGCGACGCCGCCTTTCTGGTTGGCGAACGCGAGGATCATCCGTGGCTCGAGGGGGGCGTCAGGGGTCGGAGCGACCTCCGGCGCGGAGGGACCCTCGGCCTCCTCGGGCACGGCGTCGGCTGGATCGCCCGTCGGCGGGCGGGAGAAAAGGCCGGCTAGGCGCATACGCAGCCTGTCGTTCGGCCCGGGACCGGACTGTCCTGCACGGACTCAGTGTGCCGGAAAAGCCGGACCGCGCCACCTCGGGATTTGTGATTGTCAGGGTCGGGAAGCCAGGAACATCCCCTCCTGCGGTTGAGTGTCCAGTGCTTGCCGGCAGCCGGCAAGCGCCTCGACGGCTCCGTGCGGCTCGGGCTCCGTACGCAGCCAGGTCTCGGCCTCTCGAAGCAGGTCGCGCAGCTCCTCGAGCAGCTCGCCGGCGGGGGCGGCCTCTCGGTCGAGGGACTCGATCCGGTCGAGCCGATCTAGGACTGCGCGTGCCTCGTCCATGACCTCGAACGTACCCGTGCCGAGCGCGCGTGTCTGTGCAGCGTTTGTGCCTAGAGTGCGCCGACCGCGAGGGCAGGCTCAGGCGCCACGGTCGGCTTGGGCCGGAGGCCGAGAAGAGTCTCATCGAGCGTCCGGAGCAGCGCGGCGCGGTCGCCGTGCTCGAGCACCGCCACGAGAGAAGACCGGACGAGATCGGAGGTCGCGGCCGCGGCGTCGCCGGCCGCGAGCAGCCGTAGCCTGTCGAGGATCGCCGAGCGCTCGCGGGGCGTCTCACCGAGAACGGCAGCCGCACGCAGCGACCCGGCGAACAACCCCTCACCGCCGCCGAGCAGCGACGTGAGCGAGCCGCGCAGCTGCTCCGAAGCAAAGGGGTCCGTCTGGAAGAGCGAGAGCTCCCACCGGTCGAGCGCCTCGCCCAGATCGCGGTCCTCGTCCGCAGCCGAGAGCCGCTCGCGAAGCCGTCGCGCCCGCTCGCCACGCACCGGGTCCAGCCGGACGCCCTCGCCCGGTGGCGCCGTCGCCGCGATCGGCAGCACCGGACGAATCCCGTAGGGCCGCCAGTCGAGCCGCTCGAAGAGGACCGGGCCGGCCGCGATCGCGCCGGCCGTCGCGAGCCGCAGCGCCGTGATCGCGTCCGCGAGCTCGCCCGGCGCATCGGGCACGGCGGCGGAGCCCGACCCCGACCCATCGCCCAGCTCGGCCTCCAGCTCGAGGACGCACAGCCGATCGGGCTCGCGCTCGAACCCCTCCGGAAGCAGGCCTCCCGCCTGCGGCCAGTGCGCTGCAAGTTCGCCCGAGGCGACATGGCGAACGCGGAGCCCGCCGCCGAGATCAACGACCCCTCCGACCGAGAGGCCTACGAGTGGCGCAATCGCCCCGTACGCGCGTCGCGAGCCGAAGAGCGAGGCCTCGAACGCCGCGTACACATGGTCGAAGGCCGAGTCGTCCCAGTCGAAGCCGCCGCAGGCCTCCGCCGTCTCGGCGAGGAGCGGCAGGAGCACGGTGCGGGTCAACGCCTCCCGGGAGCTCGGCCGCCCACTCGAGTGCGCCTGGGCGAAGACCGCGGCCGCCGGTTCCCGCTCCAGCTCGGCGAGCGCCGGCTGGGCATCCGCCAGCGCCGCGAACCGGCCTGCGCGCGCGTCGAGGAAGGGCTTGACCAGCGGCCGGTACTCGTACAGCGTCGGGCTCCCGGGCGCCTGATGCTCTTCGAACGAGAACGGGACGTCTCCGCCGCCGTCGAGCTCGCGGCTCACGGCGGCGAACGCCCCGAGGCAGAAGGCACGCAGCGTGTGGTGCAGGTTGGGCGACCGGATCACCCGTCAACTTACGCGCCCGGTCGCCCCGCTCCTCTCTCCCACGGCTGGCACACGGGGCACCAGTAGGCCGTCCGGTTCGCATCGCCCTGGCCGCGAGAGTCGATCGGCGTCCGACACCGCGGGCAGGGACGCCCTGCGTTGCGGTAGATCTCCCGCTTCTCGCGGCCGGTTTCGACGGAGCGCCGCATCAGGCGGGCCGCTTGCTCGAGCACGGCCCGAAGCTCCGCATCCGACGTTTCTCCGACGGGGCGCCACGGGGAAACCCCGCCCCGCCAGAGCGCCTCCGCCTTCCACATGTTCCCGATCCCGGCGACGAGACGCTGGTCGAGAAGAGCATCGCCGACCTCGCGGCCGTCCGCGCGACGGAGGTTCGCGACCATCCGGTCGAGGTCCGGCGGCCGCGCCAGGATGTCCGGCCCGAGCCGGCGAACCGCACGCTTGTTCAACTCGAGCACGGGGCCGCCCCACAGCACGGCCTCGCGGCCTTGCCCACGCAGGACGAGCCAGGGCCGGCCCCGCGTGACCGACCCGCGGGCGCGCACGGTCCAGCGGCCGGACATCCGCAAGTGACTCCTGAGCACGAGCCCGCCTTCGAAGCTCAGCAGCAGGTTCTTGCCGACCGCCTCCACGCCCTCGAGGCGCCGCCCGTCGAGCTGCTCGGCCACCCCGGTTGCGGCTGCCCGGGGATTCGGGCTCTCGACCTCGACTGTCTCCCCCACCAGCACCTGGAGCCGACGCGCGGCGCGATGAAGCGAGTCACCCTCGGGCATGCTTGAGATTGTGGACGAGCGAGGCCTTCACCCAGCGGCCGCGGGGGCCGCCGCAGCGGCGGTGTGGAGCCTGCTGGAGCCGATCGACCGGCGCGTGCTCCGCTCCGACTACTCCGACGTGCTGTTGCTCGGCAAGGCGTTTACTCGAGGACGGCTCGCCTGGCCGCTCGGCTTCGCGATCCACGCCGCGAACGGCGCGCTCTTCGGGCTGGCATTCGAGCGGGTGCGGCGCCGCGTCCCGTATCCCAAGGAGCACGTGGCGATCGGGATGGCTCTCGCCGAGCACGTCGCGCTCTATCCGCTCTCCTACTTCGTCGACCGCTACCACCCCGCGCGCGGCCAGGCCGGAATCCCGCCCCTCGTCACCAACCCACGTGCGTTCGTGCAGGCAACGCTCCGGCACGTCCTCTTCGGCGCGGCGCTAGGCCGCCTTTCCCGCTAGCCGGTCGAGAGCCCGCCGCACCGAGAGCACGGCGAGATCCTTCGCCTTCGCCTCGACCATGACGTCCAGCGGTCGGTCAGCGGCGTCGAGAAGCGTCAGGAGATCCCACGGACTGAGAAAATCCGCGTGCTGGTCGAGAAGTGGAGGCCGCTGGCGGCCGCCGACCGACCGGAACTCGGTCCGTGGGCTCGACACGTGCACCTTCGGCCGAACCCCGGCTGGCCACGTATCCAGTGCAGCGGTGAGCGCCGCACGGACGTCCTCCCGGCCGCGAGCAGGGTTGCAGCGGTGGTGGTGCAGGTCGAAGACGACGCGGACACCGGTCCGCTCGTGTAGCTCGAGGGCGTCGGAGAGGTCGAAGCATCGCTCGTCGTGTTCGACGACGAGCCGGCTTCGAGCGCTCTCGGACAGGGCCTCGAACGAGCGCACCCACCGATCGAGCGAAGCGCGGGCATCTCCGTACACGCCGCCGACGTGGATCACGACAACGGCCTCGGGCCCCGTCCCGAGCGCATCGAGCAGCAGCGCGTCCTGCTCGACGTCGAGCCGCGCCTTGTGCGCGATCTCGGGATCCGGGGAACTGAGCACCGAGTACTGGCCGGGATGCGTCGAGAGCCTGAGCCCGAGACGGCTCGCCTTCTCGCCGAGCCGCGCCAGCGGCTTCTCGCACTCGTCGATCTGCCGCCGGTAGTCCAGCTGCGGCAGATCAGGATGCGTGCCGTACGGAACCGTGCTGCTCGACAAGCGATAGACCCGGATGTCCACGTCGTCGAGATAGTCGAAGACCGCGTCGAGCAGCTCGAGCGACGTCGAGAGGTGCGGCCCGCTTTGCCAGCGCCGCCCGTCGTTCGACTTCATCCCGCCGTTGCCGAGCACCTTGACGGCGAAGCCGAGCCGGTAGGACAAGAGTCTGTCCAAGTTTTGTAGATGTTACAGGAGAGCCGAGTCACGGCCGCAGCACGGCGCGGCGCGGACCGGCGACGAAGCCGGCCTCGACGAGGAGCGGCATCGCGTCCGTCTCCCCCACCGGCTCGCCGTCGAACCGCTCGACGGCCAGCCTCTTCGTCCCGCGCCGGCTCTTCACGTGGTCGACGAGCGCCGCGAGTGCGGGGCGCAGCCACTCCGGGTCGGGATCGCGCAGCGGCACGAGGGTCTTGCCGCCACGCTCGACGAAGAGGACCGCCTCACCGCCGATCAGGACGACGTACGCGCCGGCGACCCGAGCCGCCCGCGCGCCCGCTCTCTTCGGCCACGCGAGCGCCGCGCCGTACGGCTGCGCAGGGTCTGCCGCGGCCACGACAGAGACATCGACGGCGGGGTCCTCCTCGCGCGGCCGCAGCTCCCGGATCCGCTCGACGGCGCCGCCGAGCGCGAACTGCGCGCCGCCGAGGCCCTCGACGAAGTAGCCGCGGCGGCAGAGGCCCAGCGTCTCCAGCGCCTTGAGCTCGCCGTAGACGGCCGAGTAGCCGCCCGGAATTCCCTCTGCGCGGACGCCGTCGCGGGTGACGATCCCCTGGCGCTCCAGCAGGAGCTCGGCCAGCGCCCGTGGGTCCCTCTCGCCCGCGAACAGACGGCCGGTCAGCGACCACCGTCCCTGGGTGGCCGTGATCGCGGTTGCGCGACGGCGGGAGAAGCGGCGCGGCCTCCGCTCCGGCTTGGGGACGCCGTAGCGGCGGCCGGCGCGGAGCGGCGTCCACGCGTCGTTCGTGACCTCGCCGGCCCAGACGAGCTCCCAGAGCGCGGGCAGCGCCGCCTCCGCGTCGAGCCCGGTCGAGTCGAGCAGGTCGAACCAGAACTCGGCGCTCTTTGCGAGCGCCTCCCGGATCCGGTCGTGCACCTCGCCCTCCGGGCGCTCCGTTCCCTCAGGCTGTCCGAGCACGGCCGCGTCCTCCCGGAAGAAGACTGCGACGCGGTCGAGACCCGCGCCGACCCAGACGAGCTCCCCCGTCGCGCAGAGCTGGTCGAGCTGCGCCGGCGCGTAGTTGGGAACCCGTCGCGGCAGCACCTCGGACTCCCAGAGCGCGACCGGCAGGGCCAGGCCCTGAAGCGGGACGAGCGCCTCACGCAGGCTCGCTTGCCGATCGATTCCGTGCCAGCCCGGGAGGAAGCGGGCAAAGGCGACCTGCTCCACCGGCTCGACCTCCTTGCGCAGGGCCGCGAGCGATGCTCGACGGATCCGCCGGAGGACGTCGGGGTCGCACCACTCCCGCTCGGTCCCGCCCGGCCGGAGCTCACCGCGGACGAGCCGATCCTCGCGTTCCAGCACAACCAGCTCGGCTTCCGCGCGCTCGGCGTCGACGCCGAACCGCTCGGCCGCCTCACGGGTCGTGAACGGGCCGCGGCCGCGCGCAAAGCGCGCAAGCAGCGAGCGCAGCGGTTCCTCCGTGCGCTCGAGGAACGCGTCGGGCAGCCCGCTCGGAGGCATCGCGCCGAGCGCGTCGCGGTACCGGCCGGCATCCTCGGCGGCGATCAGCCGCTCCTCGCCTGCGACGCGAACACGTACGGCCCTCCGCTCTGCCTCGAGAACCGCCCCGAACGCCTCGTCGAACTCGCCCGGCCGCAGGTCGCCTCGTCGCAGCAGCAGGTCGTGCAGCCCGTCCGGATCCTTCGCCTGACCCGCCAGCGAGGACTCGACCTGGTCGAGCGCTCCGGGATCGAGCAGGTCGCGCAGCTCTTCCTGGCCGAGCAGCTCGCGGAGGAGGTCGCGGTCGAGCGACAGCGCCTGCGCCCGCCGCTCGGCGGGAGGCGTGTCGTCCTCGTACATGTACGTCGCGATGTAGTCGAACAGGAGCGAGGACGAATACGGCGAGGCGGATGCGCTCTCGACGTCCACGACGTCGATCTGCCGCGTCTTCACCCCGTGGAGGAGCCGCTTCAGGGCGGGCAGGTCGAAGACGTCCTGGAGCACCTCCCGGAAGGTCTCGAGCATGACCGGGAAAGACCCGTACTTCTTCGCCACCTGGAGCAGGCTCTGGGCCTTGAGACGCTGCTGCCAGAGCGGCGTCCGCTCACCGGGCCGGCGGCGCGGGATCAGCAGCGCGCGGGCAGCGTTCTCTCGAAAGCGGGCCCCGAAGAGCGCAGTCCCGCCGAGCTCGCCCATGATCAGGTCCTCCAACTCGTCCGGGTCGAGGACGAGCTGCTCCGTCGGCGGCGGCGCGTCGGCGTCCGGGAAGTGGAACGCGATCCCGTCGTCCGACCAGAGGACGTGGGCGTCGACGCCCAGCGATTCCTGGAGCCGAGCGGAGGCGGCAAGTGCCCACGGGGCATGGACGCGGGCCCCGAACGGCGTCAGGACGCATACCCTCCAGTCCCCGATCTCGTCCCGGAAGCGCTCGACCACGATCGTCCGATCGGATGGCACCGCCCCGGTCGCCTGCTCCTGCTCCCGCAGGAACGTCATCAGGTTCCTCGCCGCCAGCTCGTCCAGCGAGTAGTCGGAGCGGAGCCGTTCGCGCGCCTGTTCGTCCGGGAGGGACGCGAGCTCGCGCGAGGCCTTGCCGATCGCCTCGCCGAGCTCGTACGGCCGGCCTGGCCCCTCGCCCTTCCAGAACGGGATCGCGCCCGGAACGCCCGGGGCCGGCGAGACGAGGACGCGGTCGCGGGTGATCTCCTCGATCCGCCAGGTGGAGGCGCCGAGCATGAACGTCTGCCCCGCGCGCGCCTCGTAAACCATCTCCTCGTCGAGCTCGCCGACCCGGCCACCGCCGTCGACGAGATGGACGCCGAAGAGCCCGCGGTCGGGGATCGTCCCGGCGTTGGTGACAGCGAGGCGAGCCGCCCCGCTACGCCCCCTGACCAGTCCAGCGGTCCGGTCCCAGACGATCCGCGGCCGCAGCTCGGCGAACTCGTCCGAGGGGTACCGGCCCGCAAGCATGTCGAGCACGTTCTCCAGCTGGACGCGGGAAAGGTCGGCGAACGGATAGGCGCGATTCACGAGCTGCAGCAGCTCGTCGACCTCGATCTCCTCCTGCGACGCGATCGCGACGATCTGCTGGCCGAGAACGTCGAGCGGGTTGCGCGGGATCTGCGTCTCCTCGATCGCGCCCTCCTTCATCCGGCGGACGACGACGGCAGACTCGAGCAGGTCGGCGCGGAACTTCGGGAAGACACGTCCCTTGGAGACGGAGGCGAGGTCGTGACCGGCGCGGCCGATCCGCTGGAGCCCGCGCGCGACCGACTTCGGCGACTCGACCTGGACGACGAGGTCGACGGCGCCCATGTCGATGCCGAGCTCGAGCGACGAGGTGGCGACGAGGCACGGGATCTGCCCGCGCTTCAGCAGCTCCTCGACCTCGAGCCGCTGCTCGCGGGCAAGGGAGCCGTGGTGGGCTCTCGCGATCTCCTTCTCGGCCAGCTCGTTGAGCCGCAGCGCCAGCCGCTCGGCGAGGCGGCGGTTGTTGACGAAGACGATCGTCGAGCGATGGGCCTCGACGAGCTCGAGCAGACGCGGGTAGATCGAGGGCCAGATCGACTGACCGCGCGACTCACCGCCGGTACCCAGCAGGTCAGTGATCTCCGCGTTGACGCCGGGCTCGCGCATGTCCTCGAGCGGGACGACGACCTCCACGTCGAGCTCCTTCGACCGCCCGGCGTCGACGAGCTCGATCGGCCGCCCGCCGGAGACGAACTTGCCGATTTCCTCCATCGGACGCTGCGTCGCCGAGAGCCCGATCCGCTGGAACGGCTCGCCGGTCAGGCGCTCCAGGCGCTCGACGGAGAGCGCGAGGTGGGCGCCGCGCTTGGTGCCGGCGACTGCGTGCACCTCGTCGAGGATCAGCGTCCGGACACCGGTCAAGGTCTCGCGCGCGCGGGAGGTCAGCATCAGGTAGAGCGACTCGGGCGTCGTGATCAGCAGGTCGGGCGGGTGCCTGAGCATCGCCGCGCGCTCCTTCTGCGGCGTGTCGCCGGTTCGCACGGCGACGTTCACGTCCGCCTGGAGGCCGGCGAGCGGCCCGCGCAGGTTGCGCTCGATGTCGTAGTTGAGCGCCTTCAGCGGCGAGACGTAGACGAGCCGTGTTCCCTCGCCGGGCTCCTCGAGCAGCCGGTCGAGCCCGTAGAGGAACGCTGCCAGCGTCTTGCCCGACCCTGTCGGCGCCTGGATCAGCGTGTGTGCGCCGGAGGCGATCTTGGGCCAGCCGAGCTCCTGGGCGGGCGTCGGTCCGTCGAACGTCCGCTCGAACCACTCCCGCGTTCTCGGGCGGAAGACATCAAGCGCGGGCACAGGGCCAGCGTACCGTCCGCGAACACCTGTACATGACGGCCGCCAGGCCCCGCCGGACGGCCATCAGCGCCGCCTCAGGGGTGCTTCTGTCAGTTCTTCGCGAGGACCGGGGAAATCCACCAAAAACATTGACTTATCGCGAGAAAGGCGTAGATTGGCCCACCGAGGAGGAACTGCGGAAGGGGAGTTGAGGTGCGGTCGCTGGTGCTCGAGAAGCACGTGTTTCAAGGTCCTGGACCGTGCGCCGTCCTGCTCGCACTCAGTGCGACAGGAGGACGGCTGGATGAGGGTCTCAAACTGAGCACCGGAGAGGGGAGGTCGTCATGAGGCGTCGTCTGTGGGGCTGTGGCGCCGTCATGGTCTTGGTTGCTGCGGCAGCGGTGGCTCCGCTGTCATCGACAGCCGGGCCGTCGACGCTTCCTGCCTGCACAGCCGCTGACCTCGTTCCCCGCTTCACGAAAATTGTTGTCACGCAAGGCCCGACGTCGTTCACGCGCGCGGCCCGCGGGAAGGAAGCGGTCGTCCGCGCGCACTTGACGATTCCCACGACCTGCACCGTCGCACGCACCCAGTCCATCACTCCCACGTCGGCGACGCTGACCATCACCGGTGGGTCGGCCTCCGGCCCGATCGCGAACTACAACCCGCTGTCCGGCGCGCTCGGATCCGCGGCGCTGGCCGACTCGACGGCCGATCCGCTCTTCCTCGTGCCGGCCGCGGCGCTCCGTCCGGGCGACGGGAGCACGACGTCGGCATTGACCATCGCGGTCAGGGTGACGTACACGCGCGTGAGCGGCGGCGTGACGACGACGGGCCTGACCACGCCCGCCGGCGCCGCCGGGTCGACGAAGACGCTGACGCTGGACCGCAAGACGAACGCGCTCCGGGTATTGCTGATTCCGCTGGGCGACCCGGCGAGCACGGCCGTCCAGTGGGACGCCGCCGCGA
>Ga0193741_1000279_pt1 | contig 14630 bp, 12 predicted proteins | sample L2s2metaG_FD_143059 | JGI IMG/M metagenome (GOLD analysis project Ga0193741, IMG submission 143059) | Soil microbial communities from a riparian zone of the East river system, Colorado, United States - L2s2 | ecosystem: Environmental > Terrestrial > Soil > Riparian zone | place: USA: East River...
GGGCATCGTCACGCCGGTGGCCATGCCGACCTATTCACACGGGTTCCCGTCCGATGTGATCGAGGAGTTCGGGCACCGGACAGGGCGCGGCGTCATCGGCAACAAGGCCGCCTCCGGAACCGAGATCATCGAGGAGCTCGGCGAGGAGCATCAGCGCACCGGGAAGTGGATCGTCTACACGTCGGCCGACTCCGTCTTCCAGATCGCCGCTCACGAAGAGACCATCCCGCTCGAGGATCTGTACGAGGCTTCCGGCATCGCCCGCGAGATCCTCACCGGGAAGCACGCGGTCGGGCGCGTGATCGCGCGGCCGTTCGTCGGCGAGCCGGGGAGCTACACGCGCACGCCGAACCGCCACGACTGGTCGTTGAAGCCGCGTCAGCCCAACTACCTCACTCTCGTGCGCGAGGCGGGCAACGAGGTGCACGGCGTCGGGAAGATCCACGACATCTTCGCGGGCGTCGACATCGACCACTCGCACCCGACGAAGTCCAACACCGACGGGATCAAGCAGATCGAGGCGCTGCTGCGCGAGGTGGACGGAGGGTTGATCTTCGCGAACCTCGTCGAGACGGACATGCTCTGGGGCCATCGCAACGACCCCGTTAACTTCCACCGTTGCCTCCAGGATTTCGACCGGCGTCTGCCCGACCTGCTCAATGCGCTCCGTCCGGGCGACCTCCTCGTGTTGACTTCCGATCACGGGTGTGACCCGACGACGCCCTCGACCGACCACTCGCGCGAGCACGCCCTACTGCTCGCCTACGTGGAGGGCAAGAACGCGGGCGGCCGGCGGCACGACGGCGAGTTCGCGGACGTGGGCGCGACGGTGAACGCCTGGCTCGGAGGGAAGCCGCCCAGGCGCGGGATCCCCGGCGAGCCCTTCGTGCAGCCGTGAGCCCTGTCTCGGCACGCGCAGCGTGATCCCTCCCGCCGAGCTGATCCAGCGCAAGCGCGACGGCGCCGAGCTCTCCGCCGACGAGATCGGGGAGCTGGTCCTCGCCTACGCGCGCGACGAGGTGCCGGATTACCAGATGGCGGCCTTCTGCATGGCCGCGTACTTCCGGGGCCTGACGCCTGCCGAGACGCACGCGCTCACCGACGCGATGGTCCGGAGCGGCGAGACGATCGATCTCTCGGCGCTCGGACGGAAGGTCGTCGACAAGCACTCGACCGGCGGCGTGGGGGACAAGACCTCGATCGCGCTCGGTCCCGTCGTCGCAGCCTGCGGCGTGCCGTTCGCCAAGATGAGCGGCCGCGGGCTCGGCCACACGGGCGGCACGCTCGACAAGCTCGAGGCGATCCCCGGCTTCCGCATCGAGCTCGGCGGCGACGAGTTCATCCGGCAGGTCAGAGACGTCGGGATGGCAATCGTCGGCCAGACCGCCGACCTCGTGCCGGCGGACAAGAAGCTCTACGCCCTTCGGGACGTGACCGCCACGGTCGACATCATTCCGCTGATCGCGTCGTCGATCATGTCCAAGAAGATCGCCGGCGGCGCCGACGCGATCGTGCTCGACGTGAAGGTCGGCGACGGCGCGTTCATGAAGACGCTCGACGACGCTCGCGAGCTGGCGGAGGCCATGGTCGAGCTCGGCCGGAGGGCCGGCCGGGAGGTCGTCTGCGAGCTGACCGACATGGACCAGCCGCTCGGGCGCGCGGTCGGCAACGCGCTCGAGATCGCCGAGGTGCTAGACACGCTCGACGGCAACGGCCCACCCGACCTCGTGGAGCTCGTCATCGGCGCATCCGCGCACCTCCTGGCACTCTCGGATCTCGGCGTCGACGTGGCCGAGGGCAGGCGGCATGCCGAGGATGCGCTCGCCGGGGGAGCCGCGCGCGACCAGTACGAGCGGTGGATTCGGGCGCAGGACGGCGACCCACGCCGCGAGGCGCTTCCGGTGGCAGCCGTGGTCCGCCCGGTCCCGGCGTCGGCATCCGGGTACGTCGGAGCGATCGCGACAACGGCAGTGGGCCTGGCGGCGCTCCACCTGGGCGCAGGACGCGTGCGCAAGGAGGACGCCATCGACCACGCGGTCGGTGTCGTCTGCCTGGCCAAGCGAGGCGACCGCGTCGAGCCTGGCTCGCCGATCGCCGAGGTACACGCTCGTGACGAGGAATCGGCCGAGCGAGCCGTGGACGAGGTGACGGCGGCGTACTCGATCGTCGAGCAGGAGCCGGAACGGCGCCCGATCGTGCTCGAGGTTCTCTCCTAGCCCGGAGCGACGGGGATGCCCGAGCTACCCGAAGTCGAGACGATCCGAGCGTCGTTGGCGCCAGGGCTGGAAGGGCGGACCTTCGACCAGGTCAGCATCTTCGACCCGAGACTGACGCGGCCCGAGCCACCCGAGGTCATCGCCGCCGAGCTCGAGGGCGAGCGAGTCGCGGACGTGCGCAGACGCGGCAAGTATTTGATTGTCGGCTTCGAAAGCGGGCGGCACCTCCTCGTTCACCTGCGCATGACGGGGAACGTCCTCCACCCGGCGCCGGAGGGCTACCGGGACGATCCTCACGTGCGGGCAGTTGTCAGGTTAGACGACGGATCGGACGTCATCTATCGCGACGTACGGAGGTTCGGGACCTGGGATCTCCTCGAGCCGGGCGACCTCGACGCCTACTTCACGGCGAGGAGGCTGGGCCGGGAACCGCTGGAACGCGGGTTCACGGCGAAGAGCCTGGGCGCGGCCCTCGCCGGCCGGCGTGCGCCCGTCAAGGCAGCGCTGCTGGATCAGCGGGCCGTCGCAGGCGTCGGAAACATCTACGCGGACGAGGCGCTCTGGTACGCCCGGATCCACCCGCTGACGCCCGCCGGACACCTCGGCGAGCCGGACGTTGCCGAGCTCCGCGACGGGATCCGCAAGGCGCTCCGCCTGGGCATCCGGCGGCAGGGCGCAACGCTGCGCGACTATCGCCGCTCGGACGGTGGCGAAGGGCGGATGCAGAACGAATTCAGGGTCTACGGCCGTGAAGGCGAGCCGTGTGAGCGCTGTGGCACGCCGATCGCGAAGACGCGTGCGGGTGGGCGGGGCACCTGGTACTGCCCGACCTGCCAGTCGTTCGCGGAGTCCGTCTAGCATCCGCGGCATGGAGCCCTGGTCGTTCGAGCCCGCGGGCCGCTTCGAGGAGGCCAGCTTCGAGAGCGACGCGCTGCGCGGGAACCCGCTCGGCGATCCTCACGTGCGGCCGCTCTGGGTCTACCTGCCTCCCGGCTACGACGACGAGCCGGACCGGCACTACGCCTCCATCTACATGATCCAGGGCCTCACCGGCCAGCTCGACATGTGGCGGAATCGCACCGCCTTCCGGCGCAACTTCCCGGAGCTCGCCGACGATCTCTTTGCCGCGGGGGACGCGCCGCCGTGCATCCTGGTCTGGGTCGACTGCTGGACGTCGCTCGGCGGGAGCCAGTTCCTCGACTCTCCCGGCACGGGCAAGTACCACACGTACCTGTGCGATGAGGTCGTTCCGTGGGTGGATGCTCGCTATCGCACCGTGCAGGCGGCGGAAGGCCGCGGGATCGCCGGCAAGTCGAGCGGCGGCTACGGAGCGATGGTGACCCCGATGCTCCGGCCCGATCTCTTCGGCGGACTGGCCACCCACGCGGGCGACGCGCTCTTCGAGACCTGCTACCTGCCCGAGTTCCGCGAGTGCGCCCGAGCATTGCGGGAGGAGTACGACGGATCGTTCGACCGCTTCTGGCAGGACTTTCGGAGCAGGCCCGCGCTCACAAAGGCGAGCGATAGCGTCCTCCTGAACGGCTGGTGCATGGCCGCGTGCTACTCGGCGGACGAGGACGGCACCGTGCACGTGCCGTTCGACGTTGACACGGGCGAGCTCATCCCGGATGTCTGGGAACGCTGGCTGGCGTGGGACCCGGTCCGGATGGCGCCGCGCCACGCGGATGCGCTCCGCTCGCTTCGAGCCGTGTACATCGACTCCGGCACGAAGGACGAGTGGTATCTCGACCTCGGCGCCGAGGCCTTTCGCCGCGCGCTTGCGGAGCTCGGCGTGACAGACGTCCACTTCGAGCTCTTCGACGCCGGTCACATGGGGATCGAGTACCGGTACCCGCTCTCCCTCAGGTACCTCGCCGAGCGCCTGTCGCCGCGCGGCTAGGCCGCGAGCTCGTCCAGGAAGCCGCGACGGTCGAGCTCCCGGAGCTCGACATACCCGCCCACCGGCTTGCCGTCGACGATGATCTGCGGCACGGTCCAGTGCCCGGTCAGGTCGAGGAGCTTCGCCCGGAAGGCCGGATCGTCGTCGACGCCGATCTCCTCGTACGGGATGCCCCGCTCGTCGAGCAGCGCCTTGGCCCGCTCGCAGTAGCCGCACCATCCTGTCGTGTAGACCTGGATTCGCATCACTACCAGGGGAAACGTACGCGAAGCGGCAAAGGATTCGCCCGAAGGCGTAACTAGACTGGCTCCGTGTCGTCGCGTACGTTCACGACCGAGGCAGTCGTGCTTCGCTCCATCCGCTTTTCCGAGGCCGACAGCGTCCTCCATCTCTACACGCTCGCCAAGGGGAGAGCCGGCGCGATCGCCAAGGGAGTCCGCAAGACCCAGTCGCGCTTCGGCGGTCGGCTCGAGCCGCTCTCCCACGTCGAGTTGCTGCTGCACGAGGGCAGGGGCGACCTGCACACGGTCCGCGGCGCGCAGCTGGTCCGCTCGCACGACCGTTCGCGCACGGATCCGTACCGGCTCGCCGTCGGCCACATCGGGCTCGAGGCAGTGCTGCGCCTCTTCGTCGAGCAGGAGGCGCAGCCGGCTGCGTTCCACGCGCTCACGCGGTTCCTCGACCTGCTGGACGACGTCGAGGCGGAGCTTCCGGCGCAGCCGGCTCTGGAGCCGCTCGTCCTCTCCTTCCAGCTCAAGCTCCTCTGGCTCTCGGGCTATCTCCCGCACCTGACGAGCTGCGCCGCGTGCGGCGAGGCAAAGCCGCTCGTCGGCTTTTCAGCACGTGCCGGGGGAGCAGTGTGCCGGGACTGTTCCTCCGTGTCGCTGCCGCTGACCGAGGAGGGGTTCCTCGGGATCCGCGCGCTCCTCGAGCGACCGCTCGCGGAGGCCCGCGAGGCGGGGCTCGAAGCAGGCGCGAGGCGCCAGTGCCTCCGCGTGATCGAGTCCTCGTACGAGGAGCACGGCGGCTTCCGCTTGCGGACGCTTTCCGCCTAGGCTGCGCGGGCTCTTATTCACGCGCGCGCGCCGGGGCCACCCCGTGCCACCACCCGCGATGAGCGTAACGAGCAGGAACGCGCGCATGGTGGCGGGAGTGCGCCGAATATGTGCCGATGTTTCCCGCGTCCTGTGGGCCATGCCCGTGGCAAGGTTCGGCGGTGATCCGATCGCTCCCCGAGGGGTTCGAGCTCGACGACGATCCGGCCCGCGTCGACCTGGGCGAGGTGCACCGGTTCCTCTCCACGGAGGCGTACTGGGCGCTCGGCCGGACGCGTGAGACCGTCGAGCGCCTCGTCCGCGAGGCGGACCGGGTCGTCGGCCTCTACCGGGGCGGACGGCAGGTCGGGTTCTTCCGTGCGTTTACCGACGGCGTCTCGATCGCCTACCTCGCCGACGTCTACGTGCTCCCGGACCTCCGCGGGCGCGGGCTCGGTGTGGAGCTCGTCCGCGAGATGGTCGAGAACGGCGCCTTCACGGGTGTGAAGTGGCTCCTCCACACGACCGACGCGCACGGGCTCTACGAGCAGTTCGGCTTCGGCCGACCGGACGAAGGTGATGGAGCGGCTCCCGTAGCATGTCCGCTTCGATGGCTGCACCGACCTACCAGGACATGATTCGCGCACTCGAGGGTTACTGGGCAAACCAGGACTGCGTGCTCATGCAGCCGTACCACACCGAGGTTGGGGCGGGCACCTTCAATCCGGCGACGGCCCTGCGCTCCCTCGGGCCGGCGCCCTGGAAAGCCGCGTACGTCGAGCCGTCCATCCGCCCGACCGACGGTCGCTACGGCGAAAACCCCTTCCGCTTCCAGCACTACTTCCAGTACCAGGTCATCTTGAAGCCGTCGCCAGAGGATGTCCTCGACCTGTACTTCGCGTCGCTCGAGGCGGTCGGCATCGACCTGCATAAGCACGACGTGCGCCTGGTGGAGGACGACTGGGAGGGCCCGACGCTCGGCGCTTGGGGCCTCGGCTGGGAGGTCTGGGTCGACGGGATGGAGGTGACCCAGTTCACCTACTTCCAGCAGTTCGGCGGCCTCGAGCTCGACCTCATCCCCGCGGAGCTCACCTACGGCCTCGAGCGCCTCGCGATGTTCCTCCAGGACAAGCGGAGCGCGTTCGACCTCGTCTGGGCGCCGGGCATCACCTGGGGCGAGGTCTACAGGGAGAGCGAGCGCCAGTGGTCGATCTACAACTTCGAGGAGGCGCCGGTGGACATCCTCACGCGCCGATTCGAGGAGCACGAGCTCGAGTGCCGGCACCTCGTCGAGCGCGGGCTGCCGCTGCCCGCATACGACCAGGTGCTCAAGTGTTCGCACGCCTTCAACCTGCTCGACGCGCGGGGCGCGATCTCCGTGACCGAGCGCGCCTCGTACATCGGACGCGTCCGTAACCTCGCCCGCCGCGTCGCCCAGCTCTACGTGGAGCTCAGTGCCGAGCCTGCTGTTTGAGATCGGCTGTGAGGAGCTTCCGGCCTCCGCGTGCCGGGAGGCCGAGCGTCAGCTAACGGAGCGGTGGCTGCCGCCCCTCGGCGGCTCCGCGGGGCGGGCGCTGGTCGGCCCTCGCCGGATCGCGCTGATCGTCGAGGACCTTCCGGAGCGCACTCCCGACGAATGGGTCCAGGGCCCGCCGGAGCATCTCCGCGAGAAGGCCGCCGCCGGGTTCGCGCGCAAGCACGGGGTGAACGCGGACGACCTCGAGATTCGAGACGGGCTCCTGGGAGTGGTCGTGCCCGGGCGCCCGCTCGAGGAGGCGCTTCCGGAACTCCTGGCGGACGTCGTCCGCGGCCTCTCGTTCTCCAAGTCGATGGTGTGGGAGAAGGACGGCCTGCGCTTCTCGCGGCCGGTGCGCTGGCTCTGCGCCAAGCTCGGCGAGCGGCCGGTCGAGGTCGACGTCGCGGGCATCCCGTCCGGGGGTGAGACGTTCGGCCACCGCTTCACGCACGGCCGCGTCGAGATGCCCTCCGCGGACGAGTACGTCGACGTGCTCCGCGGGGCGGGAGTCGAGGCGGATCCCGAGGAGCGGCGCGCCCAGATCGTCTCCGGGCTCGACGGGATCGGCGGGTGGCGCGATCCGGCCGGCGTGCTCGAGGAGGTCGTGTACCTCGTCGAGAGCGTGACGGTGCTCGAGGGGACGTTCGACGAGCGCTTCCTGGAGCTTCCCCCGCTCGTGGTCCAGACCGCGATGCAGTCCCACCAGCGCTATTTCCCGCTCGAGGGGGCGCGGTTCGCCTTCGTCGCCAACGGCGGCGATCCGGCCACGGTGATCTCGGGCAATGAGCGAGTCCTCGAAGGTCGGCTCGAGGACGCTCACTTCGGTTTCGAGCGCGACGTGGCGAAGGGGATCGAGGCGCTGGCGCAGGACCTCGGGCCGATCACGTTCGTGGCCGGCGCCGGGAGCTTCGAGGACAAGACCGCGCGTCTCGTGCAGCTCGTCGCCGCGCAAGGTGGGGGAGAGGCCTCGCGCGAGGCGGCCCGCCTGGCCAAGGCTGACCAGGCGTCCGAGCTCGTGCGCGAGTTCCCCGATCTCGAGGGTCACATCGGGGCCGAGTACGCGCGCCTGGTGGGCTATCCGGAAGCCGTCTGCGCCGCGATCGACGAGCAGTATCTGCCCGATTCGGCCGACGGCCCGCTCCCGCAGACGGAGCCCGGCCGGGTCCTCGCAGCGGCCGAGAAGGTCGACAACCTCACCGTTGCGTTCGCCCTCGGCCAGCGGCCGACCGGCTCGCGCGACCCCCACGGTCTCCGGCGCGCCGCCATCGGCCTCTGCCGGCTCGCCGTCGAGGGCGGGCTCGGGATCGACGTTGGCGCACTCGTCGCCCGAGACCTTGCGCTGCTGGTCGAGCAGCAGGCCGAGGTCACGGACGATCCGTCCGACGTCGTCGACTTCGTGCTCGAGCGGCTGGAGGGCGTGCTCGACGTGCCGGTCGAGTTCGTGCGCGCCGCGCGCGCGGGCTCCGTCACCGACCTGGGCGCCGTCGCCGAGCTTGCGCGCGCCCTAGCGGAGGGTGCGTCCTCGGATGAGTTCGACCGTGCATTCGTGGCCTTCGACCGGTCGAACCGCCTGGCGGGCAGGGCCGATGGCGCGGCGGACTCGCTCGACGCCTCCCTCGCGACCGACGACGCCGAAGTGGCGCTCATCGAGGCCCTCGGAAACGCGTCTCCGCGCATCGAGGCGGCCATGTCCGAGCGGGATTTCGAGGGCGCCATCGCTGCCGCCGCCGAGCTCGGCCCGCCGATCGACCGCTTCTTCGACGACGTGCTCGTCATGGCCGACGACGCCTCGGTGCGCGCGAACCGGCTACGACTTCTCCTGGACGTTCGCGACGCCGTCGGCGCGCTCGGCGACCTCTCGCAGATCCCGCACTGATGGACGAGCCTGTCGAGCTTCACGTCGTCTCGGACTCCACCGGCGAGACGGCTGCCCGGGTCGTCGAGGCCGTCGAGGCGCAGTTCCCCGGACAGGAGTTCGAGGTCGTTCGCCATCCGCGGATCGCCGCTCCCGAGGACGTGCACCTCGCCGCGGCGCGGGCCCGCGGACGCCGCGCTGTCGTGCTCTTCACGCTCGTCGAGCCGGAGCTCCGCGAAGCGATGCGCGCGCTCTGCAAGCGCTATCGGCTTCACTACTGCGACCTGCTCGGGCACCCGATCGAGGCGGTGGCGCGCGTGTCCGGCTCGCCGGCGACCCGGCAGCCCGGTGCGCGGAGCGTGCTCGACTCGAGCTACTTCAAGCGCATCTCTGCGATCGAGTTCGCCGTGCGCTACGACGACGGCGCCGGCTCCCACCAGCTCAACGAGGCCGACGTCGTCCTGGTCGGCGTCTCGCGCAGCTCGAAGACGCCCCTCTCGATGTATCTCGCCTACCTCGGGTACAAGACCGCCAACGTGCCGATCGTGAAGGGCATCGAGCCGCCGGCCGCGCTCTGGAAGCTCGACCCGGCGAAGGTCGTGGGCCTCACGATCGACGCCGAGGCGCTCGCCGCCATCCGGGGCGAGCGCGTGCGCGGCATGGGAGGCGGAGGCCGCTATGCCGACCTGGCCGAGATCTACGACGAGCTCGAGTACGCGGAATCGGTCCACAAGCGGCTCGGTTGCCCCGTGATCGAGGTGTCGAACCTCGCGATCGAGGAAACGGCACGGAGGATCGTCCGCATCGTCGAGGAGCGCCGCTTGCGCACGGAGGCCCCCGCATAACCGAGAAACCCAGCATTCCCTGGTACTACTGGCCGTTCTGGTTCGTCGTCCTCGCGGCCGGCCTGTTTGTCTTCTACGTGCTGCTGACGCCGGTGTGGATGGGGATCCGGCTCGTCTCCTGGTTCGCCGAGCGGCGCAGCGCCTGAAAGAAGAAAAAGTAAAGAGGCGGCCGTGGTGCGAGCCGCCTCTTTCTCGGGCCGAGACGTAGGCTGCGGCGCCCCGCGTCTGCCTAGCCCGTTCTCCCCACGATGCTCGACGATCGCGTTTCGCGCTATTCCCCTGCCGGGGGATCCGGTGCGTCGCGGCCTGCACGTGCATGCGAAGCGGCTCGATGGGAGAATTGAGGGTCAGGGCGATGGCTAGGACGTACGTCTACGACTTCTCCGAAGGCGGCGAGCTCGGCCGTGAGCTGCTCGGCGGCAAGGGCGTCGGCCTGGCCGAGATGACCGCGATCGGGCTCCCGGTCCCCGCCGGTTTCACGGTCACGACCGAGGCCTGTCGCGAGTACATGGGGCGCGGGGGAGAGCTGCCCGACGGACTGCGCGAGGAGATCGAGGAGCATGTCGCGCAGCTGGAGGAGACGTCGGGGAAGCGCTTCGGCGACCCGTCGGACCCGCTGCTCGTGTCCGTCCGCTCGGGAGCGGCGGTCTCGATGCCCGGGATGATGGACACGATCCTCAACCTGGGCCTGAACGACGACGCCGTCGAGGGTCTCGCCAAGGTAACCGGCAACGAGCGCTTCGCCTTCGACGCGTACCGCCGGCTCATCCAGATGTTCGGGAACGTCGTTGACGGCATCGAGGGCCAGCTCTTCGAGCGCGAGCTCGCGTCGCTCAAGGATGAGCGGGGCGTCTCCCAGGACGTCGACCTCGACGCCGCCGATCTCCGCGAGCTGACGGAGCGCTTCGCCAAGATCTACGCGAAGAGCTCGGGCGAGCCGTTCCCGCAAGACGCGCGCGAGCAGCTCGCCCGCGCCGTCCGCGCCGTGTTCGACTCGTGGAACACGCAGCGCGCGCAGGTCTACCGCCGTGCGAACCAGATCCCGGACGACCTGGGAACGGCGGTCAACGTCGTCCAGATGGTCTTCGGCAACAAGGGCGACGACTCGGGAACGGGCGTGGCCTTCACCCGCGACCCCTCGACGGGCAAGCAGGGCATGTGGGGCGAGTTCCTCGTCAACGCCCAGGGCGAGGACGTCGTCGCCGGCATCCGCACGCCCGAGCCGATCGAGGGCATGGAGTCGCGCTTCCCGGAGGCCTTCCGGCAGCTCGCCGACACGATGGCGCGCCTCGAGGAGCACTACCGGGAGATGCAGGACATCGAGTTCACGATCGAGGAGGGCTCGCTGTACCTCCTCCAGACCCGGGCGGGCAAGCGAACCGCGGCGGCGGCACTGCGGGTGGTCGTGGACATGGTCGGCGACGGGCTCATCTCCGAGGAGGAGGCTGTCGTGCGCATCGATCCCGGGCAGCTCGACCAGCTGCTCCACCCGATGATCGACCCGAAGGCCGACTACGAGACGGCTGCGAAGGGGCTCAATGCCTCCCCCGGCGCCGCCACCGGGGTGATCGTCCTCGACGCCGACCGCGCCGAGGAGCAGGGCAAGGCCGGCGAGGACGTCATCCTCGTCCGCGCGGAGACGACGCCCGACGACATCCATGGCGTCATCGAGGCGCGCGGGGTGCTCACGGCGCACGGCGGCATGACCTCGCACGCGGCGGTCGTCGCGCGCGGGATGGGCAAGCCGTGTGTGGCGGGCTGCGACGCGCTCTCGATCGACCTCGGCGCCCGGAAGATCCGGTTGGGCGAGCGCGAGCTGGCGGAGGGCGACGTGATCACGATCGACGGCGGCACCGGCGACGTGATCGTCGGGGACGTCCCGCTCGTCCCGCCGCAGATCGACGAGAACTTCCAGACCCTGCTCGGCTGGGCCGATGAGCTGCGGCGCCTGCGGGTGCGCGCCAACGCGGACACGCCCGAGGACGCCGCCAAGGCCCGCGAGTTCGGCGCCGAGGGCATCGGGCTCTGCCGGACGGAGCACATGTTCATGGCCGAAGATCGGCTCCCGCTCGTCCGGGCGATGATCCTCGCCTCCTCGGAGGACGAGCGGCGGAGGGCACTGGACGAGCTTCTGCCGTTCCAGCAGCAGGACTTCGAGGGAATCCTCGCCGCCATGGCGGGGCTGCCCGTGACGATCCGGCTGCTCGACCCGCCGCTACACGAGTTCCTGCCCTCGCTCGAGGAAGCCGACTCGGAGGACATGGCCCGCCGCATCCGCGCGCTGCGCGAGTCCAACCCGATGCTCGGGATGCGCGGCTGCCGGCTCGGGCTCGTCTATCCCGAGATCTACGAGATGCAGGTGCGGGCCATCGTCCGCGCAGCGCTCGCCGTCGCCGAGAAGGGCGGAGTGCCCCCGCTCGTCGAGATCATGCACCCGCTTGTCGGGTTCGCCGAGGAACTAAGACGGCTGCGCCGCCTGACGCTCGACACGGCCTCGGCCGAGCTCGAGCAGGCCGACCGCCAGCTCGAGTACCAGATCGGGACGATGATCGAGCTCCCGCGCGCGTGCGTGCGCGCCGACGAGATCGCAGGCGAAGCCGACTTCTTCAGCTTCGGCACGAACGACCTCACCCAGACGACCCTCGGCTTCTCCCGCGATGATGCCGAGGGCAAGTTCCTGACGCACTACCTCGAGGACAGGATCCTGGAGGCGAACCCCTTCGAGACCCTGGACGCGAGCGGCGTGGGCGACCTCATGCGCATCGGCGTCGAGCGCGCCCGCGGCGTCAAGCCGGACATCAAGCTGGGCATCTGCGGCGAGCACGGCGGCGACGCGCGCTCGGTCGCCTTCTGCCACGAGCTCGGGCTCGCCTACGTGTCGTGCTCGCCGTACCGCGTGCCGCTCGCGCGCCTCGCCGCCGCCCAGGCCTCGCTGGCCGAGCGCGGCGTCACGACGGTTCAGGTCGGCGGCTAGCGCCGTTCAGCTTGGGCACCGGTGCGGGCCCGTAGCGGTCGCGCACGCCGTCGATCCAGCCCGCGAGGCGGTCGGCGAGTTCCGCGTCGCGGATCTCCAGCACGTTCTCGGCGTTCAGCTCGCCCGAGTGCGAGAGGTTGTAGCTCCCCGTGAACACGTGGTCGTCAGCGACCGTGACCTTCGCGTGCATGAAGTCGTGCACGTTGTCGCCGTCGCCGTACGGGGTCGAGTCCTTGCCGGAGAACTTGGCGCGGCCGAGGACGCGCTCGACGAGCGGGAGCTTCCACGTGGAGTTCCCGTTCAGCTTCCACTGGTGGTAGACGCCCGTCATCTGCGTCCCGTCGACGACGCCGGTGATGTCCACCTTCCCGTCCGAGACGCACTCGGCGAGCGCGCCGAGGATCGGGCCGGAGGTGAGGACGGGCGAGCAGACCCGGATCCGCTGCCGCGAGCGCTTGATCCGGTGCGCGATGCGAGTGGCGAGCGCCTCGCCGTGGCCCGGGGAGAACCACACGCGCACCTCGCGGCCGCCGACCTCGACCGGCGCCGGGTCGACGAACCCGCTCTGCTCGACCGAGCCGGTCGTCCAGAGCTGCTCGAAGTCCTTCGTGTACGCGGCGGCGACGGCCTCGGATTCCACGATCACGATGATGTTCTCGCAGCGCGTGAAGGAGTCGTCCGTCCAGTTGGTCGAGCCCGTCCAGACGGTGTTCCCGTCGCGGACCGCGAACTTGTGGTGCATGAGGTCGGGGACTCCTGGGATCGGCTTGGTCGGCACCTCGAGGCTGTCGATCAAGCTCGGCTCGCCGCGGGCAGGGGGGAAGAGCGGCGGCGGCTTCTCGTTGTCGACGTTGAATGCGAGGCGGACCGCGACGCCCCGCTGCTCTGCCTCGACGATCTCGTCTGCGACGATCTTCGCAGTCGGCTGCTCGAGGTCGAAGTCGTAGAGCGCGAGGTCGAGGCTCCGCTCGGCTGCCTGGAGGAATCCAGCGAGCCGCTCGGCGACTTCGAGTGCCGTCTGGCCGCCGTCGGTGAGGGTGTGCGCCTCGATCACGAGGCGAGACCCTAGCGGTCGGTCAGTTCTCGAGGGAGCTGCAGCCCGTGACCATGCTCACGAGCCACTTGCCGGTGCCGTCGTCGATCAGGTCGACGACCGCGATCGGCTCGCCGCCCCGAACCATTCGCACGCGGGTGGTGTCGGTGTCGGGATAGCCGGCGCGCTCGAAGACGTCGTTGGGCTCGAGCCCGAAGCCCTCGACGGCCTTCTTCGCGGCCTCGATCGGGTCCGTGGTCTCGCCGGAGGCGCCCTGGATGTAGTCGACGACCTGCGAGAACTGCTCGGCGCAGCCCAGGCGGGTCGAGACCCAGATGCCGTCCTCGTCGACGACCTCGAGGGCCTCTCCTGTGCCCGGCTCGGTGGCCGGATCGGTGCAGGAGACCGTGAATGCGCCGGGCTCGACGTCGACGACCTGCGTGGACGTGCCGGCCGGGACGCCCATGCCGGTCCCGGTGCCCTGGGTGTTCTGGATCGCGACGGAGCGCTCGCTGCCGGTCTCGTTCACGATCTCGAAGTGGATCCCGTCCGGTTGCGGCCTGACGGACGAGGTCTCGAGGCGGGCGCCGCTCTCGTCGCAGACCACGCGGGCCACGTCCGGGAGGGCAGTGGGCTCCGGCTCGGTGCTCTCGGCGGGCCCGCCAGAGCCAGAGTCGGCGTCCTCGCCCGCCCCGCAGGCGGTCAGGCCGAGCAGGGCGACGACGAGAAGGACGAGAATCCGGTGCATCGCGAGCTTGGACGGAGAAGCGCGTCCGAAAGTTCCCGGCTCAGGAATATCCGCGGACGCGCATGTACGCGACGAGGACGCTGGCCGCGGCGATGCCGACGAGCATCAGCACGGCGAGCGCGTCGATCCGCCCGTACACCGGGTGGCGGCCGGCGACCGAGAGAGCGAGCACCGCGAGCACGCCCCCTGCGAGGCCGCCCAGGTGTCCGCCGATCGAGATGTTCGAGACGGCGAACGTGAAGGCGATGTTGAGAATGACGATGAAGAGCGCGCCGCCTCCGAAGACGTAGACCTGCTTCCGCTCCAGCACGAGGCCCGCGCCGAGGATCCCAAAGACGGCCCCGGACGCTCCGACGGTGTTCACGAACTCCCCGGAAAGGAGGAGCGCCCCGGCGGAGCCGGCGAGCGCGGAGACGAAGTAGACGCCGAGAAACCTGGCGCGCCCGAGCGCGCTCTCGAGCGCCTGGCCGAACCACCAGAGCATCAGCATGTGGAACGCGATGTGGATC
>Ga0193741_1000280_pt1 | contig 14605 bp, 12 predicted proteins | sample L2s2metaG_FD_143059 | JGI IMG/M metagenome (GOLD analysis project Ga0193741, IMG submission 143059) | Soil microbial communities from a riparian zone of the East river system, Colorado, United States - L2s2 | ecosystem: Environmental > Terrestrial > Soil > Riparian zone | place: USA: East River...
GTAGTTGATGCGCATCGCGGCGCCATTCGCCGCCAGGCGCGGCACGCCGAACTCGACGTTCTCGATGCCGGTCACGCCCGGCTGCACCAGCGCGAAGTTGTAGGGATTGCGGGCGACCAACGGCAGCGAATGGACTTCCTGATCGCTCAGCGAATGCCCGATGTCGACGCGCGAGCTATCAATCAGCGGCGCGTCCGCAGTGACGGTGATCGTTTCCGAAACGGCGCCGACCCCGAGCTGTATGTCGATGACCGCGGTCTGGCCGGCGCGCAACGTGATGCCGGTCTGCTCGAATTTCCTGAAGCCCTGGAGCTCCGCCGCCACGCGGTAAGTGCCGAGCGACAGCAGCGGCGCGCGATAGAGCCCGCTTTCATTTGTGACCACGACGCGTTGGTCGTTGGTGTCGATGTTGGTGACGCTGACGGTCACGCCGGGGAGCAACGACCCCTGGGTGTCTTTGACCGTGCCTTCAATGGTGCCGTTCGTCGCCGTCGACTGCGCGAAGGCCGCGGTGCCGATGGCGAGACTGAGAATGAACGCCGAGAAAGTGCGCAGCATGGGGGTAAACCCTCCAGTGGGAATGCGTTGGAGCAAAGTCCGAGTATATGACCGCGCGGGCCGGCTTGTATTCGGATGTCTGGCGCCGTCAGCAGGTTACTTGCGATTCCGCCGCTCGCCAGACCGCCGTTCGCCCTTGCGGCGATCGCCCTGGCCCGGCGGGGGGCCGATATTGACCTTCCGCCGATCGTTGGCGCGCCGCTCCTTCGCGCGCCGCTCGGTCTTCTCGGTCAGGGCGGCCTTGCGGGTCGCCTCGCTCATTTCCTTCTGCAGGCGCCCCGTCCGGCGGGCCGGATCGAGGACTTCGAGCAGCCCGTCGTGCGCGCTCCTGGCCTGCGCATCGTTCGGAGGGTTCCCGAATTTCTCACGAAGCAGCTGAGCCGCCTTGAGAATCGCTTCCCGCTGCCAGGTCTGCAGCGGGTTGATCCGGAATATTCCCGAAGTTGTTGAGTCAGCCATTTTGGGGGCCTTCCTGATTTCAGATCTCGGATTTCGGATTTCGGATTTACAAGTTCCTCGCGAATGAAAAGTGTTCGTCGTCTTTTTCCGGGCGGCCCTGGACGCTCCGCAGGATGATGCGGCTGGCCAGGTATGCGCGCGCCGGGTCGTGCGATGTGCCGAACGCGAAATGGTGAAAGGGAAAATTGCGATGCGACCCGGCGTAGATCACGCCGTCGACCGGATGCGCCAGCGGCACGTCCCAGCCATACGCCGGCGCGGCGCCGGAAATCGCCGGATAGAGCCGCGACAGCTCGTACATCAATTGACCGGTGCGCTGCACCAGGGTCTTCTCGCGCAGCCGATCGGGCGGACGCTTCTGATCGGCGCCGGCGAAGAGCGCGCGATGGTCCGCGGTGAACCACAGGTGGTGCGCGGGTGATTCGTTATCGGTGAGCACCGCGGTCCGCTGGCCGAGCGCCGCGCGCACGGCGGCGGACAGCGGTTCGGTCAACACCGCGTAGCGATCTTCGTGGCGCAGGTGCCGCTTCAGCGGCTTGAAGAGCGAGGTCGGCTCGCCGATGCAGATCCCGAGGTTCGTCGTCGTGATCGCGCCGCTGTCGAGAAACGCGGTCGCGGTCTTGCGCGTGAACGTGATCTTCCTGACGCGGGATTTTTCGTAGACCTTCGCGCCGCGCTTGATCGCCGCCGCGAGAAAACCCAGCGTCAGCTTGAAGGGATCGACGAAGCCGGCATCGGGCAAACGGATCGCGCCGCCGGAGTCGATCGCGGCCAGGCGCGAGATCGCGGCGGGCACCACCCACGACGCCTTGACGCCGGCGTCCTGGCGCGCGGTGAGCTCGCGGCGAATGAGCTTCTCCGATTCGCCCGGCGGCAGCACGCGGAACTGATCCGCCGGTTCGAACCCGGCCTTGATGCCAAGACGCTTGATCGTCGCCGCCAGTTCGCGCGGCGCCGCCTGCATCTTGTCGAACATCGCGCGCGCGGCGCGCCGCCCGGCCCGCGCTTCCAGCTCGCGAAAGGAATCGCAGGCTTCGCCGGACAGCAGTCCGGTGGCGCGGCCGGTTCCGCCAAGGCCAATGCGGTCCGCCTCGAGGAGGATGACCTTGTAACCGGCGGACGCGCAGGCATACGCCGTCATTGCGCCGGACATGCCGCCGCCGATGATCACGACCGGATGGGTGATAACGCCGCGAAAGGCCGGAAACTCACGGCGTTTCTTTGCGGGAACGGCATCCAGCCACGGGGGGATGCCGTAACGAATTGAGGGCACGCTAAATACTAACGTGCCAACAGGGTGGCCAGGGTGCCTAAGTGCCTTAAGTGCCTAAGGTGACGCTTAGGGAGTGCGCGATTTTGCGCGCCGCTGCTCGGTCGAAAGCAAACGTTCCTTGCAATCACTTCCCCACCTGTAACCGCCTATTCCGCCGGCGGTCGGAACGACACGGTGACAGGGAACCACCAGGGCAACGGGATTGGTCGCGCAGGCGCGAGCGACCGCCCGCACCGCCTTGGGCTTGCCGATGCTCTTCGCGACCTCCGCATACGCACGGGTCTCCCCGTACGGAATCCGCTGCAGCGCGCGCCACACTTTCCATTGAAACGCCGTGGCGCGGACATCGATCGGCAGATCGAGCGACGGCGTATCGCCACGCAGGTGCTTGGCGATCGCCTTGGTCCACTCGCTGCGCGGCTTTCGATCGGCTTCGATCGCGGCGGCCGGATACTCGCGCCGCAGATCGTTCGCGAGCGCAGCCTCGCTGCTGCCGATCTTCACCGAGCACACACCGTGTTCCGTCGCCGCCACCAGCACCAGACCAACCGGGCTCGTCATCGTCGAGTACTCGATGCGCATCCCGGCGCCGCCGCGCTTGTAGCTCGAGAGCGACATGCCCTTGCCGGTCGGCGCCGCTTCATAGACGCGGCTCGGCGATCCATATCCGGCTTCGTAAATCGCGGTCGTGACGTCGCGGCCATCGCGCAGGCTCGTGCGCAACTTGCCGGCGCGCACCGCGGACTGGAATTCCCTCGGGGACAGACCCACGATCGCCTTGAAGCGCCGCTGCAAGTGATGCGGGCTCATCGACGCGACACGCGCAAGGTGATCGAGCGTGACGGTCTGATCGGCGTGGGTGGCGAGATACGCCGAGGCGCGGCGCACGGCATCGATGCCCGGCTGGACGAGGCCGACCGTATCCGGCCGGCAGCGCTTGCAGGCCCGGAATCCCGCCTGCTTTGCCTCGACGGTCGTATCGAAGAAGCGAACGCGATCCGCGCGCGGCCGCCGGCTCGGGCAACTGGGCCGGCAATACACGCCGGTCGAGGTCACGCCATAAATGAACGTGCCGTCGGCGGCGCCATCGCGCGACGCCAGCGCTTTCCACCGCATGTCCAGGCCCGTCATCTGTTCAAGTTGATCGTGCATCATGCGGCGAGAGTACGCCAGCGCCCAGACCCCGCGCGATCCGCAGATTGCGATCAGAGTTTCCCCTGTTCCCTGTTCCCTGTTCCCTGTTCCCTGTTCCCTGTTCCCTGTTCCCTGTTCCCGGCTCCCGGTTCCCGGTTCCCGGTTCCCGATACAATTCGCATGATGTTTCGGCGCAGCCTGAAATACGGCCTGATTCTGATAGCGGTGCTCGCCGTGCTGATCCTGGCCGGCGGGGTCTATTTCCGCTCGCAAATGCGCGCGAGCCTTCCGCAGGTCGATGGCACCGCGACGATTGCCGGACTCACCGCGAATGTCCGCGTCGATCGCGACGCGCTCGGTGTGCCGACCATCACCGGCGCGACCCGCGAAGACGTCGCCCGCGCGCTCGGGTTCCTGCACGCGCAGGATCGTTTTTTCCAGATGGATCTGCAGCGGCCTGGTCGGCCCGCGCGCGATGGAAGTCGACGACGGCATGCGCGTGCATCGCTTTCGAGACGTCGCGCAGCGCGCCCTGAAGCTCGCCGATCCCTCGTATCGCGCCATGCTCGATGCCTATGCGGCGGGCGTAAATGCCGGATTGAAGTCGCTCGGCGCGCCGCCGTTCGAATACCTCGTCCTCCGCGCCACGCCGGAGCCGTGGACCGCTGAAGATTCGATCCTGACCCTGCTCGCGATGTTCAACACGCTGCAGGGAAGACAGGCCGCGTTCGAACAATCGCACGGCGCCTTGCGCGACACGCTGCCCGAACCCATGTTTCGGTTTCTTTCAACAGCGGGCTCGGAATGGGACACGCCTGTTGTTGGAAATGCGATTGTGCGTCCTCCGATTCCAGAAGCAAGCGTTTTCGATTTGCGAGAAAAACATCACACGGAAACACGGAGACACGGAAACACAGAAGACTTCTTGGCAAAATGCGATCAGCCGAATGAAGTCTTCCGTGCTGCCGTGCTTCTGTGTTTCAGTGAAAGTTTTTCAACAATAGGCAGCAATAACTGGGCGGTGGACGGCGCGCACAGCGCATCCGGTGTCGCGATCCTCGCCAACGACATGCATCTCTCGATCGCGGTGCCGATCATCTGGTATCGCGCCTCGATGGCCTTCCCCGATCCCGGGCAGCCGTCGGCCAACCGGCAATTGGCCGGCGTCACGCTGCCGGGCCTTCCGGGTCTCGTCGTCGGCAGCAACGGCGACGTGGCGTGGGGATTCACCAACACCGGCGGCGACTGGAGCGATCTTGTTCGCCTCGAGCCCGATCCGCGCGAGCCGAAAAAATACCTGACGCCGGACGGACCCACAGCCTTCGACGTCTATGAGGAAACGATCGCCGCCAAGGGCGCTGCGGCGAAGACGGTGCTGATCAAGTGGACGATCTGGGGTCCCGTCGTGTGGAAGGACGCGCGCGGCCGCGAGTACGCGCAGCGCTGGGTCGCGCACGAGGCGGCGGCGCTCGCCGCCGACGTCACGAAGCCCGAGCGCGCGCGAACAGTGACCGACATGTTGGATGCCGTGGCCGGCCTCGGCATCCCGAACCAGAACGTGACGATGGTGGATCGATCGGGCCGCATGGCCTGGACGATCGGCGGCGCGATTCCGAAGCGCGTCGGCCACGATGGCATGACGCCCGAATCGTGGGCCGATGGCACGCATCGATGGGATGGCTACCTCACGCCCGCCGAGTTCCCTCGCATCGCCGATCCGAAAGACGGCCGCATCTGGACCGCGAACGCACCCGTCGTCGACGGCGCGATGCTCGCGTCGATTGGCGAAGGCGGTTACGCCGACGGCATTCGCGCGCGGTTGATCCGCGATCGATTGATGCGAATCGACAAGGCCACGCCGCAGGACATGCTCGGCATCCAGCTCGAGGATCGCGCCTTGTTCCTCGAGCGCTGGCGCAAGTTGTTGCTCGACACGATTCCGGCTCCCGGTTCCCGGCTCCCGGCTTCCGGCGGCGCGGGGCGCGAAGAATTCAGGCGCCTCATCGACACAACGTGGACGGGACGCGCATCGACGGGCTCGGTCGGTTATCGCCTCGTCAAGGAATTCCGGACGCTGTTCGTCCGCCGCGTCATGACGTCGCTGACGGCGCCGGCGCTCGCCGTCGATCCGACCTTCGATTACACGCGGTTGCTGCGCGGCGAAGGACCGGTGTGGCAGATCATCGGCGAGCGGCCGATGCATCTGCTCGATCCGAAATACAAGAACTGGGATGACGCGATCCTGGATACGGTCGACGCGGTGCTCGCGCAGCTCACCGACGGCGGAAAGAGTCTCGGCGATCGCACGTGGGGCGAAGCGAACAGCGCCGAGATTCGTCATCCGCTCGCGGGCGCGATTCCGTTCTTCGGCAAGTACCTCAACATGCCTGGCGATCCGCTGCCCGGTGACGTCTACACCCCGCGCGCCAGCACGCCGCGCACCGGCCCGTCGGAGCGAATGGTCGTCTCACCTGGTCGAGAGAATGAAGGCATTTTCGAAATGCCGACGGGTCAAAGCGGCCACCCGCTCTCGCCGCATTACGGCGATCAATACCGCGCGTGGCTCATCGGCGAGCCGACGCCGTTCCTGCCGGGAGCCACCGTCACCACACTCACGCTCACACCACGCCAATGAACAACCTGAATCGCCGCGACTTCCTGAAATTGAGCGGCGCCGCCGCCACATCGCTGAACCTGCCTTTGGAACGTTTGGAACGCGTGGAACCTCTGGAACCCGCGGTTCAAGCGCCGATCGAACGCGTCAGAATCGGCATCGTTGGCGTTGGTCTCCAAGGCGGCAGCCACGTCGAGAACTTCCTCAAGATTCCCGGTTGCCGGATCACCGCGGTCTGCGACATTCGCGAAGAGCGCACGTCGTGGGCGCAGAAGGCGATCACCGCGGCGGGTCATCCCGCGCCGGCGGTGTACTCGCGTGGTCCGCGCGATTTCGAGCGCTTGTGCGAGACCGAGGATCTCGATCTCGTGTTCACGGCGACGCCGTGGGAGTGGCACGTGCCGGTGATGCTGGCCGCGATGAAAGCCGGCAAGCACGCGGCCACGGACGTACCCGCGGCGCCGGAATTTCTCGGCGGCTTCGACGATTGCTGGGCGCTCGTCGAAGCCGCCGAGAAATTCCGGCGCCACGCCGTGATGATGGAGAACTGCAATTACGACCGGCCCGAGATGGTGGTGCTGAATGTCGTCCAGCAGGGCCTGCTTGGCGACGTGCTGCATGCCGAGGGTGGTTACCTGCACGACTTGCGCGAGATCAAGTTCGAGAAAAAGGATGAGGGCCTCTGGCGCCGCGCCTGGTCGCGCAAGCTCGATGGCAATCCGTACCCGACGCACGGCCTCGGACCCATTGCCAACTGCCTGGATATCAACCGCGGCGATCGCTTTGACTACATGGTCTCGATGAGCGGTCCATCGCGCGGCCTGCAGGATTGGGCGCGCGATCACTTCCCGGCGGATGCGCCGGAGCGCCGCGAGCGCTTCACGCTCGGCGACGTCAACACCAGCCTGATCAAGACGGCGCTCGGCCGCACGATTGTCGTGCAGCACTGCACGAACCTGCCGCGCCCGTACAGCCGCATCCATACCGTACAAGGCACCAAGGGGATGTTCCAGGGCTATCCCAATCGCCTTTACATCGAGGGACGCGGCAAGCCGCACCAGTGGCTCGAGTACGCGGCGATCCTGAAGGAATTCGATCACCCGTTGTGGCGCGCCATCGAAGCACAGTCAGCGGGCGCGGGACACGGCGGCATGGACTACATCGAAGACTATCGGCTGATCCAGTGCCTCCGCGAAGGACGCGCGACGGACATGAACGTTTACGATGCCGCGGCGCTGAGCGCGGTCGTCGATCTCAGCGTGCAGTCAACCGCGCGGCGCAGCCGCGCGATCGATTTTCCGGACTTCACGCGCGGCAAGTGGCGCGCGAATCCGAAATTGCAGATCGACGCGCGGCTGATGGCGCCGACGTCAGACAACTGACCGCCCACAGCGTCGCAAACGCCGCTACCGCCAGCATCGCCACCCGCATCGCCTTTGACATGGCCCCTCAGAACTTGCGGACGATGTTGATCATCGGGAAGACGAACGTGTCGCCCTCGACGAGGGGCAGGACGAGGCCAAAGTCGGCGGACAGTTTCTCACCGAAGAACCGCAGGCCGCCGGTCACAAACCCGCCGCCTTTGAACGCGTAGTTCTCCGTCACGATTTTCACGCGTCTCGAGACCCGGTGCTCGCCGCCGAACATGACGACGGCCCATCCGGCGTCCTCGCCGTCGGTGACCGCGTATGAATAGCCGAGGCCGAGTGTCGCCGCGCTATCAGTGCTGCCCTGTGTGACGACGCCGTAGGCGATGCCTTTACCGGCGTCTTCGACGTTGAAGAAATGCATGACGCCGGCCGAAACCGCCGTCGATCGGCGCTGCAGCACCTGGACCTTCGGCGTGATCCAGAAGGGATGCTCGAAGTTCGGGAAAATCAGCGGCGTGCCGGCGCCGATCGAAATGCGATCGGTGATGCCGACTTGCACGAACGGCAGCAGCACCTCGTACACGCCGAAGTACGCCTCGCCCTTCTTCAGCGATCGTCCGGTCGGCGCGAAGAAGAGCCGCGTCGGATTCGGATCCTCGCGCCACAGCTCACCGCTGACGATGCGGCCGGTGACCGGCTTGAGCGATCGCACGGCAGTGACGTCGACCGTCATTTCCACACCCGACGTGGTGCGGAAGACAAAGCGACCCTCGCCCACCGACTCCACTCTGCCGATCACCGACGAGCCGTCGTTGAGCTCGAGCTCCTGCGTGACGTCTGGCGCGGGGATCTCGATGATCCGCGTGGCGGCGGTCTGCGCCTGGGCAGCCGCGGCCGAAAACGTGAGCAACGCCGCGAGCAGCAAGCGGATCATCGAAGCCATGACTACCGCCTCTTCGAGTTGAAGCCGACGAGGAAGCTAAACCGCGGGCCGTTCGCCGATGGCACGACAGCGGCATTGAACGGCACGTTGAGGTTCCCGACGCGCATCGTCACGCCGGCGGCGATGGCGACGCCCGTCCCCGCAGGTGAAACGTTCGGACCTGCGGCAAACTCAACACCGCCTACCGTTCGCAGGCCGACCAGCCACGTCAGGCTCGGTATCACCACGCCCTGATCGACCCCGCCGAGCAGCACAACCCACTCCGTGACGGCAGTAGCCCCGGTGTCGCTGCTCAGGAACCGCTTCTCGAACTGCCAGCCGAACTGGCTGATCACCGGATTGATGTCCTTATTGAAATCTTCATTGATCTGATCCACGACACCCGGGCTCAGATAGGTAATTCCGACGCGCGGACCCGACAGGCTCATCGTGTCGGGCGGCCGCTGCGTATCCTGCGCGCTCGCCTTCGAGGAGCCGACGACACCGAGACCGACCACGACAACGATCAGCGACCTGACGATTGCGTTCACCATTACCAACCTCCACGCGCATGGTGCGACGGGCGGGGCAAGCGAGTCCTGAGAGAACGGTGAGAAAGAGGTGATTTAGGCCGCGCGGGCGGCAAGCTTCGCGAAAAGGCCCGATTTTTCGAGGGGTTCACGGATCGACGCAAGCATCGGGTCGATCGGAATGATCCAGCCCGCCGGCCCGGTGGCCGACGACGACAGCAATCGATCGAGCGTGCGGACCGCATCTTCGGATCGCTTCCTGACGATCAGCGCGCCGGCCGTGACGAGGGCCGCCTCCGCGTGCCGCTCGCTTCGCATTAGATCGGCGATCGCTTGATCGACGGCGGTACTCGTGCCGTCGATCGCGGACATGCCGACGATCGCCTTTGGATGTCCCGACGCTTCCGCGAATGACGCCGATGCGGCAGCCGTGTTGTTCTCCGCGAGGTGCAGGAACCCGGCTGCGACGTGCGCGTTGACGACAAACTCGCGTCCGTAGACGTGACCGCTTTTGCCCGCGTCGATCTCTTCCGCAAAGCACTCGAGCGCGCCGGCCCGATCGCCCCGGGTCGCCAGGATCATTCCGCGCAGCCAGTGGAAGCCCACCGCCGGCAGCGGCGTGTGCGCGTCTTGATGCTGGCGCTGCGCGTCGGCCCCGATCGACGCTTCCCGCTCCGCGCGATCCATCGTGCCGCGCGCCACGAACACCATGCACGACAACATGCGCGCCGGCGCGAAGCCGGGCATCGACGAGAGCGTGCGATCGACGGCGCGAAGCCGTTCTTCTCCCCACGTGCCGTAGGCGAGTCGATAGTGATGCCGCCAGTTGTCCGGCTCGAGCGCGGTCGCGCGCCTCGCGGCCGCCTGTCCTTCTTCCGGTTTCCCCGCGGCGCAGAGCAGATACCCCAGCACCGCCCACCCTTCGCCAAGCATCGGATCGAGCGTCGTCGCCTCGCGCGCCGCTTTCATCGCGCGCACCAGCAGATCGCGATCGGGCGCGCTGCCGAATCGCGTGCGCTCGTATTGCAGCAGGTAGGCATTCGCCAGGCCGGCGTGCGCCGGCGCATAACGCGGCAGCTCCGCGGTCGTGCGCTCGAACGCCTTGACCGCGTCGTTCAGCTTGCTCGCATCGAGCGAATCAAGGGCCAGCCGGCCCTTGACCCAGTCCTGGAATGGATCGCTGATCGACGGTTCCGCCCCGACAAACCGGTAGCCTCGACGCGATGCGGTTTCGAGGTATTGCGGCTCGGCCGCGCCGTCGCCGATCGCCTTGCGGATGTCGGCGATCGCCCGCGTCAACGTGTTCTCGGTGACGTTGACGCCGGGCCAGAATTTTTCGAGGAGCTCGTCCTTCGTGACGATCTGGCCGGACTTGGACACGATGAAGCTCAGGATCTCGACGAGGCGTGGCGACAGGTCGACCGGCTCGCTCTCGCGAGTCAGCATCCAGGTCCGCGGATCGATCTGAAACGGTCCAAACCTGATCAAGTTGGTCTCTTCTTTAGCAGAGCACGTCGCGGGCCGCCAGCGCTTTCGCGGCGGCCTCGTCCACCGAATCCGCGAGCGCCGTGATGTGGCCCATCTTGCGGCCGACGCGCGCCTGGTCCTTGCCGTAGAGATGCAGCTTCACGTCGGGCACCGCCAGCGCCGCCGCCCAGTCGGGCTCGCCGTTGATCCACAGATCGCCGAGCAGGTTCACCATCGCCGCCGGCTTGATCTGCGCGGTATCGCCGAGCGACAGCCCGCAGATCGCGCGCACCTGCTGCTCGAACTGCGATGTCACGCACGCGTCGATCGTGAAGTGACCCGAATTGTGCGGCCGCGGCGCGATCTCGTTGACGAGCACGCGCCCGTCGCCGGTCACGAAGAACTCGACGCACAGCACGCCGACGTATCCGAGATCGTCGAGCACGCGATGCGCCAGGTGCACGGCCTCGCTGGCGATGCCCGCGGGCACGCGCGCCGGCGCCACCGTCAGATCGAGGATGTGATTGTGATGCAGGTTTTCGATCGCGCCGTAGTGCGCGAACTGGCCATCGAGGCCGCGCGCGGCGACGACGGAAATTTCGTGCGTGAAGTCGACGAGGCGTTCGATGATCGCTTCCTGGTGTCCGATCAAGCCCCAGACGCGCTCGCCGTCTTCGATGCGATCGATGCGGTGCTGGCCCTTGCCGTCGTAGCCGAACACCGCGGTCTTGACGATCGCCGGAAGCCCGATCGCGCCGAGACCTTCGGCGAGTTCATCGAGTGACTGCGCCTTCGCAAACGGCGTGACCGGATAGCCGCGATCGGCGAGGAACGCCTTCTCGCGCGCGCGCTGCTGCGTGATGTGCAGCGCGGCACCGCTCGGCCGCACCGCGACGATCTCCGCTGCCGCATCCGCCGCGTCGGTCGAGACGTTCTCGAACTCGAACGTCATGACGTCGACGCCACGGGCAAAGGCGCGGATGGCGTCGATGTCGTCGTACTCGGCGCTGACTTCGAGATCCGCGACCTGGCCGGTCGGCGTGTCGACGCCCGGGGAGAGCGTGTGCACGCGATACCCCATGCGGCGCGCTTCGAGCGCGAGCATGCGGCCCAGTTGGCCGCTGCCCAGCACGCCGATCGTGGCGCCGGGCAGCACGATGCGTTTCACGGAAGCGAGTCCTGCCGCACCTTGGCGGTCTGCTCGTCGCGAAACTGGCGCAGCCGCTCGCGCAGCTCGGGACGCGTCGTCGCCAGGATGCCGACCGCGAGCAGGCCGGCGTTGGTCGCGCCGGCTTTGCCGATCGCCAGCGTGCCGACCGGCACGCCGGCCGGCATCTGCACGATCGACAGCAGCGAGTCGAGGCCCTGCAGCGACGCGCTCTGCACCGGCACGCCGAGCACCGGCAGCACCGTGTGCGACGCGACCATGCCCGGCAGGTGCGCCGCGCCGCCCGCGCCGGCGATGATCACCTGGATGCCGCGCGCCTCGGCGCCCTGCGCGAACTCGGCCATCCACACCGGCGTGCGATGTGCCGAGACCACTTCTTTTTCAAACGGCACGTTGAATCGCTCGAGCACTTCGGCCGCGTGACACATCGTGTCCCAGTCCGACGTCGAGCCCATGATGACTGCTACGAGAGGTTTATCGCTCACGATTGAAAGCGAAGAGTATATCGTAGGCACTCCGCCATGGAATGGTTGAACTATCACCATCTGCTCTATTTCTGGACCGTCGCGCGCGAGGGCACGATCGCGCGCGCGAGCGCGGAGCTCAGTCTCGCGCAGCCGACGATTAGCGGGCAGATCCGCGTCCTCGAAGATCACCTCGGCGAAAAACTGTTCCAGCGATCGGGACGCAATCTCGTCCTCACCGACATGGGCCGCGTCGTCTATCGCTATGCCGACGACATCTTCGGCCTCGGCCGCGAGCTGATGGACACGCTCAGGGATCGGCCGACCGGCCGGCCGATGCGCTTCCAGGTGGGCGTCGCCGACGAGGTCACGAAGATCATCGCGTATCGCCTGCTCGAGCCGGCGATGCGCTTGCCGCAGCCGGTCCACATCGTCTGCCGCGACGGCGCGCCGGAGCGGCTGCTCACCGATCTCGCGACGCACGCGCTCGATCTCGTGATCGCCGACACGCCGATTTCGCCGGCGATCAAGGTCAAGGCCTTCAGCCATCCGCTCGGCGAAACGCCGGTGACCGTGTTCGGCACGGCGAAGCTGGCCGCGCCGCGCCGAAAAAACTTTCCGCGATCGCTCGACGGGGCGCCGTTTCTCATGCCCACCGTCGGCAAGACCCTGAGGCGAACGCTCGATCAGTACTTCGAACAGCAAGGCCTGCGCCCCCGCATCGTCGCCGAGCTCGACGACAGCGCGCTGCTGACGACCTTCGGGCAGGCGGGAGCCGGCCTGTTCGTCGCGCCGACCGTGCTCGAGAAGGAAGTGACTCGGCAGTTTGGTGTGACGGTCGTGGGACGGCTGGATTCGGTCCGCGAGCGTTACTTCGCGATTTCGGTTGAAAGACGACTGAAGCACCCGGCTGTCATTGCGATTTCCGAAGCCGCGAATGCGATGTTGGGTACGGTCAAGCGAAAGTAAGTCTGTGCTTTCTGCGCCTTCTGTGGCCCCCTGTGTCTTAAAATCGGTGGCATGACTCGCTGGACCTCACTCCCGGTTTTGCTGCTTTGTGCTTCGGTGGCCCTCGGCGCGCAGAGCCCGGCGCTCTCGGTTCCTTACACGCAATTCAAGCTGCCCAACGGCCTGAACGTGATCCTGCATCGCGACGCGAGCGTGCCCGTCGTGTCCGTGAACATCTGGTATCACGTCGGATCGGGCAACGAGCGGCCCGGCCGCACCGGCTTCGCGCATCTCTTCGAGCACGTGATGTTCGAGGGATCGATGCACGTGCCGGAAGGCGAGTTCGACAACTGGCTCGAGGCCGCCGGCGGCAACAACAACGGCTCGACCTCCAACGATCGCACCAACTATTACGAGGACATCCCGGCGAACGCGCTCGAGCTGGCGCTGTTCCTCGAATCCGATCGCATGGGCTTCCTCCTCGACGACAAGGCGCCCGACAAGATCAACGGCCAGCGCGATGTCGTCAAGAACGAGAAGCGTCAGAGCGTCGACAACCAGCCGTACGGCCAGGCGTTCATGGAGCTGCCGGCGATGCTCTATCCGGCGGGACATCCCTATAGCTGGTCGACAATCGGATCGATGGAAGATCTCTCCGCGGCCAGCTTCGAGGACGTCGCGCGTTTCTTCCGCACCTACTACGTGCCGGGCAACGCCAGTCTCGTGATCGCCGGCGACATCGACATCGCCAACACCCGGAAGCTGGTCGAGAAGTGGTTCAGCGACGTGCCGGCCGGCAAGCCCGTGCCGCCGATCAACGCGCCGACCGCCGTCCTCGATGGTGTGAAGAAGAAGACGATCACCGATCGCGTGCAGTTGCCGCGCCTCTTCCTGGCGTGGCACACGCCGGCGCTCCTGAAGCCCGGCGACGCCGAGATGGACGTCGTGTCGAACCTGCTCTCGGGCGGCAAGAACTCGCGCCTCTACAAGCGCCTCGTCTACGACCTGCAGATCGCGCAGGACGTCAACGCGGTGCAGCAGTCGCAGGCGCTCGACAGCAACTTCATGATCATCGCCACCGCGCGGCCCGGACAGTCGCTCGACAAGATCCAGGCGGTGATCGACGAGGAGATCGACAAGCTGCGCGCGACGCCGCCCGACGCGCGCGAGATGACGCGCGCGCTCAACCAGATCGAGGCGAATTTCTTCCGCAGCATGGAGCGCGTCGGCGGCTTCGGCGGCAAGGCCAACCAGCTGAACTCGTATTACAAGTTCGCCGGCACGCCGGATTATTTCCAGAAGGATCTCGAGCGCTATCGCGCGGTGACGGCGGCAGGTGTCAGGGCCGCGGTTGAAAAGTATCTGCCGAAGGATCGGCGAGTGGAGCTGAGCGTCGTTCCGGGAGAAAAGAAGTGAAGAGAGTGGTCCTCGTCCTGATGATGGCCGCGATCGCGGCCACCGCGTCCGCGCAGGCGCCCTTCGACTCCGCTCAGGGCAAGCCCGATCGCACCAAGCCGCCCGCGATCGGCCCGGCGCCGTCGCTGAAGCTGCCGAACATCCAGAAGCAGAAGCTGTCGAACGGCCTGGCGGTGTGGATCGTCGAGCACCACGAAGTGCCGCTGGCGCAGATCAACATGATCGTGCGCTCGGGCAGCGCCGTCGATCCGATCGGCAAGTACGGCGTCGGCAGCCTGGCGG
>Ga0193741_1000281_pt1 | contig 14588 bp, 15 predicted proteins | sample L2s2metaG_FD_143059 | JGI IMG/M metagenome (GOLD analysis project Ga0193741, IMG submission 143059) | Soil microbial communities from a riparian zone of the East river system, Colorado, United States - L2s2 | ecosystem: Environmental > Terrestrial > Soil > Riparian zone | place: USA: East River...
GCCTGCGCGGGGTCGGATTTCAGCCCGGGCCCGTTCGCGCCGCTGATGGGCATTCAAGGCATGGTCACGCGCCGCGGCTGGGACGGCAAGGTCTGGGGCGCGAACCAGAAGATCAGCGTCAGCGAAGCGATCGCGGTGAACACCTACAATGGCGCGTGGGCGTCGGGCGAAGAAGCGCTCAAGGGATCGATCGCGGCGGGCAAGCTCGCGGACTACGTGGTGCTGGCCGACGATCCGCACACGGTCGATGTCGAGAAGATCAAGGACATCCAGATCGTGCGCACCGTCGTCGGCGGAACGATTTCACACCAGGCGTAAACAGGAGGGTCACATGAAACGCGGCCTCGCGGCTCTGTTGGCGACGATCGCACTGCTGGCGTCCGGCGTTTCGATCGCGGCGCATCATTCGTTCGCCGCGCAGTACGACAGCAAGAAGCCGATCACCCTGAAGGGCGGCATCGCCCGAATCGAATGGGCCAACCCGCACATCTATTTCTACGTCGACGTCGCCGACGCCAGCGGCGCCACGGTGCATTGGGCGATCGAAGGCGGTGCGCCGAGCACTTTGTATCGAGCCGGGTGGCGCAAGGACTCCGCCAAGGTCGGGGACATCGTGACCGTCGACGGCTTCCTCGCCCGCGACGGGTCGAAGCTGGTGAACATGCAGCGCGCGCTGCTGGCCGATGGCCGCAACCTGTTTGTTGGGAACTCCTCCTATTACCAGAAAGGCCGATGATGCCTGCCCACCGTAGCTTTAGCGGAGGTGGGCGCGTTGCCTGCGTCCTCGCATTGTTGTCGCTTGCGACATCCGCCGCCGCACAAACGCCGGACATGAGCGGCTTCTGGATCAATCAATACACGCCCGATCTCTCCGTGGTCCTCGGCAAGCAGCCGCCGTTCACGGACTTCGGCGCCGAGCGATGGCGCACCGTCGATACCGCGAAGGATCCAACGGCGATCTGCCTGCCGGTCGGGCCGTCACGCGGATTCACGGCGCCGTTTCCGTTCATTCTCGTCCAGCACGACAAGATGATTTCGATCATGTTCGAGTACCAGGCGATCTGGAGGGCGATCTACCTCGACGGACGCAATCATCCGGACGACCTCGCCGACTATCCGTACTTCATGGGTCACTCGATCGGAAAGTGGGAAGGCGACACGCTCGTCGTCGACACGCAGGGCATCGACGAGCGCAGCTGGCTCGACACGGCGGGCCACGAACATAGCGCCAGGCTGCGCCTGACGGAGCGATTCAAGAAAACCGGTCCCGACACCATCCAGTGGACGGTGACCTACGACGATCCGATCTACTTCACGCGGCCGTGGTCGATCGAGCGCACGTTCACGCGCGGCAAGCCCGCCGATCGCGTGCTGCCGTACACGTGCAACGAGAACAACAAGGACGTCGAACACCTCATGCCGTTTCAACCGAACTTGAATTACAAGCACGTGCCGGAGAAAAAGCCTGGAGGACTCTAGCTATCAGCTCCCAGCTCTCAGCTATCAGCAAGAAACTGAAAGCCGAAAGCCGAAAGCCGAAAGCCGAAAGCTGAAAGCTGAAAGCTGAAAGCCGTTTAGCTTCGCGGGATGTGACGGCGAATGATCGCGAGCGCGACGAATACGATCGTCAACGCGGCGGCCCACGTCACAAAGAAGAGGGGCGGACCGCCGGCGACAAGCGCCCACGAGCCAACGTAGGAGGCGAGCACGTTGCCGACGCGGCCGACCGCGACCGTGGTCCCGACTCCCGTACCTCGAATCGATGCGGGAAAGACATGCGCGGCAAGCGCGTACATCGTCGCCTGCACGGCGTTCATCAGCGCGCCGGTGACGGCGAACAGCATCATGCTCCGATAGAAGGCCTGCGTGCTTGGCGGCAGGCCCGCCATCACCAACGCCCCGGCGATCGAGAACGCCGTGATGCCAAGCAGTGCGGGGCGTGACCCGACACGCTGAATCACGATCGCGCCGGCAATCGCGCCGGCGACGCCCCCGAAATTGAACAGGCTGAGCGCGTAGCTCGCATCGGCCTGCGCGAAGCCGACGGCGGCGTCGGTGAGCATCGCGGGGATCCAGAGAAAGCCCATCCAGATCGCGAGCAGGCAACTTGTGAACGCGACGATCAGGCTCACCGTGTCGCGTCGCAGGTCGGGCGCGAACAGCGCGGCAATCGATCCGCCCGACTGCCGGCGCTCGCGCAGGAATCCGGGTGACTCGGGAATGATTGGCATGAGCGATAACGCCAGCACGACCGGCGCGAGTCCTCCGATCACGAACAGCGCTCGCCATCCAAACACAGGGACGATCTGCCCGGCAATCAGTCCGCCAAGCAGTCCGCCGAGCGGAATGCAGACAATGGTTGCGGTGATCGCCAGCGGCCTGTGGCGCAGGGGCGCGATTTCGGCGACGAGCGCAGTCGCGTTCGGCATCGCGCCGCCAAGGCCGACGCCGGCTGCAAAGCGCACGAGCGTCAACATCGGGAGCGTCGTGACGAATGCGGCGACGAGCGTCAGCACGCCAAACGTGATCACGCTGCCAAGAAGGGCGGTGCGACGGCCGGCACGATCGCCGAGCATGCCGCCCAGCACGCCGCCAAACATCATTCCGAAAGGCGCCGCCGCCGACGCGGTGGCGAACGCCGTGCGCGGCAGGTTCCACTCACGGGTCAGCGATGGAATGGCATTCGCGAGCAGCTGACCGTCCATTCCGTCGAGGACGATCATGCTCGCCGTCGCGGCGATGACGAGCCTCGCGTCTAGCGCCGTGGGCGCCAGGCCGGTGTCCCTTCTTCCCACTGATTGTCGGTGAGCTGCTCGAGGCCGGTGCCGTCGGCGCGCATCACGAACAGCTCGCCGTACGGCTGCGGCGCGTCGGTGTAGGCGCCTTCGTCCTTGAATCCCATCCGGCTGCTCGCGAACACGATGTGCTCGCCGTCAGGCAGATCGGGAAATTATCGTAGCCCTTGGTGAGCGTGGTGACCGCACGGCTCTCGATGTCCATGATGCGAAGGCCCTCGCCGTCGGGACCGAACGTCCGGTAGACGACGCGCTTGCCGTCGGGCGCCATCGATGGGAAGCCGTTGTTGTTCGCGCCGCTCGTGATCTCCCGGAAGCCGCTGCCGTCGGGATTGATCACCGCCAGCTGCGCGCCGCCTTCGACACGCTGATCGTGCGTGATGATGCGATTCGCAAAGCCGTTGAAGAACACCTGATAGGTGCCGACACCAAAGAGGATGCGATCGCCGGCGGGCGACCACTGGGGTCCAAGCACGTTGCGCGTGTCGTCCTTGTAGATGGTCGTGGCCGCGTTGGTGCCAGGAGTGACGATCTGGATGCTCGAGCCGAGCGGGGTGGGGCCTTCGGGCCTGCCGACCTGCACGAATCGATCGCCCGACGGATTGAACGACGGCAGCACGGACGTGAACGCGAGCTCGAAGTTGGGACTGCGGCTGAAGTATTTCAGCCACGACGTTGGCGGCGCGACCTGGCGGCGATGAAAGACGACGCGGCTGCCGTCGGGCGACCATGCCGCCACGCGCACGTTGCCCCGCGGCCCGCGCTTGCCGCTGGTGTAGTAAATGCCGGCGTCGCTTGAATCCTTGCGCACGTAGCCGATCTCGTTGCCGGGAAGAAACGCCGGGCTGATCTTCACGCCGGGGCCGGCGGCAATGTCGGTCACCTTGCCGGTCGCGATGTCGATCGACACGAGCGTGGTGTCGTTGCCGGGAAGCGGATTCGGCCGCCGCGTCTCGAGCGTCGATTCGAGCGGCATGCAGTAGGCGAGCAGGCGGCTGTTGTCGGAAGAGAACTTCGGGCTGCCGCAGAAATTCCCCGGCGTGCTGACGCGTTTCAAGCCGCTGCCGTCGGGCCTGACGATATAGATGTCCGCGGGCTGCAGCGCTTCCCATCTCCCGCGCGCCATCTTCATCGTCGTGCCGCGATCCGACGAGAAGGCGAGCCACGTGCCATCGTGCGACCAGGACGGACGGAAGTCGCCGCCCATTCCCGTCGCGGTGGTGGTCGTGGTCACGGCCTTTGCACGCCGCGACTTCAGGTCGATCGTCCAGATGCGCGCGTAGCCGCCGGTGCGAGTGCTGACGAAGGCCAGTTGCGTGCCATCCGGCGAGAACGCCGCTTGATCGTCGTACGCAGGATCGTCGGTCAGCCGCTCGCGGCCGGAGCCATCGGCCTTGATGCGAAACAGATCCGGAGAGCCGTCGCGATCCGAGGTGTAGACGATGGACGCGCCATCCGGCGACCACGTCGCGTCGTAATCGAAACCGGCGTTGTCGAACAGCTGCCGCTCGCCGCTGCCGTCGGCGTTGGCCACGAACAGGCCGATCTGTCCCGCGTTCGGAAAGACGCGCGTGAACGCGATCTCATTCGGCGGTGCCGCGGTTGACGTAAGCACTCCCGCCAGGGCGGCGATTATGAGGATGCGCATGCCGCATTCTATGCCGTGATGGCGGCCAGAATGCGCAGGCCTGAGAAACATCATCCTTCGTCAGTTCTGTACGGTCGCGCACGAAAATCGTGAGGGCGTCGGAAAACATTACAAAAACGCGAGGCCACTCCACGTTGGTTAGCGGCACATCGATTGCTGGATGAGGTTGTGGAGATCTCATGGCTCGAAAGAAAGTGAATACCCTGCGTCGAAGGAATTGGCTGCTCGTCGTTGCGGGTTGCCTGGCACTAACCGCATTTGCCATTGAATACTGGCAGTATTCGTCCGATGCGACGATCCCAACCTCGCCCGCTCCGCGGGAGTTGAAGATTGCGGCGGCCCCCGCGCCGACCAACGTCGTGGCGCCGCCCGCGCCGTCGAACGAAGTCCCTGCGCCGACGAAGGCGCCGGCTGTGAAGGCGCCGGCTGTGAAGGCGCCGACTCCGAAAGTGCCGACTCCGAAAGCGCCGGCGTCAAACCCTGCGCCGCGCGTGGTCGTCCGGCGCGATCCGCCGGCTGCGACCACCGTTGGACGCCGCGAGAACGCGCTGCCGCCAGCAGCGCCGGCGACGACCTTCATGATCATTCACGATCACAGCCGAGGCAATTTCGAATCAGACGATCCGAAGGCTACCTGTGTGGGTGAGCTGACGATTCTCGAGAATGAGCTCAGGTTCGAGCCGCGTGAAGGCGGCGATCGATTCGCGGCGAACTGGGCTGACGTGAAGGATGTCGGCGGAAACAGGTTCTTCGGATCCGACAAGGGCGGATTCCACATCGCCGTCAGGATCGGCGGCAAGTACAAGAACTTCAACCTGGCGCCCGAATCGAAAGAGAAGGCCGAGGCAAAACTGATCCTCGACCTTCTGAACTCCTATACGCGCCGGAGTGATCGAACGAAGTGACGCCGGTTACTTCACCGAGTACTTGGTAAAAGCGCCGCCCGCCTGCTGCAGCGAGTTCGGTCCCTCGGCAGCGTAGACGTTGCCGTCCGCGTCCACCGCGATGCCCTCACCGGCCGTGCCCTGATACACGCGGTCCTCACGATCGAACGGCGGGATGTATCCAGTCACACGATCCTCGTCCACCGGGCCAATTCGCACGCCGTCGCGCCAGTTCGGATGGTTCAGCGGTCCCGACTCCGAATCGATCGCGTAGACCAAATTGCCCTTGATGAAGAACCCGCTGATGCGCCCGAACATGTAGCGCGACTCGAGATATTTGCCTTCCTGATCGAAGATCTCGAGACGATGGTTGCCGCGATCCGCCACCCAGAGGCGGCCCCTCGCGTCGAACATCAGCGCGTGCGGCGTGCGGAACTCGCCGTGCTTGACCCCGATGCTTCCCCACGACTTGATGAACTTGCCGTCGCGCGTGAACTTGCTGATGCGCGACGTCGCGCCGCGCTTGAGTCCCTCGGCGATCGCCTGGTTCGTCGTCATGCCCTGCGCGTCGTGACCGTCGGAAACGTAGATGCTGCCGTCGGGACCGACGACGACGTCGTTGGGTTGGTTGAATTGGCCATCGGCATTACCCGGCTTGCCGGCGATGCCGAGGCTCAACAGCTTCTCGCCCTTCGGGCTGAACTTGTGAACCTGGTGGCCCTTGGTGCCGTCCTTGTTGCCGGCGAAGTCGGCGATCCAGACGTTGCCGTCGCGATCGACGTGAATGCCGTGCGGCGTCACCATCACGCCCTTGCCGATGTTGGCGAGGACCTTGCCGGTGTGGCGATCGAACTTGAAGACGGGATCGACCGGGTTGTTCTCGCAATCGACGGGACCGCCGCCGGCGGTGCCGGCGCCGCAGCGTTCGTATCCCCAGATGTTGCCGTCTTTCGGATCGACGTCGAGTCCGGCCGACGTGCCCCACTTGCGGCCCGCGGGCAGCTCGCCCCAGTTGCGGGTCACCTTCGGCGCCGGGTTGGGCAGCCCTTCACCGGTGATCGGATTCGGAACCTTGGACTGTGCCTGCCCCAGCGTCGTGACAGCGACCGCTGAAGTGGCGAGAGCGAACAACGTGATGCGGGTCATGGACATGGCGACTCCTCTAGACGCCGGGGATTATGCCTCAAATGCTGGCGTAGGATGTTGTCGTGCGTAAAGAATTCAAGGTGATCCGTCCCATTCCGACGCGGTGGATGGACAACGATCACTACGGGCACGTGAATAACGTTGCCTATTACTCGTTCTTCGACACGGCGGTGAATGGGTTTCTGATCGATGCGTGTGGGACAGATATTCGCGAGCTGCCGGCAATCGGCATCGTCGCCGAATCGAGCTGTCGCTTTCTCAAAGCCATAAGCTTTCCGGACACGATCCACGCCGGCCTCGGCATCGAGCGCCTCGGCACGAAGAGCGTCGTCTATCGAATCGCGTTGTTTCGCGGGGATGAAGACGCGCCGTGCGCGATCGGGCGATTCGTGCACGTCTATGTCGATCGCGACTCGAGGCGGACGGTGGAAATTCCTCCCGCAATCAAGCGCGCGATTGAGCAGAACCTCTAAAACATGTTTCTGATTGCCGCCATCAACATGGTGACGCCGGCGAAGACGAGCAGCCACAGCACCGTCTTACGGAAGGTGACCGGGCTCATCCCGACATAGATCTTCGAGCCCCAGATGGCGGGGAGGATCAGCGTGCCGGCGACGAGGGCCATCTGCGGCACGTGGCCGCGATTCAGCCGGCCGGCGTAGACGTTGGATGCGACGGTCGCCGAGAGCACGATCAAATTGAAATTCTGGATGACGGCGCGGTGCTCGTCCTTGTTGTAGCCGCGCAGTGACGCCCACAACGCCGGCGCCAGTCCGCTGAAGCCGCTGAGCGGCGCCATCAAGCCGCCGAGCAGGCCGACAACCGCGTCGGCCGGTTTGCCGCCTTTTCTGATCTGCGGCAGCTTCGCGGTCGCGAGCATCGCCGAACAGCAGATGACGAGCAGCGATCCGAGGACCAGTTTGAACTGATTGGGATCGAGATAGGGCAGCAGCTTCTGCCCGATCGGAATGCCGATCGCCGCGCCGAGCACGAACGGCCACAGGATGCTGACGTGCCAGCCGCGGCGAATCCTGATGGCTGAAATCACCTGGCCGAACCATCCACCGAAGACCGCCATCGGCGCCGCGAGGATTGGATCGATCGTCCAGACCCAGATCGACATGGCCACCATTGCGAACGCAAAACCAGAAATACCCTGCACAAGACCGGCGATGGCGGCGCCAATCGCCAGGATCCACATGTCATTCATTGATGAAGATACGATATCACCACCGCATTTTTACGGCGACGGCCGTAGTCTTGCGCCACACCGCGGGCGCGATCACCACGCGCGGCGGCTTCCCGGGCTTCCGCGGTTGATTGCGAAACAGCAGCGCGTCGATGCCGATGCCGACGCCCGCACCGATGCCGCCGAACACCAGCGCGCCGTAGCCGTATTCCCTGAACCCGAGCTCCGAGTCGCTCGTGACCTGAACCAGGGCAATGCCGGCGCCGGCGCCGATTGCTCCACCGATTAGCGCGCCGTTCCACAGGTTGTCACGCACTTGCGCATCAGCCGGTTGGACGCCGAGAAGGGTGATGCACAACAAACACATCGTGATGAGGCTCTTCTGCATGCAACGCAGGCTACTTGAGGGAGTGATGCACGTCGACGATCGGCGCGAGCTGGAGGAACTGGACCTTCGGCTTCGCGTGCTGCTCCCCGAGACCTATCAGGAGTGGGAGACGCTCGAGCCCACGCCGATGAGATCGGCGGGCCTGAAGTACGGGGCCGACGGCAAGGTCGCCTGGGATCAGATCTGGGGCAGCTTCTGCGATCTCGCGATGGCGGGCGGGCCGCCGCACAAGGGCAGGCTGCTCGAGCCTGGATCAAAAGACGCGATCGATGCTGATCCGGTGCGCTACGAAGAAGTCGTCGACGAGATCTGCAGGGGCGTCACCCTCGCGAGCGAATTGCCTGCGCAAGCATCCGATACGCCCGGCTGGGTGAGCGTCGATTGCTACAGCGAGACGATGGCGTCGTGGCTGCTTCGCGCCATCGTGATGGAGAACGTCGCCGCGCGCAGCCACGGCCGCGAGCTCCGGCTGCCGGCGGCGCCGCACTTCAGGCTCGAGAAGGAAATCAAGAACGTCATCACGGTCATCGCCAAGACCACGCATTACTGGATGGGACATATGTCGCGCGCGCAGAAGAGCGCGATCGCGGATCTCTTCGCGAAGATGTCGGCGTCTTCGCCGCTCATCGAGCCGGCGTATGACGATGGCCTTGCCCGCCGTAGCTTTAGCGGAGGTGGGTGGCGCGACATTCCCTGCGTGACCGTGAACGCCGCGGTGTGGATGATGCGCGCGATGGTGGCGAACAACGTGCTGTCGCGCCGTGAGGAGACGACGCTCTTCGTGCCGAATAATCCGGTGAGCGATCCGAACGGCGTGATCGTGGCGAGGACGGTGATGTCGGTTCACCGTCTCGCCGCGATGCGCGGTCTGTCCTAGGCCAGCGCTTTTCCGAACAGCGCGAGCAGGCGGGCCCAGGCGCGTTCGGCCTGCGCCTCGTTGTATGGCTCCATGTCGGGCGGGCACCAGCCGTGCTGGGCCGGATAGACTTCAATTTCCGCGGGCACGTTGGCAGCCGCGAACGTGTCCTTCAGGATCGTCTTCGCGGTCGGATCGCGCTGATCGTCGTTCTCGGCGATCGCAAACAGGAACTGCGCCTTCATCTTCGGTGCGAGCAGGTGCGGGCTGGTGGTCTCCTTGGTGACAAGACCGCCGCCGTGGAATGAGGCGCCAGCGCCAACGCGATCGGGCAGCGCCGCCGCGGCGCGCATCGTGAACGGGCCGCTCATGCAGTAGCCAATCGTGCCGATCTTCTTGCGCTTGTCGACCGCTGCCTGGCTGTCGAGGAATGCGACGAAGGCCGTGGCATCGGTGACGGTGGTGGTCGCCGTCATCGTCCCGGCGAGCGGCATGACAATGCTGCGAATCGCGGGATCGCTGAATTTCGCGCCATTCGGAATGACCGGCGCCGGCTTCGAGCGATAGAACGGATTGACGACGATCACGGAGTAGCCGGATTCGGCCAGCCGTTTGCCCATCTGCCGGGCCGCGGGCCGCAGCCCGAGGATGTCCGGCCACATGATGACGCCAGGCGCGGCGCCGCTCGCCGGATGCACGAAATACGCATCGCACGTCCCGTCGGGCGTCTTGATTTTCACTTCGGATTCGGTGACCGCCACCGCATCAAGCGCGCGCGGCAGCAGCACTGCCATGCCCGCGCCGAGCGTGAGCGCGCCGAAATCGCGGCGCGACACGGCGCCGCGCTCCTTGTATGCCTTCAGGTCGTCTTCAAAATGATCTTGATCGCACATGCTGCCCCCCGCGTGAGTGGTTCGAGTGCGCAGTATAAGTGATCAGGGATCAGGGATCAGGGATCAGGGCGGGAATAACCGCCCCCCGATCGGGTATCTAGTAGGGGAGGAATGGCGCGGCGGCTCCGGGAAGAATTCAACGACCAGGCCATGCCGCACGTGGCGGCCCTGCTGCGCACGGCCACGCGTTTGTGCGGCAGCCGCGATCAGGCCGAGGATCTGGTCCAGGAGACCTGCCTGCAGGCATGGCGCTCGTTCCATCGCTTCGAGCCGGGCACCAACTGCCGCGCGTGGATGTACAAGATCCTGATCTTCAGTCACGCAAGGCTGCGCCGCGATCAATCGCGCCGGCCGTTCGTGACCGACATCGAAACCGCGGATGAATCCGTGCTGCTGTTCGATCCGCCGACGCCGGACACGCTCACCGCGCAATCGATGCGCGCCGCCTTCGATGCGATCCCCGAGGCCTTCCGTGTAGCGGTGTTGCTGGTGGACGTTGAAGGACTGACTTATCGCGAAGCCGCCGACGCGCTCGACGTGCCGATCGGCACGATCATGTCGCGGCTCAACCGGGGACGCCGGTTGATGCGCATCGCACTCGTGGACCAGGCCGCCGATTACGGCATCGACGTGGCCGCCGCGGATCGGAAACGACAGGTATGACGAACGCCATTGATTGCCGGCAGGTTCGCGAGCTGATGGACTCGTATCTCAGCAGCGAGCTGACGGTGGAAAGCAACCATGACGTGCTGAGGCACGTCGAGCGATGCGACGCGTGCCGCGCGGAGCTCGCCGCGCGCGAGCGCGCGCGCGCGTTGCTGATCGAGAGCTTCGGGCCCGCGCCCGATGCCCGCGTGCTCGAAGCGCGCATCTCAGAAGCGATCGATCGCGCGCAGCCGCGCTGGTGGCGGCTCGCTGGTTACGGCAGCGTCGCGGCGATGCTGGCGCTGGTCGTCGGACTCGGCGTGTGGTTCTCGCGGCCGGTCGATGCCGCGGCGTTCGACGATTCGGTGGACAACCACATCGCGTGCGCGCTCACGCTGCCGCCGGACGCCATCTACGATCCGCGACGCGTCGAGCAATCGCTGGCGCCGCCGTATCAGAACATCGTGAATGTCGTCGTGCATCAGTCGGGTGAGTACGAGCTCGTCGATGCGCACGCGTGCCCGTACCACAACCGCGACTACGTGCACCTTGTGTATCGAAGCGGCACCCACCTGGTGTCGGTGTTCGCGGAAGCGGCCGTGCGCGGGCGCCTGCCGTTGCGGCACGAGCCCGAACGGAAAGGATTTGTGTCGACCGGGGCGTCGACCGGCGGCCAGCATGTCTTCGTGGTCGCGGAAGGCGGTACCAAACCGCCGCCGCCGGTCGTCGACGAGTTGATTCGATCGACGACCGGCTTCATGAGGACGCTCGAGCGGTAGCGATTACTCCGGAATCGTGATCTCGATCGTGCGATCGACGCCGCTTGCCGGATGCTGGATGTTCACCCAGGCGCGGCGCTTGTCAGTCGGATCGAAGTACAGGCCCGTGAACTCCGAACCGGACGTGCCGTTGCTCGCCCAGCGGCCGATGCCTTCACCCGCGTCAAGCACATCGCCGTCGCCGTTGAGATCCTTCGCGAACCAGATGTCATCGTCGGTGCCGCCGTTGCGATCCTCGATGACGTAGATGTTGCCGTCGTGATCGATGGCGAGGTTGTCGGGGCTGCTCAGCGCGCTGCCGACCGCCGCACCGGTAGCAAGGTCGATCGTGTTGCGGTTGACGAACACGCTGATGACGCTGCGGCGCAGATCGAGGCGATACACTTCATTGGTGCTCGTCGTCGCCACGTAAAGGAACTCGCTGCCCGCGACCGTCTGGAGCTGCAGGTCTTCGGGCCGCTGATAGTCGGTGCCCTTGAACGCCGGCTTGTCGGTGGTATTACGCGCGTCAACCGAGGTCACGCCTCTCACATCGGTGATCGTGATCGCGCCGGGCAGCGCCGCGCCGTTCGCGTCCGTGATCGGCACCCAAATGAACGCGCCGGTCGCATTCGGCGAGTTGCCGTCGCCGACGCGCAGCACGAACGTCTGTCCCGCATCGAAGTATTCCGCCTTGCCCGACATCACGTCGCCCCACTTGGCCTGCGACGTGAACTTGTAGAGGCTGCCGCCGTTCAGCTCGTCGATGAAATACATGTTGCCGGCCTTGTCGAACTGGATGCCTTCGTGCGAGGTGCGCGGGACCACGTTGGCGTGGACGAACTCGGCGCCGTCGTTGCTGCCGGGACCGATCGGGTTGGTGATGCCCCACGCGGTCAGCGGGTTCTTCAGCTCGAACAGGCGGCCGTACGGACTGGTCGATCCGTTGGCGGCGGTCTCCCAGCTTTCTTCGGCCGTGATCAGCGTGCCCCACGGCGTCCAGTAGCACGCGTCGAACGCCACGGCGTTGCCCGGCGCCGGGCTCTGCCAGATCGTTTCGGTGACGCCGGTGTGCAAATCGATGCGCTGGACGCCCGAGTTGCTGGTCTCGAAGACGGTGAACAGGTATCGGCCCTTGTGCGGTCCGGTTTCGTTGGTCGTGTTCATGTCCCACGCGCCTGAGTTCGGTTCGTTTTCCGCCAGCTGCGTGGCGCGGTCCGTGAGCGTGCGCTGCTGGAAGTCCGGGTTGCCGAACGTGATCGGCGTGGCCTCTCCGGCGAGCGGTACCGGACCAGCGGACGAGGTGAGGGGGGTGTAATCCGAGAATCGCAGGCCGTCGGCGATGACGACGGTTCCGGCGATCAGTAAGGCCGCGCCGATGGTCGATCGGGGGGTCAGTGTGCTTTTCATGCTGCGTGCTCCAGGTGGTGATAGCTCAACGGTGAATTCCGTGGTGCACAGCGATCTAATCGGGCGGCCGTTGCCGTCGGATTTCAGCCGCGCGACGTTTACGAAACGTTTATGATTCGCGCATTCGACAACGAGGAGGCGTTTCCATGGCTCGACAGCAGCGGCTCGCCGGCGTGGTGTTCATCGGTGTCCTGATCGCTCTGGGCATCGCGCAAAGCGCGATCGAGCGCAGCGTCGCGGCGCAGACGAAGGGCGCCGCGCAAGCGCCGCGCTTCGAAGTTGATTTCGCGTGGCCCAAACCTCTGCCGAATCACTGGGTGCTCGGCAACGCGATCGGCGTGTGGGCGGATGAGCGCGATCACATCTGGATCGTGCATCGCGGATCGGAGACCCTCGCGAATAACGAAAAGGGCCTCGAGCTGAAGTCGGGTGACTGCTGTGCGGCCGCGCCACCCGTCCTCGAATTCGATCCTGAAGGCCGTCTCGTCGGCCAGTGGGGCGGGCCGGGAGAGGGCTACGACTGGCCGGATTCGAATCACGGCATCTTCATCGATCACGTCGGCAACGTCTGGATCGGCGGCAATGGTCCCGGCGACTCGCACATCGTCAAGTTCACGCGCGCCGGCAAGTTCCTCGCGCAGTACGGCAAGCCGAACGCGCGGATGAGCGGCAAGGACAAGCAGGGGAACCCGACGTTCGCGCGCAACAGCCACGACCAGGACAGCTTCGGGCGCGTCGCGAAGATCTTCGTCGATCCGAAGGCGAACGAGGCGTACATCGCCGACGGCTATTTCAACAAGCGCGTTGCGGTGATCGACGCGGCGACCGGCAAGATGAAACGGTACTGGGGCGCGTACGGAAAGAAACCCGACGACTCGCTCGACAACAGCCCGTACGATCCGGCAGCGCCGGTCGCGCAGCAGTTTCGCAATCCGGTCCACTGCGCCGACCTGTCGAAGGATGGCTTGGTCTACGTGTGCGATCGCCTGAACGATCGACTGCAGGTCTTCAAGGCTGACGGCACGTTCGTGAAGGAAGCATTCTTCTCGAAGAACACCAAGCTCTCGGGATCGGTGTGGGACGTCGCCTTCTCACGCGATCCGCAGCAGCGCTATCTCTACATCGCGGATGGCATCAACGACCGCGTCTACATCGTGTTGCGCGACACGCTAGAAGTCCTCACCAGCTTCGGTGATGGCGGACGGCAGCCAAGCCAGTTCTACGGCGTGCACAGCATCGCCACCGACTCGAAGGGCAACGTCTACACCACGGAAACGTGGGAAGGAAAGCGCGTGCAGCGATTTATCTACAAAGGTCTCGCGCCCGTGACCACGATGCACCAAGGCACGGTGTGGCCACGGACGAAATGACGGCCTGACGGCCTGACTGCCCGACGGCCTGATTACCAGCCGACGGCTTGTCCGTCCTTGCGGTGGTCCGAGCCGCCGCGATAAATGCCGTTGACCGGTCGATCCTCGCGCGCCCATGACGCGTCGAAGACCGGCGGCGGCAACCGCGGATCGCGCGAGAACAGGATGCCCTGGTAGCCGCCGACCGCGCCGCCGTTGACGCTGCGCACGTCGTGCCCCTTCCCCTTCAATGCCGCGCCGACCAGATTGAACAGCGCGGCTTCGAGCGAGAGCTGGTTGGAATTCTGGTTGTGCGTGAAGCGCGCCGCATCGGTGGTCATCTGCACGTTCATGCCGTGATCGATCAGGTTGACCATGTGCTGCGCGTGCGTCTCGGGCTGCACGCTGCCGCCCATGTTGCCGAACGTCATCACCGGCTGTCCGTCCTTCATCACGAAGCCGGCGATGATGCTGTGGAACGGCCGCTTCCGCGGCGCGACCAGGTTCGGGCTCTTCGGATCCAGTGAGAACGCCGAGCCGCGATTGTGGAGAACGAAGCCGTATCCGGGCACCGTGGCGCGGCTGCCGTAGACGCTGAACACGCTGTGGACGAGCGACACCATGTTG
>Ga0193741_1000282_pt1 | contig 14562 bp, 11 predicted proteins | sample L2s2metaG_FD_143059 | JGI IMG/M metagenome (GOLD analysis project Ga0193741, IMG submission 143059) | Soil microbial communities from a riparian zone of the East river system, Colorado, United States - L2s2 | ecosystem: Environmental > Terrestrial > Soil > Riparian zone | place: USA: East River...
CGAAATGCGATCCACGGGCTCGTCCGTTGGTCGCACTGGTCGGTCGCCGATCGCGAGCCACACCGGGCGGTGCTCGAGCATCGGCTCCACCCGCGGCCGGGCTACCCATTCACGCTCGACCTGCGCGTCGAGTATTCGCTTGCCGACGACGGCCTGACCGTCCAGTCGACGGCGGCCAACGTCGGTCCCGAGGCGTGCCCGTACGGGATCGGCGCGCACCCGTACCTCACGGCCGGCGGCGGGCTCGTGGACGACCTCGAGCTCTGCGTTCCCGCCGAAACGGCGCTCATCTCCGACGAGCGCTCGATCCCGGTCGGCCGAGGGCCGGTCGAGGGCACGGAGCTCGACTTCCGGGAGCCGAAGCCGATCGGCGGCGTCGAGCTCGATCACTGTTTCACCGACCTCGTGCGGGACGACGACGGACGCGCCCGAGTCCGCGTGGGGGAGACCGCGACGCTCTGGGTCGACGAGAGCTATCCGTACCTGATGGTCTTCACCGGCGATCCGCTGCCGGACGTCGCTCGTCGCAGCCTCGCGGTCGAGCCGATGACGTGTGCGCCGAACGCCTTCCGAAGCGGTGAGGGGCTGATCCGCCTCGAGCCTGGCCGCTCGCACGCGGCGAGCTGGGGAATCTCACCGCAGGGCTGATCGAGCCTCGTTGCCGTCTCTGGCACCGCCGGTAGCAGAGGAATCGCGCCCAACGGGGGCGGCAGGACTCGAGCGAGCAAGCGCACGCACATGGGCCGCAAGGCGATTGCTGCGAACTGCTGCGCTAATCCGGATGCAACCATGCTCTGGCGGTATTTCGAGAGGATGCACAAATGGTGATCCTGCTCCGACACGCGTGGTCGAGCTGAGCGCGAGCGTGGCTACAGCATGAACCTCCTATGGGCCGCGCTCATTGTCGCGGGCGTGAGCGTGGTCGCCACCATCGCCATGCTGTTCGTGCGGCGCAGAGCGCCGGAGGGCAGTTTCTTCGAGGACGGTGACCGCGCAGCCGGGGTGTTCGGTGTGCTCGCGACAGGATTTGCCGTGCTACTCGGCTTCGTCGTCTTCCTCGCGTTCGAGAGCTTCGATACTTCGCGCACCGGTGCCGAGGCCGAGGCGCAGGTCGTGGCGCAACAATTCGAGACGGCCCAGCTCATGCCGGCCGCCGTGCGGGGCCGCTTCTCGGGTGAGCTGCTCTGCTACGCACGCGCGGTCGTGCACCAGGAATGGCCACGGATGGAGTCGGGCACCCTCCGCGACGCGTACAACCCTTGGGGGGTTGCCATGTTCCGCACCCTGAGGACAATCGAGCCGCGCTCGGCGCCCGAGCAAGCCGCATACAGCAAATGGCTCGACCAGCGCTCCGAGCGGGAGAGCGCGCGCGCCGACCGCACGCACGGCGCCGAGGGTGTAATCCCGACTCCGCTCTGGATCGTCCTATTCCTGAGCGCCGGGATCATCTTCGTCTTCATGCTCTTCTTTGCGGACAGCGGCGAGCGAGCGATCGTGCAAGCGACCATGATGGGTAGCGTCGCGATTGTGATTACTTCCACGCTGCTCCTGCTTTGGTTCCTCGACAATCCCTACCATCGCGGCGCGACCGGGCTGCGACCACTCGCCATGGAGCGGACGGTCAATCTCCTGGCGGGCGAGACAGGCATTGCCGGTCAGCGCTTCGAGATCCCGTGCGACGCGCAGGGAGTGACGCGCTGAGGTCCGCGTCTGGACGCTGCCGCCTTCGGGCATGGCGGCGCGAGCGGCGCCTGGTCGCCGCGCGCTGATTCAGGCGCTCGCGCAGGCCGTCAGAGCCGTCGTCTGTCTTCAGCCCGCGTTGTGAGTCGTCATCAGGCTGGCGACAGGCGCTCTTTGGGGCGTCCTTCGTCTAAGTCGGTTAGGTAGCACGGGCGTTGATCGCTCCCTGTGTCAGTAGTGAAAGCCCCGCCTGAGCGGGGCTTTCGTCCCTACAGGGGCGGCAGGACTCGAACCTGCAACCCGGTTTTGGAGGTCTGCCGATCCCACTCGCTCCGCTCAGCCTAAGCGGCTCTCGCCTCGGCTCGTTCGGACTGAAGTCATCTCAGATCGGCCCAGCTGGGCACAAGCTTGGGCACAAGTGACCGAGCATCTGTGCGAGCCTCCTCGACCGTGGCGGTGCCGGCGGCCACGAACCTGTCGGCCCGTCGTCGTGCGCGCGCTCGCTTACGAGCAGCCGTACCGATAGCTCTTCGGGGCTCGACTATCGACCAGTACGTTTCAGCACAATCGCCAGGAGGTGTGCTGGTCCGATCGCCGGCGCGCGCGCGCCGCGGTTGAACTTGTCTTCAAGTACCTCGTAAGCCGGTGCGCAGAAAGAGCCTGGGCTGTTGACTGCCGCAGCCCCGAGAGTACTCAGCGGGGTTGGTTCATAAGGCTCCGGCTCCCGCGGGTTGCCGATCGACGATACCGCTGCGTCCGCGCTAGTCAAGGTGCGGCAACAGTGAGAACGGGCTCTCTAGCTCGGCCTGGTCGGCAGCTCGGAGCCGGGCCGGCGGCCGAGCAAAGCGAAACGCGCTTAGTGTTGGGCAGGCATGGCTGTCGAGCGTCTTGAGTTATGGCTCGCTGAGTCGCAGCGTGCACCCGGGGTGCGAATCGACGGGCTCGAGGACCTTGCGGAAGCGGTGGCAGTGCTCGAGCTTGGCCGTTCTCCGGTCGTCGTTCTGGTCGGCGGCGCGTCGAACATTGCGCCTGCCGACAGTACGCGGGTGGGGGCGACGCTCGACGCACTCATACCGGTTGTTCGCCGTGCGGGAGCGACCGTCGTCGACGGTGGCACGCGCGCTGGTGTGATGGAGTTAATCGGCGACGCGCGCGAGAAGACGCGTTCCGATTTCCCTCTCGTCGGGGTCGTCGTGGACTCACTGGGAGCGACTCCCGGGCGCGCGACGGCCTCGGATGCTGCGCCCCTCGATCCTCGCCACACTCACTTCGTGCTGGTTCCTGGAGAACGATGGGGCGACGAAGCGGCCTACATAGCAGGCTTTGCGGGAGCGCTTGCCGACGGCGCAGCGAGTGTCACTGTCGTCGCCAACGGCGGCGACATCGCGTGGGACGATGTCCGCTTCAGCGTCGCGCAAGGACGTGTCATCGTCGTGCTCGCCGATAGTGGCGGCATGGCCGACGAGCTCGCGCAGGCGAAGACACAACGCGCGCGCGAGCTACATGAGACCGGACTGCTTAGGGTTGCATCCCTCGACCAGACGGCTGAGGTCGAAGAGGCGGTCGCACGTGCTCTCGGTGTGGCCTGATCATGGCGAGCCCGTCGGGCCGTGGACCTCGGAGATGAGCTGGCCCCACTGCCCCTGCTCGCGGCGGAAAACCTCCTCGGCTCGCTCGACGTATTCTCGGACCGCCGTCGCCGGATCGGTGGCGCCCTCGAGGTCAGGCGGCTCGCCGTCGATCCGCCGGAGGGCCCTGACGGCGTCCGCGTAGATCTTTGCCTGCTGCTCAAAGGCGTAGAGGGCGCCGTAGGCGCCGAGCGCGGTCGCGATGGCCGGGAACACGGCCGCCATGACCGCCCAGATCTCCTGACCGTCAACCGACGCTCCCGCGAGCGCGGCGGAGGTTGCGCCGAGCGCCAGCACGAGGCCCGACACCGTACCGAGCTGCGAAATGGCCCGGTCATACTCGACGCGCCGGTCGCCGTAGTACTTCAGTTGGTCGTCGATGCGGCAGAGCCGGTAAACCGCGAGCTGACGGCGGGGGTCGGTCATCCCGTATCCGAATCCTCGACCTCGGTCACGGTCCTGCGCAGGAGCGCTCGCCGTTTTTCGTCGGTGAGCTCGGCGTATTCGGCCGCCCTGGTCAGGAAGACGAAATACTCACTTCGCAGCCGCTCAGCTTTCAGCCGCGAGTTCAAGAAGTGCCGGTGCGCTTTGCCGCCCTGCGCGACGGCCAGCGACGCGAGCAGGCCCGCGAGGACGGCCTCAGCGGTTCCGAGCACGGCTGCACCGCCGCCAAGCGCAGCCTGGATGATGCCGAGTACGGTCGCGGTCGCGCCGCCCGAGATCAGGAGGAGCTGCATGCGCCGGAACCGATTCTGCGCCTCAAGCGCCTCACCGTCGAACCTGCGGTAGGCCGGAACCAGGACGGCATCGAGCACGCCGAAATCCGCTTCGAACTCTGGAAATTCCGCGCGTTGAGTGGCGCTGACGATTGGCCATTCGTCGCCCTGGCGCCAGCGAAGCTGCGGCAGCCGCCTCGTGAGTGACGGCTTTCGGATCAACGCACCGATCCACACGGGGCGAGCGTGAAGCTACCGCCACATGGTGTCAAGGCGCGGGATTGATCTCGTTCGCGGCGCCTGCCATCATCGTTCGCAGAGATCGGATCGACGAAGGAGGCGCCGGTGACAGCAGTTCACAACGGCGGAAACCTGCGGCCGGGCGTCTTCATCTGCTACCGCCGTCAGGACTCGGCCGAGGCGGCGCTACGCGCCTACCGAATTCTGAGCGAGGCGCTCGGCGATGATCGGGTCTTCATGGACCTCACGATTCCGGCTGGCGAAGACTTCGTCGAGTGGATCGAAAAGAAGATCGGAGCCTCCGGCGTAGTGATCCCAATCATCGGGCCAGCCTGGCTCGCGGTCGACCCTAAGACTGGACGACGCCGGATCGACGACCCGAAGGACATCTTGCGTAACGAGATCACCGGGCCGCTCGAACGGGGTTTGGCGGTGCTCCCCGTGCTCGCCGGCGGTGCGCAGATGCCGGACGAAGACGAGCTCCCGCCAGACCTCGCGCGGCTCGCACGCATCCACGCGCTCGAGCTCCGCACCGACAGCTTCTGGCAGATCAGCGACGAGAGGCTGGTCAAACGGGCGACCGACCTTCTCGGCGAAACAGAGTCGCAGCAGCCGTCTCCTGCTCCTGCTCCTCCTCCTCGTCCGGCTCCTCCTACTCGCGTTCCGGCAAGCGTGGTTGCGAGCGGTCTCTGCGGTGTTGCGCTGCTTGCGGTGGGTCTCATAGTGCTGTGGGACACATACATCACTCCGGAGTTCCCTTTCCTGCCCGTGGCGGCGGGGGTCTTCACGGCAGTGGCTCCCTTGGGCATTCTCGGCGGCGCGCTTCTTGCGGTTACTCGGGTGAGCAGCGAGCAGAAGGTCGGATGGCTCGACGTCGGTCTGCTGGCCGGCTTCGGCTTTGCGGCCGCAACCAAGGGCGTCAGCCTGCTCGCCGAGTCCGAAGGCCGCGTCAAGGGCGGCGGACTGATCTGGGTCGCCGGCGGCGTCCTTGTGGGGGCCGCGGGAGTGGCTACAGCGGTGCACGTGTCGAAGCGCGTTTCGAGGGAGCGCGAGTACGGGGGCGGCGCGGCGGCGTTCGTCGCGGTGCTGGGCGCGGCAATGCTCATCGTCGGCGCCGTGATCCCGTTCAACGTCGCCACTCCCGGAGGCAAGCGCATCGTCGCGTCCGACTCGTTGCTAGGCGCAGACCCGATCGGGCTCGCTCTCGCAATTCTCGTCGCGGTCGCGCTGGTGTTCGTTGGTCGGCGGCGCCTCGCGGCCGGTCTCTTACTCGCCCTCGGGTTCAGCGGCGCTCTGCTCTGGGTGCGCTACATCGGGATTCCCGTGGCTCAGTGGATGGACACGGAAGGGGTGGCCTCTCCTCGTCTGGGCGGGCTGATCGGCCTCGTCGGCAGCCTTCTAGTCTTCGGCGCCGGCTTGAGGCTCGCCGCATCACGTTCTACCGACGTTTCAGCTCCGGAGCCACTTCCAACCACGTAGCGCCTATCGGGCCGTGCCACGAAGCCGTCCTTCATTGCCGCGCTCTCTGGGTTAGGTGGTTGTGCGCCGATGACGATGAAGGTCACGACAAGATGACACCTCGGCGTTGAGGCAGGCAGTGGTGGCGATACGCCTGAGGAGACTGCGAGCCTCTGCGGCAGAGACCGCACCTCGCAAGGCCGGTGGCGCAACGCCGATCGCGAGGTTCGACGGATTCATCTCATACAGCCACGCTGTCGACGCTCAACGCATGGCTGGCGAAGGGAATGTGATCCAACCGCCGGCCGCATCAATGGCCCGAGGACGCGCTCTCACGACGGCCGAGACGGACCGCAAGCACCGAACCCTGAGCGAGCAGGTGACATGAACGAGACCCAGCAGGCGATTCAGCCGGACGCGGAACGGGCTATGCAGCCCGAACGCCCCGACGTCTTCATCTCCTACGCGCGGGCGGACAAGGACTTCGTCGGAGGGCAACTCGTCCCTGCGCTACGCGCGCACGAAAAGGACGTCTGGGTCGACCTCGAGGACATCCCGCCCGCCACCGACTGGCGCGCGAAGATCTGGGCGGGCATCGAAGCGGCGAAGTCGTTCGTCTTCGTGCTGAGCCCAGACTCGGCGCGGTCGGAGGTCTGCGCGAACGAGCTCGCATATGCAGTCGAGATGAACAAGCAGCTGATCCCGGTCGTCTGGCGCGACGTCGACCCTAAGCGGGTCCCGGAATCGCTCGAGCGGAAGAACTGGATCTTTCTCCGGGACGACACGGAGGAACGTCCGAAGGGCGCCGACTGGATCGCCCGGCTGATCGAAGCGGTGGAGATCGACGAAGCGTGGCGCGATGCGCACGCGCGGCTCATCGTCCGGTCGCAAGAGTGGCTGCGAAACGATCGCGACCGCAGCTTCCTCCTCCGCGGCAGCGACCTGGAAGGAGCCGAGCGTTGGCTGGGCGAGCAGGGATCGCACCGCGAGGGAGCGACGCCTGTACAGATCGAGTACATCGTCGCCAGTCGGCGCGCCGCCGTGCGGCGGCAGCGCACGATTCTCGCCGGCGTAGTCGTTGCGCTCGGCGTCTCGATCGCGCTCGGCGTCCTAGCGTTGCTCCAGCGGAACGAGGCAATCGCGAACCAGAAGACGGCGACGTCGCGTGAGCTCGCCGCAAGCGCGATGGGCGTGCTCGGCGAAGACCCCGAGCTGAGCGTGATCCTCGCCGCGGAAAGTGGCCACCGCGCGTCGACGCCCGAGGCCGTGCGGGCGCTGAGGCGAGCACTCGACGCCTCGCGCGTGCGCGCCACGTTCCAGGGCAGCAATGCTGTCGTCAACAGCGCGGCGTTCAGCCCGGACGGCAAGCTCGTCGTCACCGGCGGCGAGGATCGGGCGGCGCGCGTTTGGGATGTCTCGACGGGGCGCAAGGTCGCCGTCCTCGCACGGAACGCGGGCGGGGTTAAGCAGGTCTCGTTCACCCCGGACGGGCACTCCGTACTCGCGACCAGCTTCGACGGAACGGCGAACACGGGCGTGCTCCGGGTTTGGAGCTTCCGCAACGGTCGCGTGCAAGGCTGGAAATCCAAGAGCTTCGGCCAGAGCGGGGAGATGAGTCCGGAGCGGCGGCTGCTGACGACCGGATTCATCTCCGACGCGGTCCTGTGGCGTCGTTCCGGTGGATCGTGGCGAGCGCTCGAGACATTTGGTGCGCGGGGCGCGGTCAGCGCGAGCGCCGCGTTCGGCGACGACGGGAGGCTGATAGTCGAGACGATCGACCGCCTCGCCAAAGCGCCCGACATTGTCCGCATCGTCCGAGCAGCTACCGGCCATACGATCTCAGAGCTCCCGCCGAGCAAGCAGATTGGCAGGGCGGCGCGGCTGAGCGACGATGGCAAGCTGGTCGCGACGATCGGTTTCGACCTCGCCGTGAGGGTGTGGGACGTGGAGACGCGCCGGACCGTGAGCGTGCTTCGCGGCCACGAGGACTATCCGGAGGACGTGGACTTCAGCCCAGGCGGGGAGCGGGTCGTCACGGGTGGCAGCGACGGCACGGCGCGCGTCTGGGATGTCCAATCAGGGCGGCAGCTCGGAGTCCTCCGAGGTCACCGCGGCCCCGTGACGAGCGTCGCGTTCGCCCCGTCCGGCGATCGAGTTCTGACGACCGGCCGGGATGGGACCGCCCGGGTATGGGACGTCGCCGGGCTCGGCGGCCCGCACCGTAGCGACCGCGTGCCGACCAGCTTCCGTGGGGCTGTCAGCGCCGATGGCAAGTACGGCGTGGTTGCGGAGGGCGACAAGAGAGCGGCTATTTGGGATCTGGACGCACGTCGGCGCGTCGCAACTGTGCGGGGACATCTCAAGCCGATCTCGCAGGCGGCGTTCGCTCCCGACGGCAAGACCGTGATCACGGTGAGCTACGACGAAGCTGCCGCGCGGACCTGGCGCTCGGACACGGGTAACGCGCTGGCAGTGCTCCATGGGGCGGAGGGAGGCGTTGGGACCGGCGCCTTCAGCGCGGACGGCAAGCTGGTCGCAATGAGCAGGCATGACGGGTCGGCTGGAGTGTGGAACGTGGAGACGGGCACGACCGTGCGGAATCTGCCGCGGCGACGGGACGACTTGTACAGCGTCGTCGCCCTGAGCCCAGACGGAACGCGGATCGCGACAGGGGGAACCGCCGGGCGGGTCCGGCTATGGCGGTTCTCGGACCTCGAGCTCCTGGACACGGCCCGCGTCACCGTGGGCGCATTCGTGCTCGACTTGACGTTCAGCCCCGACGGCCGGCTGCTTGCTAGCGCGGACACCGGCGGCAGCGTGCGCGTTTGGGAGCTGACAGCCGACCGGCTCCGCCAGCTGCCTGAATCGGAGCGGCACAGCGCGCTCATCTACCACCTCGAGTTCAGCCCGGACGGCACCCGCCTCCTGACCGCCTCGGCCGATCGGACAGCGAAGATCATCGACGCGCGAACGGGTCAGACGCTCTCCGTCCTGCGGGGACACACGTTCCAGGTCTCGAGCGCCAGGTTCAGCCGGGACGGCCGGTTCGTCGCCACCACCAGCTCGGACAGCGCAGTTCGCGTGTGGGACGCCGAAACGGGCCTCCCGGTCACGACCGTTCAGGGGCCGCTCGAAACCGTCGTCGTCGCAACCTTTCGGAGCGACGCGACGGAGCTAGCCGTCGCGGGCGCATTCGGCCAGCCAACGATCTACCGCTGCGAGCTCTGCGGAGGGCTTAAGGACCTGCTTGAACTCGCCGACGACCGGATCACCCGCTCGCTCACCTCGTTCGAGCGCGAGAAGTATCTCCACGAGTAAGCACTAACAGGCCATGAACACGGCTCGCCTTAGCCGTCGGGGGGTCGCGGGCGAGCTACGTCGAACGGTGGCCTCTCACCACCGAAACCCGCCGAGTGAGGCGGGTTTCAAGTCAACCCTACGCTACAGGGGCGGCAGGACTCGAACCTGCAACCCCCGGTTTTGGAGGTCTGAGCGAGACGGCCGCTCCGCTTAGCCAAGCACATCTCAGGTCGCTTCGGTCGGCTCAGATCAGGTCAGGTCGGCTCAGGTGGGCAGAAGTTCGGGCAGAGGTTTCGCCCGGCGCCGGTTATCCAGCACGGACGAAAGCCTCGCTTGGTTCCGGCTAGGTCGGGATAGAGCGCATGGGGCCCGAGAGGATCATCCGGTCGAGCAGGTCGTCAAGGAGCGGTCCTGTCTCAATGATGAGCACCAAGGCGCCCACAATGCGCCGCAGCTGCTCGAGACGCAACGCGTCTGCTGGCGAATCCTTGCGATCGCGCAGGTACCGGCTGAGCACCGGATATCCCGACACCTCGAACTCAAAAATCTCTTCTGCCACTCCAGCGGTCCCCTTGCCGGAGCGCGCTAGAGCGGCGCCGCATTGGCCGGCGCATGGTTAGGTGTCTGCTGCATGCGCGTCGACCCGGGGGAAGTGCAGATCCAGGAGCTCGCGGAAGGGCCGCGGCCCTTCAGAGCGCTCTACGAGCACTGGGAGCGGCACCAGTGGTCGCCCTTCGCGATCGACTTCTCCACCGATGCAGCCAGCTTCGCGGCCCTTGACGAGCCGACACGCGACGGCCTCGTCTTGGCGTTCGCGCACCGCTTCCACGCCGAGTTCAACGTCGCCGCACTGCTCGCGCCCTTCCTGCTCGCCGCTCCCGACTACGACGTGCAGCTCTTACTGGCGACGCAGGTCGCCGACGAACACCGGCACATCGAGTCGGTCCTGCGCGTGTACTCGGACGTCTTTGCGGTGGAGGGCGGGATCGCGGCGGTCAAGGCTCTCGCGGATGAGCAGCTCGATCCCGTCGCGGCCGCGCTCTATGCGGCGCTCGACGGCGTTGTCCGCGCTCTCGAGGCGAGCCGCGACGAGGACAGCTTCCTGAAGGCCGTCGTCGCCTACCACTTGATTGGCGAAGGGTCGATCGGGCGTGCAAACCAGAACTTCGTCGCGGCGCAGTTCGATCGGTTCGGCTCGTTCCCCGGCCTGCGCGAGGCGCAGCGGCTCGCGGTGCGTGACGAGGTGCGCCACATCGGCATCGGTGTCTCCTACGCGCGCCGCCGGCTGACCCGCGACGGCGCGCCCGCCCGAGCGCTGATCGAAGAGATCGTCAATGGCTTCCAGGCGCTCGGGGACAGCCTGCTCGAGGACGCGGCCCCGAGCGTGCTCGACGATTTCGCCGGCGCCTACGGCGCGGAGCCTGCGACGCTGTGGGCTGAGGTGCTCCACCAGCTACGCCTCCGTCTACGCTCGATCGGCTTCAGCCATGTGGAGGGAAGGCGGCCGCAGGAGCTTGCGCTGCAGGACGCCCCGAAGGGGTTTGGCGCGGCTGGTTGAGAAAGGGGCTAGTCGAGCGAGTCCGCTTCAAGGTCCACCTTGACCTCGAGAAGGTCACCGCGAATAACGTCCTTCACCTCGCGTTCCCAAGCTTGACTTCCACGCACTCGATCCACTGCGGGTCGGCAGAAACTCCCGCTCCTTCGGCCACAAGTCGACCCAAGAGGTGAGGTAGACAAGGCGAGAAGGCCGACGCCGGGAAGTATCACAGCGCCACCCCGATGGCGGAGATAGGCTCAGCCGAGTGGACGTCGTGTTCGAGGTCGCCAGCCAGCCGTTCCCGCTTGACGAGCAAGCAGCGACGCTCATGGCGGAGAACCTGAGGGTGAAGGCGGCGCACGAGCCTGGCGCCGAAGGAACCGTAGGAGCTCGGGCAGTCGCCGACGCGATCGAGCTCCGGCTGATCGAGGACAGAGCCGACCCGATCACCCTGGGCGGAGACGGGGCCGAGGCCGTCTTCTACGCGCTGAACGCCGCGACCGGCGGCAGCGACCGGCCGTGGGCGCTCTACGACGCCGTCAAACGGCTGCACGACGAGCGGCTTCGCCAGAAGAGCTAGGACAGCGTGCCCGTCGCGTTCGAGATCCTCGCAAGCGCTAGAGAGATCGGTGAGCGACCCGCCGACCTGAACGCCCCCGGTCAATCGCGCCGCTCCCGCGCAACCGGCTGCCCGGGAGAGGAGGCGAGCAGCTCCTCGTACAGGGAGGCGAAGCGGCGAGCGAGCTCTGCCCAGCCGTAGCGGCGGCTCTCTGTCTGAGCGCGTCGGCCACGCGCCCGGCGTTCTTTCTCGCCGTTAGCAGCGGTAACGAGTGCGTCGACGAGCGCCTCCTCGTCGTCGGGCTGAATGAGCCAGCCCGTCCTTCCGTCGGCGACGATCGCCGCCGGGCCATGCGCCCGGCAGGCGATCACCGGTAGGCCGCAGGCCATCGCCTCAACCAGAACAAGCCCGAACGCCTCGGCGACCGACGGCAGGACGAGCGCGTCGGCCGCGTTCAGCGCCCGCGGCAGCTCCTCGTGCGGGCGCCAGCCGGCGAGGAAGACCTGCTGGTTCCCGATCCTCCGCGTGGTGGCGAGCGGATGCTCCCCCTCCCACTCGCCCGGATGGCCGCCGACGAGCACGAGCGGCGCCGGCCTGCCGAGCCGCTCAACAGCACGCGCGTGGGCGCTGATCAGGAGCGGCAGGCGCTTGACCGCCGTATAGCGGCCGGCGTAGATGAAGACCGGGCCGCCGGCCCGGAAGGGCGCGAGCTCCTCGTCACGGTAGGCGATGCTCCCCGGCCGGCCGCTCTCGTCCCATCCGCGCGGCTGCTCGACCAGCCAGCGGCGCCAAAACGCGAGCCGCTCCTCTTCCGCGAGCGGTCGCCGCGAGAAGCGCTCGAGCTCGACGCCACTCGGGAGCCCGCGCAGCTTCGCCCGCTCGAGGCCGAGCAGGAGCGCCGCGTCCGCCTCCGCCCCTGGCGGCACGACCATGAGGGCGCAGCGCCGCGCCCAGGCTCGCAGTCGTCGGCGCCAATCCTGAGCGTAGTGCCAGCCCGGCGGCGCTCCTGCTTCGATCACGCGCAGCATGGCGAGCTCGGTCCCGTGCAGCTGGCCAAGCACGGGCAGCGAGGGGAAGCCGCGTGCGGCGGCCTCGTGCGCGGGCGTCAGGTGGTGCAGATGGAGCAGGTCGGCGGCGCCCGCGCCGGCGCGCGCGAGCAGGTCGATCCAGGCAGCGACGAGCCGCTCGTAGGCGGCATCGTCAACGGCGGCAAAGATGCGATCGGGCGCAGCCGGGCGATCCTCGTAGGAGGGCTGGAAGGGAACGGGCGCAGCCAGGGGCTCTGCACGCTCGAGCGCGGGTGAGTAGTCGAGCGCGTGGACGTCGATCCCGGCGAAGAAGGTCGCCGCGTGGGTCGGCTCGCCCGGCGGTCCGAGCGAGCCCGCGGCGAGCGTCGGCCGCCAGCCTGCTGCCGGCAGTGCGCGAGCGAGCGAGCGCGCGACCTGCGCCGAGCCGCCGCGGGGGAAGAAGAAGAGCGCCGAGACGACGAGTCTGTGCGCGCCCGGCGCGCGGCCGCCGCGCTCAGCATGGGGCTTCCATTCAGAATCGCATACCACCTGCATGGTGCAATTCTCGCCCGTCAGCCACAGGTACTGTTTCCGCGACCACGAGTTAGAGCGCGTACCGGTTTTGGCTTTGCGCCTTCCGCTGCACGTTCGTGACGCAGTCGAGGGAGGTGTAGATATGGCAACCGGAACCGTGAAGTGGTTCAACGACGACAAGGGTTACGGCTTTATCACGCAGGACGACGGTGGCAAGGACGTCTTCGTCCACCACAGCGCGATCAGCGGCGAGGGCTTCAAGAGCCTGACTGAGGGCGCGAAGGTGGAGTACCAGGTGGAGGACGGGCCGAAGGGTCCGCAGGCGCTCGACGTCAGCGTCGTCGCCTCAGGGTGACCTCAGCGGGTCCGGACACTCCGGACACTCAGCGCACGCGCGCGAGGGGCAACGTCTCGATGAGGCAGAGATCCGGGCAGAACAAGCTCGCGAGCCGCTCCGCTAGGCCGATCGCCACCGGTTCCTTGAACCGAGACGCCCACGGCACGTCGGGACCTGCACTTATGTCCGGGGACCGAACTTGGTGATTTGCAGCGAATACGGCCCAACAGGGGCGGCAGGACTCGAACCTGCAACCCCCGGTTTTGGAGGTCTGACGCAAGCGCTCGCTCCGCTCAGCTAAGCGCCTCTCCGGCCGCTCCGGTCGGCTCAGATCAGGTCAGGTCACGTCAGCCGGGCAGAAGTTCGGGCAGAAGTTCCGACCCTTGGGCGAGCCGGGCCTGACTTCTTGCCTAAGCGGCGCGCCGCGAGCAATCGATGGCCCTGACCTTTTGCACACGAACCCGATCGTCGGCCTGCGCCTGGCGCTCAAGAACGGCGAGGCGACCGAGGACGACGAGCCGTCTCGCTCGGGCTCGTGCCCGAGGGTAACTCATGATCCGTTGGTCCCTGGTTCGAATCCAGGCGGGCCCATTCGGAACCGCACGGCGGCGCGGAAACCGCGTGGTTGTGCGGTTCATGTGTGCCGGAGATGCCGCCGATGTGCGCGGGGTGCCCTCACCGGTGCCCCACGAAGCTGTTGCCAGCGTAGACATCGTTGTCCGGAGCGCTTCGACTCCGATAGACACGGCTCGCCGTGTCTGTTACAAACGCCTGGCAATGCGCCGGATCACTGGCTGCATCGTCCTGGCTGTTTCCGTCGTCTTCGGCTGCATCGCCGCCGGCCCGGCATGGGCACCGATCAGCTCCGCGCCCGACCGGACGTGGGTCACGAACGGACCGGTGGACGCCGTCGCGCGCCTGGGCGACACGGTCTACATCGGCGGCAACTTCACGCAGGTCGGGCCGCGGACCGGCGCCGGCGTCGGCATCGACGCCACGAGCGGGCAGGCCGACCCTGCCCTCCCGGAGGTGGCGGGGGTGCTTGTCGCCGTCGCTGCCGACGGGCACGGCGGCTGGTTCATCGGTGGCGCCTTCGATTCCGTCGGCGGCCTCCCGCGCCGGAACATCGCCCACATCCTGGCCGACAAGAGCGTCGATCCAAGCTTCGATCCGAGCGGGAACGGCTCCGTCCGCACGCTCGTCGTCTCCGGCTCGACGCTCTACGCCGGCGGCAGCTTCACGTCGATCGGAGGCCAGCCGCGTAACCACATCGCGGCGCTCGACGCCACGAGCGGACAGGCGACGGCCTGGAACCCGAACGCGAATCCGGCCGGCGACGTCTATGCGCTCGCCGTCTCCGGCTCGACCGTCTACGCCGGCGGGCTTTTCAGCTCGATCGGCGGCCAGCCGCGCAACTACATCGCCGCGCTCGACGCCACGAGCGGACACGCGACGGCCTGGAACCCGAACGCGAACAACGAAGTCTGGGCGCTCGCCGTCTCCGGCTCGACCGTCTACGCCGGCGGCTTCTTCAGCTCGATCGGCGGCCAGCCGCGCAACAACATC
>Ga0193741_1000284_pt1 | contig 14524 bp, 5 predicted proteins | sample L2s2metaG_FD_143059 | JGI IMG/M metagenome (GOLD analysis project Ga0193741, IMG submission 143059) | Soil microbial communities from a riparian zone of the East river system, Colorado, United States - L2s2 | ecosystem: Environmental > Terrestrial > Soil > Riparian zone | place: USA: East River...
GACTGCTCGCCGTCACCCGTCGTCCGTGCCTCTGCGCATAGCAACGGTTCCCCTCCTCGCTCGCCATCGTCCGCCCCCACCCTGTACGATAGGTCATTGTCCCTATCTTCAACTAGCCGTCACCGTCGCCCGCCCGCTCACCCGTTCTTCACTGCCGAACAGTGGAGAACGTTATCTCTTTCGGCGATTAGGCCCTTGTCACCATTGCCGTCGCCTGCTGCCCCTCTTAGTTCCCAGCCCTTGTCGCCGTCGCCGTCGCCCGCCATCTCCCCTTGAAGGTTAGGTTCTTCATATTGAACCGTGGAGAACCTTGCCCGTTCTTCAACGTCTGTGATCTCCCCAGGCCACTAGTTTCTTTACCAAACGCATAATATTCAATGGATACATCTGAACAAAATAACAACACCGGTGGGGCTCGACCCTCTTTCGCAGTTAATTTTAGCTAAACAAATCTAAAGTTGACCTTCAGGTCGAGGATCTCCGTCATCTTGGTCAGTCGTTGACCAAACACAGACGAGGAATGAACGTTTCAATGAGTGCTGTGCCCGATTTGGAGGAATTCGGTTCGTTATTGTGCTTCATCGTCCAAACTAAAATCTGATATATAAAGTAGAAAACCAAGTCAAGTCACGGCCACACATGGGGATGCCCTTAGAAGGTGTCGATCCGATAAAGCCCCCTGTCGAGCAGTTCTTATACTCGGAAAACGATCTTCTGCCAACAATCTTCTGTCGTCCTCTGGACGATCTCGCACCTTTACCTGCAGCAACCGCTCCTCCAGGACGTAGCTATCCTCAGTCGCCCTCTTGGGAATACACGCAAGACCATCGGTATCGATCCCGTTTTATCTATTCCACGACCTATCACCGTTATGAACTTACTACCCATCGAGAGCGATTGATGGTTACCGACACGCCTCCAAATGTTGTCCCGACTAAAATCGACGGACAATATGTTACTGCTGCCGTCCCAGGTATGGTGCAAATGGTTCCCGGTATACCATTTGTATACTACATCGACGGTGACCGAGACGCAGCGCATACAGTTGCTTGTCTACATACCCTCGAGTCTCTCCGACCATACCCATGTCATTCAAAGGTTGTAGACCTTTCTGTCCAGCTTTCTAAGCTGAGCTGGGGATGTGAGGCGCATGACACAACTCCAGAAATTCCGCGTATCTCTCGCCTTCCGGGTCTTAAGCGTAATGACCGGTCAAAAAAGATCTCGTCTGGTTCTGCTGCTTCTGACGGATCTTATAGTCTTGCAAACACTGTGCTCGAGGGTGAGGGTCAAGGAACGGTTCTACCTGCTGTTCAGGTTGATACTCGAGACGCCAGAATGCAAATCAGTTCCGTCTTGCAGTGCTTGAACCAACTCTATCGTCTCGTCATGCCCCTATGCGTTTCAAAATTCGAGTTCGAAATTGCCGACTTCCACTCGGAGATCAACAATGTCATGAGTTTTGGCGGACTTGCACCTAGTGGCACTAGCGTCCAGCTAAACTCGTCATCGCTCGGGAAGACGCTGTCGGAAATGATTGGGGCACAGGGCTCCTGGCATACAGATTCTAAGGACGATCTGACGAGATTGACGTTGTTCGTCCTACTGTTGTTAGTCGGTCCCAGTAAGTTAAATAACACATATGCTTGATGTACAGTCTGAGTTATATTCGATATTAGATGGCCATCCTGGTTCTTTCTGTTTGGGCAGACCGGGCTTATATATACGTGAATTGGGAGTTTGGATCATATTCCTTGCGTTCAAGGGAAACGATATACATTCAGGGTTTGCTCCGGTCGAGGATCCTGGTGATCACCAACACTGGGTCGATAGCATCGTTGCTCCAGCATGGGATCATGCTGGACCTGAAAATCGAATCGGGTATGTCATCTACCCTAGTGGACCTGCTATTCAACGCAATGCTGCGATGAATGCAACACCTTCCCAGTTATTCGGTAATTTTGGCTCCGCTCAACCTCACAAGACCAATCAACTCACCTTTGCAATGCATGGGCAAGTAACACTAGGTGGACAAGACGCCCATGCAAATCGATTGGGTCGAGAGGCACTGGGATCCTTCTTCAATCACCTCGCTTATTGCAACCTCGACTTAAACATCGACGTGAATGAATTGCTACAAAAAATCACCTACAAGCGTCATCAAGATGGTGCTTCGGTCCCACTGAAGGCGCTTCCTTATCACCCTGTCAAAGACATGGACCATATCACCCTCTGGCGTGGTTACTATCAGCACTATCGGGATCAGTGCCTTTCACTGCACATTCACATTGACAGAAAGGCATATGCTCGCATACGGGATGACATGCGACAGCAAAGTATGGCTGCTAAGACACGGTCAATCTATGACTTGACCGAACGCCGATCCCTCAATATGACGGTTCCATCTTCATCTAACATGCAAATCGAAGAGGTTATATCTCGCAAGCTGGAAGCTGGAAAGGTGTGCGATTCTCTTTCATGCATTTCATGTGTAGTCATGAGTCCATTCTTTGTTTAGGCCTATTTCGTCGTGAGATTGGTCAATCATTTGGACACTATCCAGCTTGAGGAATCTACGTATGTGGTTATGTTTGCAATTTAACTTTGAACCTGATGATGTATAGTCTGAAAGGAAATCCCAAAATCATTCAGTTCCTTCAGAAAAATAAGCCACCTATGCTTCCACCTCAAATCCAGATTCCCGATCCAGAAGTTGGCGATGCCCAGACTGTTCACTCGCCACCTCAAGACTTGTCCCCTGTTCTTGGTGACTCGTTCTCCGAACCAATGCATACGGCGGACGTTACCGCTCTTGGCACTCCTGACTTAGCTCCTTCTCAGCCAGATGCTCATCTGAGTGATACCACACCTTCCATAATAAAGACAAAGAAAAAAGCAAAAAACACTTCTGCGATCAATCCATTACCGTATCCGAATACCCGAAAACGTAAACGGAACAATTCGAATAATCCCATAGACCGTGCCATCAGCGCTGAGTTACCCCCGAGTGAAGGTGAAGAAGATGTAGAGATGCTGGAAGAGCCTCACATTCATTATGAAGTTGAAAAGATCTTAGACTTCAAGCGTGATGAACAAGTATGTCTTTATTCAGCACACTGGCCATTCGGTTCGTTTGACATTTCTTATTAGAATATTCCGCTTTGGAGGATTAAATGGTTAGGGTACGATGAGACAACATGGGAGCCTGAAAAACATCTGATGTATGTGTAATTTATTATCTTCTCTCATGGTCTGTGACATTCTGTACTGGTAGAACCTGTTTGGACCTCCTGGAAGAATTCAACCGTGAAAATGGTATTGTCGTTCAGGAACCGTTGAACCCAGAACAGGTTTTGGGGTCAGCAGGAACAAAGACTCGTTATCAGCCGCTTCAGTTGTCTCGAAACCTTGACAGTCTGAAAGATCTACTGGATATTACACGATTACAGCGCGAACTTAGAAAATTGATAGAGAAGAGGATGGCTCCCAAGTCGAAGGCGTATTTCACAAATTCGGATACCAATACCATGGTGTCTACATGGACAAAACATAATCATGTCCACAGTATGCTAGGCAGTTATGTGAGCGTCCTGTCCGATGATCAATGCTCCTTCACTGGCATCCTTCTCTATCGCTTGCTACATTCTGTCCGGGTTATTCCTGGCTTGGTATCAGATTCCGAGAAGCTCAGCGTGATTCTGAAGGCTCAGCGTTGGGAAATGTGTCGATCATTGATGATGGTATTCAATTGGTACCGAGATGCAGGCCCAAGAACAGTGAAATGTATTCTCAACATCCATCGTACCCTTGGACATGACAGACTGAAGCAGCAGAGTCTGTTGCTAGCCGACTTCGTTAACCATATTGTGTGGCATGTATATCAGGAGCAAAAGTCCTGGCTGGAAACAAAGAAGAGGGAAATATCAAAGAGAAGAAAGATAGGTACAAGAGGGATACCTCTTGAGGAGGATGATGTCCAGCCAGCTGAGGTCGATGTGCCTTACTCCAATTTTGGTCCATGTCCATCAACGCTCAGATATCTTCCACGTGATCTCTATGGGATCTGCCCAACAAGCACACGCGATAAACCAATTGAGCTACCATCGATGCGCACATTCAAGGGGGGACTGGATGAGCTGTATGCCAGAACCAGTGCAGTCATCCAAATGATTTGGACAGACCAATTGATTATCCCCTCCTTGAAACCAATCGATACGGCCTTTTCTGGTCCCCGTCGGCAAACCACAGACAACGACAATATCCTTAATCGTTGTCTTACCAGAGGTGCAATACTTCAATGCATAGCAGATGCTTGCGGTACAGATGCGATTTTTGCATCATCTGCTATTAGCCAGTTCCTAGCCAGTCCTTCTTTGATATTTGAAAAGCAATTGCATCGTGACAACGTCTTTGCACAAAAGGCAATCAATGATGCAGTCACAACGCTTGAACCTCTGTTTGACTGGCTAACGGATCGTATCAAAGACTCCCCAGATATCCTCAAGACTGCTGAGCATATTGGCGACCTTACTCATCTTAATATGCTTGAACTTGCTTCAGGTCGTCCTATTTTGTTAGAGCGCACATGCAGCGATAAGAGTTCGACTATCTTGGAAGCTGCTACAGGGTTCTCTATGAAAAGAGAACAGCAAAAGCGTAAACAAATCTTTTCCGAGGTATCGCTGAGGTCATTGGTACCAGATCAAGCAACAGTTGGTGTAGGCGTCATGGGTTTAATTGTTCGAGAAGCCTTGGCCGCACGCCGCAAGCTTGCTACAACTGATGAGGTCCTGCACCGAGTTCTTCAAGGAAGACATGCAACCCGAAATGCTGCATCTTCTCACAACCCTGACCATACCGATCCAATCCGTCAATACTCACTCGGCGCCCAATTGCTTTACCACCACCTACCTGGAAAAAAGCTTACAACTGAGATGGGGCTTTCAAATCTGCTGTCTTGGCTGGGCACAGGCCAAGGCTTCGTAACACAGTCTTTTCTGAAGACTGTAGAGCCTATGGGGTTTTATGCCGAGAACGTGACAGCCATGGTCAACCAATTCCAGCATGCAGTTTCTACAAATTGGTATCATATTGAGCAGCGAAATCACAGTGACCCCTCGTCAGTGTCCGGGTCTGGTTCAAAATCTCAATCTACCAAATTTCCTGAACATATTGTAACGCATGATGCTCGTATCTGGGGTCAACCCTGCAACCACCTTGCTTTATTCCCTACACATCATAATGGTGATCACCGTGGATCAAAGTACACTTTGGATGAAAAGTTCGATCCATATTTCATGCCTGCTATAAAAGACCAGTGGAAAAAGGCACTTGGTGATATGTTACATGAGGACCCTTCAGCTTATACGGGTTCACGACGTTCTTGGGGATATTATCACCGTATGGTCAAGGACTTGAACATTCGTGGCTTTCAACAAGGATTAACAGTTTTTCAACTTGCAAATTATCTTGTTTTCTCTGGAATTGCTACCATGCCTCATTGGTCAGAAGTGGCAGATTTCATTGCTGACAACCGTCAAAAGGGTGCTTTTCGTGGCTTGGAGAGGTTAGGGTTTAACATGCCAGATACTTCCTCCGTTCGTGCCGCGTTCTACTGCGTGCATCACCATTTAGAAGAATACCTTACCGAAGAAGACAAACGTATCTTGGGATTCAGTGTTCTCTTTACCGAACATTTGTTATGCAAAGTGGTTAGATGGTCTAAGCATTTGGACGAAGAAGGCGACATTGACTTTTATCAGATGGGTGTCCAGGCTGAATCCATCAACATAGATTGGGTAGCTGGGCTAAATCAGACAGACAATACTGCATTCCCCTTTCCTTTAACAATTGATAGCGAAGCGTTGGAAAGGGCCATTCGAGAAACCACGGTAAGCATCACTATAATCTATCTAAATAAATCAGATACTCATGTTATTGAATAGATGTTTCGCTCGTAATATTGCCTAATGACATATGTAAATATTAAACATTAGTATGTACATATTAAATCCTATTTTATTCCATCCAATTGTTGCATAGAATTCCTGTCGACGTCGCTATTTCCACCTTAGCGCTTGATCGACATATCACGTGAATGTTTAAATCTCTGTTGACAACTACAACGACAAGCTATGGCTCACTGCTTAACCCCCTTTACAAACCTTTGGTCTCTAGCTTTGATTATTCTCTTGCGGCTTCCAATATGCTCTCTCACATCCATCTACCAGACTACTGGTGTCGGTACACCTGTGCCATTTGTCGTTACACATCCTACCGCTGGGACACGCGTAGATTCTAGTTCTGCTGAAAGGTGCGCCCGTGTTGTCAATGTCACTCTGAAGTCTGCTAATGTAATTGCTTCGAGTCTGTCTGCAAACCCAGACGACAGCTCGTGGAAGACAGGCCCTTGGGCAATACCGAGTATTAACTCGAATCTTTCAAGCACGTGTGCAGTTATCTCGCATCCGCTCAAAAGTTTGGGTGATAGCGTGAATGTTTTGAGCCCTTGCGCTTATTGTCATTTGGATCCGTCCAAAGCAATACCTCTATATGGAACATTTGATATTGCACACAGACCTTTTGTGAATGTTGCGAGCCCTTGTGCTTATTGTCGTTTGGAACTGGCCAAGATGGCACCTCTATATGGAATATTTGATATTGCACAATATGATTTGGGCCCTTGTTCTTATTGTCGTTTTGATCTTGCTGAGCAAGTGTCTTCAACTGGAAAGTTCAATACCACGCAAAGGAAATTTCCAATACTTTTAATGGATTATCTTTTTCATTCGGCACAATCATTGATAACTCTTGCAGCTTTCTCATATGTGGATTCTTCTTTTGGCCGTCCATATTATATTTGCTCGAGGCTAGCTATCCGTCTCACTCGAGGTTTTATGCGAAAACATGACTTTCTAAATCTGTACAAATCTATCGACCGGAAGTCCTCCTTCGTTTATTGCACAATATTGATGATGCTCTGCTATCCATTGCATTATTCTGGGTTATATGTTCTATCACATATCATTCATCATATATTTCTCAATACTGTGATTTCATGGTATAGTATATATCTGTGGTATGATGTGGAGCTGCTCTTTTCAAATAGGGTGTCTCAAAATCATGCAAAAATATTGAGAAAAAATGTCATAACATATATATCAACCTTTATTATCGATTCGATACATTCTGTCTCATCCTGGTATGATTGGCATCCATCAATGAACTGTTCATCTACCAATAAACCATGTGATGCTCGTGGCGGTGGCACATCCAAAGGCAAACTTACATATGAGATGCTCAAACCATATAATCTGAGTTCTTCATTAGACTACTCAGATACCATGCAATATAAGTATGTGTCACATATTCCCTATCGTGATGCTGCTGTGATTATCGCCAAAAATAACATATCATATCTGACATGCCGTATTCCTTTGGAAGGTATTATCCATCATCTATCCATTGGCCAAGCGAAGGCTATTGCTAAAATCCATGGTGTTTACATTCCATACCGAGCAGCCTTACCTGTCATAGTGAGTGCACTTATCCAACATCAGTGTTCTAGTCTTTGCTATGACAATGTATTTGTATTCAAATCATTGGAAGTCGTCACGGTACCACAGAAGCGTGTTTGGCCGCCAAAAACAAAAGGAAATACAGCAGAAAAATTCACATTGAGACAAAATGAAAAAAAAAGACGTCAAACAAAGGAATTTAAAAAGAAACGTGTATCTGAAAATAAAAGAGCTTATTCTCGTAAAAATGGAAAGGAAATTAAATTTCCTCCATCTTCTCCAAGCAAAAGACTACTACAAAAATAATACATGGGTTTTGTAGTGATACACATTCATCTCGATTCAAAGAGGCTGGATGTGCTGTTTGTGGCTTATTAACACCTTTGGATAATCTCATCAAAATGGATAAAATAACATGTAATTTAGATGCATTAAAAACTGGTTTAGCATGTCATGAACGTAAGTCTTCTACCAAAGATATTCAAGAATTTACGGATCCTATCATAGATTCAAATTGTCATAGCATGTGCAAACTTTGTCATAGATATTTAAGCCGAAGTCAGATGCCACCAATGGCACTTGCAAATGGACTCTGGCTAGGGAATGTACCAAGCGAGCTTTCAAACTTGACCTTTGTTGAAAAATTACTAATTTCTCGTGTGCGACATAATCGATGCATCATTCGGATTGCATCTGGCCGTTATAAAATGAAAGCAAATGCGATTAGCTTTCAAAATCCAATACCAAAGGTGTATGACACACTTCCTCCTCCACTTGAGGAACTAGATCAAGTATTAGCATGTATGTTCACAGGCCCCTGTCAACCAACTAAAAAGGACATTGAAAGGACTCCTTTACTTGTCCGACGGAAACAGGTGGGAAATGCTCTGCAATGGCTAAAATTGAATCATTGTGATTATCAGGACATAGAGATATCGAAAGAAAACTTAAAGCATTATCCCTTACATGGAACCCCTGTTGTTATTGATTACCGTGAATCGATTGTAAACCGTGACAAGGAAGCTATGAGTGTGCATGACAATGAAGAAGAAGAGGGTGTAGAATCTGGTGACTGTCCCTTTGTGGTTCATGGGATCACTGGTGAAGAATTCACTGATATGAGCATTGATGCTATTAAAGCAAAAGCGATGGAACATCTGATGAAAAATGAAAAAATTATGTTTGTTGGCCACGCTCCTGAACCCGAGTCAATCTACAACAACCCACAGTTATTTCCATCTATGATGCCATGGTTGTTTCCATATGGAATGGGAGGGATAGGAAATACTAGACACCAGGGTAAACTATCTAGTCTTGCACATAAACGTCACCTATTAATGTATCATGACAAAAGATTTCAAACGGATCCTGGATTTTCTCTAATAGCACTAAACCATGAACAAATCAAAGAATGTGCTATTGGAAGTTATCTAACTGCAGAAAAACCCTATTTCAATGATATTGCAAATCGTTTGCTCAATATTGACATGGATGTTCTATCTGACATTAGCCAACGATTGCATCAAGGAATACGTGTAAAACCAGAGACAGACGCTGAAAAGTCTTGTTACAAATTGATAAATGATCTGGATATTGTAGCAGGACGTGTTCAAGGCTCACTTGCCTCTAAAAAACATATGAGAAATGAAATATGGTCTTTGATATCATATCTTGGAGCTCCTTCTTGGTTTATTACACTGTCTCCTGCAGATAACAAACATCCAATATGTTTATATTATGCAGATACGAAAGAGGAATTCAGACCTGAGATTAGATTATCAGATGAAGCATATAGGTTGATTGCCAACAATCCTGTTGCTGCTGCTCGCTTTTTTGACTTTATGTGTCAAGCATTTATTAAAAATGTACTAGGTGTAGGCCAAAAGAATGCAGGATTGTTTGGAGAGACCTCAGGATACTATGGAACAGTGGAGCAACAAGGAAGACTGACATTGCATTTGCATTTACTGATTTGGTTAAAACACTCCTTATCACCCCAGGAAATTCGTGATAGGATTATGGACAGAACTTCAGATTTTCAACAACAAATGGTTGAGTATCTTGAATCTGTCTGCAAAGGTGAATTCTTTAGCGGACCATTGGCTGAAGTTAGTCAAAATGTGTCAGATGCCAAAAAAAATGATGATACTTATACAGATCCGACAAAAACAATGCCAGAATCTCCTCCAGAACAATGCGAAAAAAAACCAGCTTGTACAAATTGCAGTAGATGTTCAGCTACTGATAGTTGGTGGTCCAAATTTTATTGGACTGTTGATGATATACTTCTACGTTCAAATATTCATAGTTGCAGAATGACAACAAAGGATAAGAATGGAAATGATCTTCGAAAGGGTTGTCTCAAAAATGGTCGATGTAAGGCCAGATTTCCTCGAGAAGTGGTAGATCAGACAATGGTTGATCCATTGACAGGTGCTGTGAAATTGAAAAAAGGTGAAGCATGGCTAAATATGTTTACACCTGTTATATCATATCTATTCAGATGCAATACAGATACAACTAGTTTATTATCTGGGACTGCAGTCAAGGCCATTGTTGCATATGTTTCTGATTATGTAACCAAGCCAGGTTTGACAACATATTCTATGTTTGAAGCTATTCGACGTGTTTTTGATAGATGCACTAATACAGTAATTTCAGGAACTACAAATCGACTGAAAGCTGCAAAATCTCTAATGACACAGATGGTAAACTCTTTGACAAGCAAGATGGAGATAGGAAGTCCATTGGCCTCTGCATATCTGCTCGGAAATCCTGACCGATATACTGGACATACATTTATCAATTTTTATTGGAAAAACTTTGTTCGAGAAGTTCAGAATGCATGGAATCCCATAAGTGATGATAAAAAACCAACAAAAGTTGTTCTTAACAACAATCTAGGACAAATTATTGGATTATCAAATGTACAAGACTATGTTCATAGACCATTAATATATAACAATCTTTGTTTATATGATTGGATTAAAACATGTCAAAAAAAAAAGCGAACTAAGACTCAACAAGCAGAATTCGAGGAAGTGAATGAATCAGATGATGAGTATGATCAAGAAATGCTCAATGACGAAGATGATGAACTTGATATTCTGCAGAATCAATCTGGAGGAGGTATATCAACAACCAATAGCAGAAATTGTAGAAATGATGTAGATGAGCAAAATGTTGAATCTGATGATGAGTTGGACATAGTTAGTGGAAATACATCTGAAGATGAGAACATAGATGATGTATATGAAGATATGGAAAAATTTTATAACCTTTTAAAGACTCATCCTCAATATCGGACACATCACATCCAGCATGTAGATAATGACAAAAATGTGCCAAATTTTATTGGTGGTACTTTGCCACGCTGTGATCAAGGTGACCGAGAATATTACTGTTTGACAATGCTTACTTTGTTTAAACCATGGAGGTCTGGCAAGGATCTAAAGTCAGAAACTCAGACCTGGGATGACACCTTTTCACAATACAAGTTCACATCTCAACAATTGCAATTGATGGGATTCTTTAATTTGAGATATGAATGCAATGATGCCCGAGATGATTATTCAGCCAAGTTGAAAAAAAATGAAGACAAAGAAGGCTTCTTTCCATCTTGGGCTTCTAAAGATGTTTTAAAGGATCTTGATCAAAATGTTGTTGAATATGATGATGATGAACTTGAAGATAAAGAAATCGAACAAGATATATATCTTGAACCCACATCTGCCCATATTCGTAAGCTGGAAGAGATGAATGCTATTGAAAATGTTGTCCAAAATGCTGGATGGCTTGACAAATGTCCTGACAATATTGATCATATCAATTCCCAAAGTTTTACTCCTGAGATACAGATGGCAGGCAGCAAATGGAGTTCTATGATAAAGATTGCAAAAGATGCAGTGCTTGCATTAAGAGGAAAACATCTTCCAGTTAATGAAGATGGTGTACCATTAAAGGCATATAACTTTAATGATGTTGTTGTTAAGAACATTAGTTTCCTACGGAAAAACTTCAAGGCAGAACAGGCTGAAAAACAAAAAATAATTGATGATACTGTTGATATATTTTCATTAAATAGTGAACAAGAGCGTGCTTTTAGAATTGTGGCCAACCATGCTACCATGGCTCGACCAAGCCAGCTTAAAATGTATTTGGGTGGAATGGGTGGTACTGGAAAATCACAGGTGATTAAAGCACTGACATCCTTTTTTGAAAAGCGCAATGAATCTCATCGTATTATGATTTTAGCTCCTACAGGATCTGCTGCTGCATTGTTAAATGGCTCAACTTATCATTCTGTTCTTGGAATAACAATAGCAAATAACAAGCAGGACTTTGCTGGAAATGAACATTCTACAATGGCACAAGTTAGAGCTCGACTCGATGGTGTAGACTACATATTTTTGGATGAAGTTTCAATGCTGGCATGTCATGATTTATATAAAATAAGTGCTCATATTGCTAAAGCAAGAAACACTGCAGATGCACCTTTTGGAGGTATAAATATGATTTTTGCTGGTGATTTTGCACAACTACCTCCTGTTGGTGGTGATAGTCTATATGCAGGAAATGTTGGAACCTCTGTTAATGCCTCACAAACTACAAGAGGTCAACAATCAGCTATAGGCAAGGCATTATGGCATCAGGTTACTACAGTTGTAATATTACGACAAAATATGAGACAAAAGTCTCAAACCTCTGATGATAAGAAGCTGCGAATGGCACTTGAAAATATGCGATATGCAGCTTGTACACCTGAAGATATTGCATTTCTAAGATCCCGGATTGCTGGTAGGGGACCAAATCAACCAAAGTTGGCAAGCAAGAAATTTCGCAATATATCTATCATTACAGGGCTGAATGTTCAGAAAGACAAAATAAATGAACTAGGTGCTGAACGATTTGCCGCTGAAACAGGCCAAGATCTTACTTCATTTTATTCGGTTGATCGCTTTGGTGAAGAAGAAGATCCATCCAAAGAAAAAAAGCGGATGCGAAAAAAACGAACACTGAAAAATGGTGATATTAATTCAGGTCTGCAGAATATTTTATGGAATTTGCGACACTCAGCTTCTGATCATATTCCTGGAAAATTATCATTATGCATTGGTATGCCAGTAATGATACGACATAATGAAGCAACTGAACTTTGTATCACCAAAGGCCAAGAAGGGCATGTGGTAGGATGGCAAGCAGCTATTGGCCCACAAGGACAAAATATACTTGATACACTATTTATTAAACTTGATAAGCCAGCAAAGACTATTCAGTTGGAAGGACTACCTGAAAATGTAGTACCACTTACAAAATTGTCCAGTTCTATAATGTGTGTTACACCAAGTGATATTACAATAAAAATTACACGCTCACAAGTACCTGTGCTACCCAATTTTGCAATGACAGATTATGCATCTCAAGGTAAAACAAGAGTTTTGAATGTAGTGGATTTAAACAGTTGCAGAAGTCATATGGCATACTATACTGCATTGTCTAGAAGTGCAACCAGTGAAGGCACAGTGATTGTTCAAGGCTTTGATCATCGTAAAATTACATGTGGTGCTTCTGGATACCTCAGACAGGAATTCAGAGAATTAGAAATTCTTGATGAAATTACCAGACTATCTTATGAAAATACTTTGCCAAAACATATTGAGGGTATTGTACGTAATACATTGGTACGTCAGTATCAGTTGCATAAAGGAACAGAATATATTCCTTCAAATGTTCCAATACAGCTAAAATGGACCTTAGCCAATCCTATGGATTTACTGCCTGTTATGACTAATAGCCCTTGGCAAATTGTAGTAGATAAGCAACCATTGAAGCAAGATTCTAATACTATACCAAAGAAAAAAAATTATGATGCACATGTGTTTGTTGCTGCAAAAGGTACTATTCCTTTAGATATTAGCAGTGGACCAAGAGGTGCAAAGCGCAAGATCAATAGTGAAATTACAGAAATAGTTTCAAAATCCAAAAAACCCAGAACATCATTTAATGAAAATCAAGATTCACCAGTAGGATTGATATGGGATTCAAAAAATTGGAGTTGTGCATATGATGCTATTTTTACAATACTTTGTGACATATGGATTCAAAATCCTAAAAAATGGTCAAAATTATTTAATGAAATCAGTATGCCTCTACAGATGCTTGCATTTAATTATAAAAAAGTAATAAAAGGCAAAAAAACTTTAGAAAAAGCAAGAAATAATGTTAGAAATGTATTATATAATGAAAACAAAGAGATGTTTCCAAGAGGGGCTTCAGGTACAAGTATATCAGATCTTGCAAAGAAATTGGTTAATGGAGCTCAGCCAATATGTTGTGCTATATTGCAGTGCAATATATGCAATACTGAAACAACACTTGACCCACCTGAAAATTTGATGTATATTCATTCTAGATCTACAAACATTAATGACTGGTTTCAAGCATGGCAAAAAGATACTGCTGTATGTAACAGATGTCATACATTACAAATTGTAACCCATAAATTTGTAAACATTCCTGATATGTTGATGTTTAGTATTGATACCAACAATATTGCAATTAGCAAATCAGTCAAAATTTCAACCAGCAATGAGGCATCTGTACTTCATTTGAAAGGGGTAGTTTATCTTGGTGACTATCACTTTACCTCCCGATTAATTTCAGATAAAAGTGTTTGGTTTCATGATGGTCGAACTACAAAAAGTAGATGTAAAAAAGAAGGGCATATAAGTGACTTTGATGACAAAAAGTTTAGACAGTGTAACAATGCGCAAGCAGTGTTAGCAATATATTCAAAGAAATAAATAAAATAAATAACAGTAATAGTAATTTAGTATGTAAAAATATATTTCTGATGTAGATTAGTAAAGATAAAATAAATTATATCATATATGAAAAGCAAACATAAGAACTCGTAATTGCCAGTAATGGCCTCTCCCACAAGTCCTTTCAGGTGGCCAGTACTCGTCCTCTTTTGTTACATTTTTTTAATATTGTATTCCAGTCTA
>Ga0193741_1000285_pt1 | contig 14514 bp, 13 predicted proteins | sample L2s2metaG_FD_143059 | JGI IMG/M metagenome (GOLD analysis project Ga0193741, IMG submission 143059) | Soil microbial communities from a riparian zone of the East river system, Colorado, United States - L2s2 | ecosystem: Environmental > Terrestrial > Soil > Riparian zone | place: USA: East River...
TCAAATTGACAATGTAAAGCTAGCTGTAAAATCATTATCTTCCGAATTTGGACTTAAGATCGATCTTCATGCAAGGATCGGCGCAGCATGGTCTAATGGAAAGGATGTCCGATTTGTTAATTCATTCTATACAGTTCCCAAGAAACTAACGGGCTCTGGAGATTGTTGGGATGCCGCGGATCTTGTGGGATATTTAGTAGGTCTAGATGTAACTGAAAGGTTATTGTTTTCAAATGCCTATGCTTCATTATATATTGGAAAAAGCGAATTTGAACCTCCAACAATAAATGAGGCAGTGGAATTCGTTCAGGACAATTTTTGATAAATTATTGTGGTTCTATAGTAGCGGGGGGCTTGCTCGATACTGAATAAGTCACCCAAGTAACGCCATTCACCTCATTGGTTATCCTATTGCTAATTTTAGCTATTAAATCATATGGTATTCTTGACCAGTCAGCAGTCATTGCATCCAACGATTCAACAATCCTTATTGTTACTATATGACCATATACTCTTTCATCACCAAGTACACCGACCGCTAAATCATCCCCAACGGCCGCATATGCTTGCCATACTTTATCATACCAACCTGATATCATTAATTCATTTTCAACAATACTGCTAGCATGTCTTACAATTCTAATTTTTTCATCAGTGACTTCCCCGATAATTCTAACTGCCAATCCTGGACCAGGGAAAGGATGTCTTTTTATGAATTCACGGGGGATATCCAGTAAAACAGCAATTTGTCTTACTTCATCCTTATACAAACTCCTAAAAGGTTCCAAGACTTTTAAATTTAGCCATTCCGGTAAACCTCCGACATTATGGTGCGTCTTGATTACTGCAGCCGGTCCCTTAGAAAAACCGCTTTCGATCACGTCCGGATATAATGTTCCTTGGGCAAGCCATTGAAATGGCCCATAGTCTTTTGTTACTTCCAAAAATACTTGAGCGAATTCTTCTCCAATAATCTTTCTCTTTTGTTCAGGATCTTCAATCCCTTTTAACCTTGATAAAAATCGTTCCTCTGCATTAATACTGACAGTTTTGATACCTAGATATTTGTTTATTAATTCAGGAACCAGTGATTCTTCATTTAACCTTAATAATCCATTATTGACAAAAACACAAGTCAAATTGCTACTTATTGCCTCACTTAGTAAAACAGCCAGAGTTGTTGAGTCGATTCCACCACTAATCGCACATAGTACACTATCATCATGAACTTTACTTCTGATATCTTTAATGGAAAAGTCAATAAAACCTTGCATGGTCCAATCTGGTTTTGCATTACTTATAGAGTGTGAAAAATTTCTTAAAATTCTATTTCCTTCTTCAGTATGTGATACTTCCGGATGGAACTGGATTCCATAAAACTTTCTATTTCGATTTGCTATTGCAGCAGAAAGGGAATTATCCGTATGTGCTAGTATTTCAAAATCATTTGGAATGCTTTCAGCTGCATCAGCGTGACTCATCCAACATTTTATTTTCTTATTGATTCCTTTAAACAAGTCCAAATTATCATCAATTACCAAATCAGCATAACCATATTCCCTATTATCAAAACGTCTTATTTTACCATCAAATTCATCAACAATAAGTTGGTGACCATAACATATTCCTAAAACTGGTACTCCCATCTCAAAAATTTTCTTATCTGGTTTTGGAGAACCTTTTAAATATACGCTTGAAGGACCACCAGATAGGACTATTCCTTTTGGTTCTAAATTTTTAATCAAGCTTATAGGTGAATCGTAAGGCAAGAGTTCACAATAAACATTCGATTCACGAATTCGTCTACAAATTAGGTGGCTGTATTGCGATCCAAAATCTAGTACTACAATTTTATCCATAACTACGTTAAATTCCTTTTTCTAACATTCTTGTAAACACCCACGTTGCTGTGTTAAAAATCTCATTAAGCCGTTCTCTTTCTCTATAATTAGAAATTGTAACACTATTGATTTTTCCATTTTCGTCATTATCAACTTTATAGTCAATGATTTCAGATTCATCTATTTCGCCTTTTTGAATCTTTTCTTTATCTTTTGACTTCATTCCTTCTAATATGCGGTTTAAGAAAAAAGATTTGAATGGAGGAGTATTAATATTTAAATTGATATCATTTACCAACGGTATTCTTACATAGGTGGAGGTATACTCTGCGTTTGATATCAGAAGATTATCTTTTGCACGTTTCAAGGATCTAATCTCTACGCCTTGATTGTCATCTTGTCCGTAATCTGTATCTGTAGATTTTGTAGTTGAATCAATACTAGGTTTGGTTTGGACAGCTTCTTCTTTATGAAGGGATTGGTATTCAGGTGCACTTCTGTCCTTCAAATTAGAAGCAGAAGATTCGAGATGTGATGCGGTTATAAAGCTTGTTTTTTTTAGCAAAGAATCAACTATTAGTAGAGTGTCACGAAGTTTATCGAGCTCCTCTTTTTTATTGGTAACTTCTTTAACTAACCATTCGCGCACTTCTGCTGCACGACGAATATCATCTTCTGAAAAGGTGGACATGGCATGATTTAATATATTAAAAACATATAATAGTTTTTCACATTATTTACAAGGGAAAGAATCTCTTAAGTCCATAACTTTGGAGTTAAATGAATATCTCAAGGTTGAGACTTGATACCTCTTATTCGGGTGGCTGATTTGTTAACCAATTTGGATTTAGATTGCTTTCCTAGCATTTCGAGCAATTTCTTTGCAAATTTTAACTTTTTTCGTTTAATATCAATATCTACGCCTCTATCATTTGTTGAGAATTTTCTTGGCATGTTGTCAAAATCCATACCTATTAAAGTAATACTTTTTGCCCTCATTTCTTCAGCCAAAAAGACGCTTCTGTCTCCGTCAGTAAATCCCCCAAAATTATATACGTTCTCCGTTGGCATTACTTGAGTCGTACCTATTACTTTACTAAATTTAGGAACATGTTTTTCCAAATTCTCCATATTATCTCCGTGAGCATGGATAACCATTATCGCTCCAAATTTATCAGCCATCCTTAGATATTTTGGATTTCCATCAAGGTCCGACACCACTATATCCGGTTTAATCTTCTTATTCAATAAAATCTCAACCACACCATCAGCAGCTATTATTACATATTTTTTATTCTTCTTGATAAACTCAATATTTTTTTCCAGACTAGGACCTGCTCCAATTACAAGTACTTCCTTTCCTTGTATTTTCTTTTGGATCTTAGACACCTGCAATGCTTTTCTCTTTATCATATGACTCAGCATTTCAGCTGCCTTCTGATCTGTTTCTGTACTATATCCAAATTCTGTCCTAATCTGCTGATAAAAAGGGAACCACTCTATGAATTTCACATTTAGAAATAAAAGAAGGTTACTAATAGATTGTTTGATTTACGAAAGCGATGATAGTAGAAAACCAATTGTTTCGGACATTTTTTACATAAATAACTACTAATTTATTATAATCTAAGATATCATTGCAATTAAGCTTGCTCTAAAAAAACCATAACTTTATCCAGTTAGAAGATCTCATGAAAAATGACTATATTGCATATATTTATGATTCTGGGATAGTTCGTAAGGATGTTTATCGATTTCAGCTCGCTAGCTACCTCTATAGGGATAGGAGGGTTAGCTACCTCTATAGGGATAGGAGGATTTTTGGGATTCTTGATGGGATATGCCATAAAGAAAATATTAAAAATAATCATCGTTGTCGCCGGATTATTGGTAGGTATCATGTACTATTTGCAATATAACGGACTAGTTGCGCTAAATTGGGCGAAGGTCGAAGCCACATTAGGAAATGCCATGACTAATTTTAATGGCTTTAGTCTTAACACTCCATTCTTTCCCGGTATAAGTGACCAAATCTTGGATGCCATCTCAAATTCGGGGATTCCACTAACTGGAGGTTTTGCAGCGGGATTTGCCTTCGGTTTGAGTAAAGGTTAGAACGAAATATCAGAGATGGATTTTTCGATAGCCCTCTTCATTTTCGTGTAACAATTATAATACATCTGCTGTCATGTACCTAATATGAAGAAAAAGACATCTGGTATGGTATTTCCAGGTGAATATATAGCAGAAATTGAAGAATTTGAAGCGGGTAATCATACTTTCACTCTTGATGGGACTATCAGATCAAGTGCGTTAGGGAAGAAGGAATATGATTTTAAGAGAAGAACCATTAAAATTGATCCAATTAATCCTCAAGAATTACCCAAAATAGGAGATGTAGTTATGGGATTCGTGGAAATGTTATTTGGGTCTATGATATCAGTCAAGTTATTTTCTGTTAATAACAAACTGTATACTTCAGGCCTATCTGCCATTGCTTCAGCGAGAACGGGAAATAATAAGGGATGGAATCGAGATCGATATAATAGGAAACCAAAATCGATTTATCGATTTGGCGACATTATCCGGGGTCAAATTACCAGTCTGATGAATTCTTCAATTCATATCGCTGTAGATGGAGCTAATTTTGGCCTGTTATACTCCTTATGTTTGAACTGTGGTGGAGATACAGTTAGAATAAACAATGGTATAAAATGTATAGAATGCAGTTCATATGAAGAGAAGAGAGTGGCAAACGACTATGGAACTAGTCTCTTAAAATCCTTCCACTAGACATGAGTTAAGGAAGGACCGATATGGATCTCAATAGACAATAAACACTCATTCAGATAAAATTTTTAATACCTTTTCTGCATGCTAATAGATGAACGACGCACATTCATTTACAGGCAGAAAAATCGAACCTCCCCTTATTTCGAAGAATGACCATAACACAATTGGTTGATTTTTTCGGATCTACAGGTTACAACGCAAGACGACTTTTTGAAGCTGCAAATATTATGAAGGAAATGATTGATAGTGGTTGTACCATCTGCTTAACTCTTGCAGGAGCGTTGACCCCAATAGGAATGGGGAATACAATCAAAACGCTTATTGAAAATGGCTTTGTAGATTGGATAGTAACAACTGGAGCTAATGTTTACCATGACCTTCATTTCGCTTACGATTTACCTGTAAGGCAAGGTCATTTTCAGGTTGACGATGATGTGCTCTTTTCCAAACAAATTGTACGAATTTACGATGTATATATAAAAGAAGTAGGCACTTTGCAGGCTCAGGACATTATTATTCAAAGAGAAGTAAAGAAATTCGAAAAAAACTTTACCAAATCATATTCTACTGCAGATATGTCACATAAACTTGGTAAGGCAGCTTTTGAAAATTCACCAAATCCGAAAAAATCATTTCTTGCTTCAGCGTTCAAAAATGACGTACCAGTCTTCATTCCTGCGATAAGTGATTCTTCTATAGGACTCAATATGCTACCCTTGATATTTGAAGATGTGACGAGATTTCCAAATGTTATGTTGGATATTGCTGAATCAACAGCGATACTTTGGAAAAGTAAAGTTTCCGGTGGTATAGAATTAGGCGGGGGAGTTCCAAAAAATTTTTTCCAACAAACTGGACCTGCATTATACCAAATACTGAAACTAAAGGAAGGCGGACACGATTATGTAATCCAAATTACTGATGCACGACCTGATACCGGTGGTTTATCTGGAGCGACTATACAGGAAGGAAAAAGCTGGGGCAAAATAAAGACCTCTCATAGAAACAATGTAATTGTTTATGGAGATTCTTCAATTTGTTTTCCAATAATTTGCTCTTATGTCTTGTCGGAATGCAAGAAACGTCCAAGAAAGAGACTATTTTCAAAGAAAAATGGTTGGGTGGAGGAGATGAAAAAAGAATATTTGAAAAATAAATAATTTTTACAACCTAAAAATCCAAATTCATTCAACATAGAAAGGATGGCATTTTTAATCAGCGTGGGTGTTCAGATAACACCTTGATTACTGAGTATTGTCAGCCTTCACCGTTATGCCTATGTTGAAAACCATTATGGCATATTATTTATCATGTCCATGCTATATATCTATATTCAAAATTAACTATATTGTATATATTCCAAATAGATCTGTTTCATTCTGCGAATTGTGAGTTGGCTGATGTCAACAATCAGAAAAACATTAAAGACGATGCACAGTTTAAAGATGAAAAGAAACATTGTTAAATTATTCAAATATTAAATTAGGAAAATGGGATCTCTGTGATCTAGTCGATGATAGGTCAACAGGGGACTTTGTAAAGTTAGTTGATAACATCAAAAAAGATGTCAAGGAATTTGAAGATAACCGCCAAATCCTAAAACCAGATCTGAACTCCTCGAGTTTTGAAAGATTAGTTCATGAGATTGAGAATATTCTGGAAACTCTTAGCAGAGTCAATAGTTTTGCCCAACTCAAATACGCTGCCGATACTTCATCCAATGAAGCTGCAGCTCTGGTTCTTGAAACCGAAAAATTGAGTTCACAGATTAGTAACCAAATTTTATTTTTTGATTTATGGTTCAAGAAAGGACTTGACAAGAATAATGCTCAACGATTAATTGACAGCATCTCTGCTGTATATAGGGAATATTTAAAACATAAGAGATTGATTGCGAAATATTCACTTAATGAGTCAGAAGAGAAGATTATCAACACTCTCGAGGTAACGGGTCCAAGTGCCCTTGTAAAAATATATGATAGAATGACTAATAATTTTGAATTTACAGTAATAAAAAAACATGAAAATACAAAGAGGACCAAAATATTCACAAATAAGGAAAAACTGCTTTCTTTGGTGAGGAGCTCTAAAGCTAATGAGAGGGAATCTGCATACAAGGCATTATTCAAAACCTATGAGAAAAATAGTGGGGTTCTAGGGGAAATTTACCAAAATCTAGTAACTCAATGGAGAGATGAAAATATTTCTATTAGAGGATTCAAATCTCCTATTTCAGTTAGAAATATTCATAATAATATAGATGATACCACAGTAGAGACACTTTTGGCAGTTTGTAAAGAAAATGCACACTTATTTCACGATTATTTTATCGAAAAAGCTAAATTAATTGGTATGAAAAAACTAAGACGCTATGATCTCTATGCACCAATTTCAAGCAAAAATATTCCTAAATTTACGTTTAAGAATGCTACAAGATTAGTCTTGGATACTTTTCATAAATTTGATCCAAGTTTTGCCTTGTACACAGAGCGCTTGTTTAAAGAAAATCATATTGATTCTGAAATCAGGAATGGAAAAACGGGGGGTGCATTTTGTTATACTGTTACCCCAAAAAGGACTCCTTATGTACTCTTAAATTTTGATGGAATGATGAGAGATGTTTCAACTATGGCTCATGAATTTGGACATGCAATACATAGTATGTATGCTTCCGATAAACCAATTTTGGTATCACATGCTCCCCTTCCATTGGCGGAAACTGCATCTGTATTTGGAGAGATGCTTCTCAATGAAGAAATTTACAAGAAGCTAAATAAGGAGAAGAAAAAGATTTTCTTGGCAGAACAAATTGATGATATCTATGCAACCGTTATGCGACAGGCATTTTTTACAATTTTTGAAATAGAAGCTCATAAGCAAATTGTAGAAAAGAGTGTTACTATTGATAACATCTCCGATCTCTATACAAAAAACTTAAGAACACAATTTGGAAATTCAATACGTATTTCAGAAGATTTTAGATGGGAATGGCTTTACATACCGCATTTTTATCATACTCCTTTCTATTGCTATGCATATTCTTTTGGAAATTTACTTGTGCTCTCACTATATCAGCAATTTAGAGAGGAGGGTAAATCCTTTATTTCAAAGTACCTCAAGATATTATCTGCAGGAGGATCTGAAAAACCAGAAACATTGCTTAAGGATTCGGGATTTGATATCACTAAGGCCTCTTTTTGGCAACAAGGTTTTGATCTCATAAAAATGAAGATTGATAAGTTAAAGGAAGACTAAAAATAAAGTGTAAATTTTTTCATATCCAGATTCTTGAATTGACATAAGTTGCGATCTAAATAAGAAAAAGATAGCTTACTCGTATTTCAGATACAAAATGTTGCTGACAAGCGGATACTTTATAGATTAGTTTTTACAATGTGAGAGTATTGAAGAAGTTTTGCAGTATATGTGGAAAGGAATTACCTGCAAATACCGAATACTTTCTCTGCGAAAAATGTCATAAAGAGGTAATCATTTCAGAAGATAAATTTGATTACATGGAAAATTCAAGACTTTATTATTAGTTTTTGATGATAGTGAAAGTGGCAATTCAAGACTATCTGCGGGATCTGAAAATCTGCATTTAACGGAAATAGTTCAATGAGGATATCTTTACCAAGTTTTGCTACGGGTTGCCCGATCCCAATTCATTAAGCTTGGTTTATTTTGAAATCTTGCGCAGCATCAATTGAACAACTGGGCTTCAGAGGGTACTAAACTTATATTCAGTACATAAGCAAACCTATCCTGGGGGACAAGATCGAATGCTAATGAAAATTCATGATGAATTCATTGATAAATTAGATTTCGCGAAGAGGGACGGACTTATCCCGGTGGTAGTCCAAGATATTAAAACTAAAGATATTTTGATGCTAGCCTATGCTAATAGAACTGCAATAGAGAATACAGTTAAAACAGGCAACGCTTGGTTCTGGAGTGTGTCTCGTAACAAACTCTGGATGAAAGGAGAAGAATCTGGAAATATTCAAGATGTGAAAGATATCTTGGTTGATTGTGATCTTGATTCAGTGGTTTATCTCGTAGACTCAAAAAATCCTGCATGTCATACAGGAAATAGAACATGTTTCCACAATAGGCTATACCCTCTCTAAAATTGACAAGTTATTTTTCATAATCATGTAATAATTTATATTGTATTCTGAATAATTGCGATATTTGATCTAATTCATGTTTAATGTTTATAAAATTTTGCAGTAAAAAAATTAAGTAATACTAAAATTACTATTAGTGATATTTATTACCACATATTCGGTGATAGTGATTATACATGGGTTCTATTCGATTTCTAAAATGCAGAGAATGTGGCGCTGAATATACCCCCGTATTCAAGTACATATGTGAAGAGTGTTTCGGTCCTCTCGATGTTATATATAATTTTCCTACGGATTTAACCAGGCACACATTCTCGTCCAGGCAGGACAAAACATATTGGCGCTATTTCGAGCTCTTGCCAATTGCTGATAAGAACTGTATCGTGAATATTCATGCTGGATTCACACCCCTGCAACATGCAGAGGAATTGGGGACCCATATAGGAAATCTTAAGAATCTCTTCATAAAGAACGATTCTGTAAATCCCACTTTTTCATTCAAAGATAGACCTGCGGGTGTGGCTATTTCAAAATCTAGAGAAATTAAACTCAAAGCAGTAGGATGTGCATCAACTGGAAATTTGGCTTCAGCAACTGCTGCGCATGCTGCTAAAGCACACTTGCCATGCTATATTTTTGCACCATCGGATATTGAAAAAGCAAAGATTGCACAGGCATTATCTTATGGTGCCAAATATGTTGCAGTTGAAGGGACTTATGACGATGCCAATAGGGTCGCGTCAATAATAGGAGATTCAAAGGGCATAGGGATTGTAAATATTAATATGAGGCCATATTACGTGGAAGGTTCAAAGACGTTGGCATTTGAAGTAGCCGAACAACTTAACTGGGAACTTCCAGATCATCTCATTATTCCAGTAGGGAGCGGTGCGATGTTAAATGCAATTTGTAAAGGATTTGAAGAGTTACACGAAATAGGACTTGTCGACGACGTTTCAAATCTAAAGGTTACAGCCGCACAACCACATGGTTGCGCTCCAATAGTTGATGCTTTTAAGAAAAATACTGGTGAAATTGTTCCTGTAGAAAGACCGGATACCATAGCAAAGAGTTTAGCAATTGGTGATCCTGGGGACGGCGTTTATGTTTTAAGAAGATTGAAACAATACGGTGGTATTGCTGAAGAAGCTAATGATAATGAAATTGTTGAGGGAATTATGACACTGGCAAAAACTGAAGGTATTTTTACTGAACCTGCAGGTGGTGTCTCAATAGCCGTACTCAAAAAACTGGTTGATGATGGATTTATAGAGCAAGATGAAAAAGTAGTATGTTATGTTACTGGTAATGGATTGAAATCTATTGAAGCAATAATGAGTGCATTGCCCAAACTTGACATCGTCAAGCCAGATGTACAAACAGTGTCCGCAATGATTTCATAGGAATTGATGAGCACAGAATGACAAATATCGAATTTATAATTCCATCCGTTCTTACGAAGGGTAGCGGAGAAAAAAAGATTCCATTAGATGCCATAGATCTGCAAGATGCGTTTACCAAAGTAATAGAACAGCTCGGGGAAGATTTTAAACGTAAAGTTTTGGATTTAAACGGAAAACCACGATCGTTAATTAACATTTACATTAACGGAAAAAACATGCGTTTTAGTAATGATGGCATGGCAACCAAACTTAACAGTGGTGATTCCATTTATATTCTACCGGCTGTAGCAGGAGGTTCTGAACTAAAGAACGAGGATTTACAACGATACTCCAGACAGATAATGCTAGATGAAATAGGATTCGTTGGATTGGAAAAACTTAGAAAGGCAAAAGTATGCGTTGTTGGAGTTGGAGGTATCGGCAATCCTGTAGTTACACAACTGACTGCAATGGGTGTCGGAAAATTGAAGATAGTGGATAGAGATATCATAGAAATTTCCAACTTACACAGACAACATCTTTATACAGAAAATGATATAGGTAGAGTAAAGGTTGAAGCTGCAAAAGAAAGACTTGAGAAAATAAATTCAAGTGTCGAGATTGAAGCGCTCCCAAATTCTGTTACTAAATATACTGCCGAAAGCATTGTTGATGGATTTGATATAGTCGTGGATGCATTAGACAGTATAGATGCTAGATATGCACTAAATGACGCATGTATTAAACTAAATATCCCTCTAATCTACGCTGGTGCTTTAGGCATGTTAGGTTCAATTTGCACAATAATTCCAAATAAAACCGCATGTCTTAGGTGTATCTTTCCCGCGTTAGCTGAGGATGATATGCCAACATGTAGTACTGAGGGTGTTCATCCATCAATTTTGTATCTTGTCGGAGGTATTCAAGTTTCTGAGGCAGTCAAGATCATTATGGGTGAAAAACCAACACTAGAAAATAAACTGCTGTATGTAGATTTAAACGATCTGTCATTAGAAAAGGTTTCAGTGTTTAGACAAGAAGAATGTCCTTCATGTGGAACAAAAAGAATTGATAGTAATCAGCTGGAAACAAAGCAATTGATAATTGAAGAGCTATGCGGTCGTGATCGTGGAAAGAGAACGTACACTGTTACACCCGCACATATATCAACATCACTAAACCTGATAGGAATTGAAAAGAGTGCGGAAAGACTGGGATATACCATTAAGACAAAAGGCGAACTAGGATTAACCATCATGAGCAGCAATTCTGACAATCTTTCAATAAGCTTCATGACCAGTGGGGCAGCCACTATTGTTGGAGCTAAAAGCGAGGACGAAGCACTGTCAATTTACAAGAGCATTGTGGATGACATCGTATCTTAATTTTCAATAATATTTATGGCAAAGTGCAGCGGAAATAGGATCAATCATTTAGATTTTCAAAATGAAATTTGTTCCTATTTTTAGCGATAAATGGAATTATCATCTTATTAATCAAGTCATCATAATTTTTCTCTTTATCGATTGTTAGGAGGAGAAAATAGTCGTTACTAATGGGAACAGTAATCCTAGTTACATTTTCATATCTTCCAACAGCATAATTTAGTTTTCCTATTTTTGATTGAAATTTGATTCTAGTCCTATATCTTGACACGGCTGCAGCTGCATACTCCTCGCTTTCCTCCTCTGACATTAATGGTTTTAATCCTTCGCGTTGTTCCACGTTAATTAGGACACCATATTTATTTGAAATACCAATCCACCGAAGAGAACTGTCTAGATTTAATAATTCCTCGCTAAACGTATAAATGAACTCATAATCAATCGCCAATTTTATTAATTATCTTAACTATTTCTTATATTTAAGCAAAATTAAATGCAAACTGTGTGGATGTGACGTACTTATTCATGAGTATCATAAACATGTCAATGCTGTACACACAGAATAAGAAATTATTTATTTATACGTCCACAGTTAATAGGAGATCTTATTATCCATTTACATTGCTAACTCTATAAACAGGAAGATAAAAATCTGTAATGATTTATTCAATATGTATAGAAAGCATTTCAATACTTGGTACATCTGTGATGGTAGTAACAGGGCTGCAACGAACCTTTTGAAGATCAAGTTCGGCGAATCATTAGAACGGGATCCAAATGATGTGAACCCAGACAATAGGAAAGTAGTTCCAATCAACTTTGGTACGCAACACAAAGATCTATTAAGTCATATGCAAAGTCTAATAGCGAATTATTATTTGGCGATACCTGAAGAGAATAATACGCAACTATTAACAGCATTAAGAACAGCATGGGCAAAGGAACTAAGTCTTGACAAGAACGTTTCCGTCTACAACGATTTGACTGATGCTCTGAGGTTGGCGCTTCGTGCATATAGTATCAAATAATTTAAATTTAAAGTTAAATTATGTTAGTATCGAATTGAAAATAAAAACCAAAAAAGACGTTGGAGGCGCTAAAATTTGTTCAAATCCATTGTGCCATCACAGTAGTAATGACCATTATTCACCACTTCATCCAAAGTCGGCAGGGGATCTTATGGATAGTTCTTGCGCATTATGTCCCTGCGAAAAATTTGAAGAAGTTTAAATTATTTATACTCCGTAAGTCTGATTAGTCTCTCTCTTGCTAAAGCGCTTGCTATCTTTTAATCCTTAATTCATGGTGGGCTAAGATGTGGGCTATACGACTCAGACATCGATTCACCAATTTCTTGCTGCATTCTGTAACTCATGTAATAATATATACCTATTAGAACGGCGAAAAGAATTCCAATTATTGCTAAAATGGCTATTACTATAATCAATACCTTTTTTTTGATCCTCATTTGATTTCTTCAAGTGCTAAAGGAATCTTATTATCCATTGCTGTCTATCTCCCTCTCCATAAAGCACTTCTTATGTTAAATTCTCATATTGCTAATTCCATATAATGCAAGTTATAAAAAAATTTCTAAGGCTTAGTCTAAAAGGATATTAAATAGTAAAGATATCTCAACATATTGAATCCTCAAGATATTGTTGGAAAGACTGAAATATGTAGTGAATGTGGTCAACAGAAAAAGATAGGCCTTGCATTAGACCAAGCGCCGGATAAGAAAGGAGAAACGCATTCTCCTTACTTGAAATGTGAAGATTGCGTTTCACAGGACCTCGAGAAAGATGAAAATAAATAATTATTAAGAAGCAATACAGCGAATTCATTTGGAGTTAGCCTCGTCATAGCCAGTATTCTCCTGTCTCTCCAGTCTCCTCACTCTGCGATCGAGATCTGTAAGATGACATCCAAAGCATTTGAAATCGTCTGTTTCGGTCTTGAGATTGTATAGTTCTTTTACTTCCGAACTGCATACAGGACATTTCATTTCTTATTTACCATTACCACTATCCACAGGAGCCAAAGGAATCTTATTATCTATTGCGGTCATCTTGACCTTTAGGTACATAGTAAATGCTTGCTCTATTGCTTCGCCGGTACTGTTTGCGTAAACATGTACTGATAATCTAATCCCTTTTGCTGTATCTTCGATTTTGATAGAGTGTGTATACTGGACTGGTATAGTCTCTTCACTAGTCATTTACTTGTTTTCATGCCTCCAATCTTCATATACTCTATCCAGTAAAGTGTTAGGTTTCTGCTCATCCTGTTTATGTTTCTCTACATGTGCAACAACTAGACTAAACTTCTGTACAACTTGGGCCAAAGAGTTAAGCCTAGATAAAGACCAAACAAGTTATGACGATTTACTAGATGCTCTTAGATTGGCATTGAAAGCATTTGAATTTAAGTAAAATTATCAGGATGTTGAAGTGCTGCCCTCACTCTATTAAGTTAGCAAAAAATTTTGACGGATTTCGATCACTTGATAATTTAATGGCTGATGTCCGGTGAAGCGGCGGACTGTTAACTAATTCTGTTCATCGTAATCATCGTCATTATCATAGGTATCGTCATCGCTATTATTCTCAACATCGGTAACATAACTTGCTCCATATACAATATTTGAAGCACCCTGAAGACCTGCGGTTAAGTCTAAACTTTTCTTCTGCCCTTTCTCTTCTTTATTCTCTACATATCCTTTCTTATCTTCATTGGGCTGTGATTCCCCTAGACGTCCATACCCTTCATTCTTCTCTAAATTCGTTTCTATATGCGTACCTTTTGTATCTATTAATTCTCTCTTGCGTTCTAACTCTGCTAGGTGTTTTTTGTCTTCGTCTAGTTTACGCCGTGCTTCTTCTAATTCTTCTTCATATTTTTCCTGCCTTGTTGATTCCTCAAGGCTAGTGCCACAGTTTGGACAGAATTTATTCAAAGTGCCTGTTAGGTTGCCACAGTTAGA
>Ga0193741_1000286_pt1 | contig 14497 bp, 33 predicted proteins | sample L2s2metaG_FD_143059 | JGI IMG/M metagenome (GOLD analysis project Ga0193741, IMG submission 143059) | Soil microbial communities from a riparian zone of the East river system, Colorado, United States - L2s2 | ecosystem: Environmental > Terrestrial > Soil > Riparian zone | place: USA: East River...
ATCGGCAGTACACCGGCGCCACAATGGCGCGACCTGGCCGCTGTGGACGCCGTGGACCCTCTCCGCGCGCGATGGCTGGACGGCGACCGATGAGGCAGCGTGCAGCGTTCCTGTTCGACGTGATCGGCGCCGGGATCACCGGCGCGCTGGTCGGGATATTCGTCCTGGCGCTGACGAGTGTGTGGCTGATCGGCCTGGTGGCCGCCATCGGCGCCGCGCTGCTGATCGGCCACGAAACGCGGGTGCGATCGTGACCGCGCTGGACAGCCTGGCCACGGCGCAAGGGATCGGCCGGCGCGCCGCCGCTGCGGTGCCGTCGCTGGCCGAGGACGGCCAGCTGGTCCGCGCCGGCGTCGGGCTGATCGGCCAGGACACGCCGCCGGGATCCTGGGCGGTGTGCTGGCTGCGCGACGGCGCCAAGCGGCGCGAGTGGATCGACGGCCTGAGCTGGCCAGCCGATCGCTACGGCCTCGAGGCGGCGCTGACGGCCTCGCAGACACTCAACGCACGGTGACGCCGCTGCAGCGCTTCCGTGCGACCCTGGCCGCGGTGGCGGGTCCCCCGCCGCTACCGCGGCCCATTCCCGGCCAGCTGGTCCTGCCGTGGCGGGATCCGCGGCCGACGCCGGCGCCGGTGATCGCGTGCGGGATCCCGGCCCGGCCAGCCGGGCCGGCCATGCGGTCCTGGATCGCCGTCCGGCTGCGCGACGCCGGCGCGACCCGGATCCCCGGCACGGCCGACTACCTGGCCGATCAACAGCTCGCGGACCTCGAGGCGGCCGACGAGCTGCGCCGCTACGTCGAGCGCCAACGCGATGATGGCCAGTGGTGGCGGCCGCGGTGATCGCTCGAGCGCGCCGCACCGCCGGCCTGGCGCTCTACGCCGCGGCGCTGCGGATCCTGGGCGGCTGCCCTTGCCAGCTCTGCGTGCAGGTGCGGTCAACGGTCGGACCTGGCGGCGGCCGAGCAGCTGAGCGCCGCGCGTTGCGCGCGTCCTGGCGAACGGGGCGGATCCGCCCGACGCGCGGGGACTGAGTGCGCGCGGCCGCGGCCGCGCTGCCCGACGACGACGCCGGCGGCGCGCTCTACCTGGACCTGCTGGACGCGCTCGAGCGCGCAGCGCGGCCGCCGGATCCCTACGACGCCGATCACGTCGCCTCGAGAATCGCGGAGCGCTGGGCGGACCTCGAGGGCCGACGCCAGGCGCAGCTGCTCGAGCAGCTGCAGCGGCCCGACCTCGAGCCGGATGCGATCGGCGCGCTGCTGCAGTCGCTCGAGGACGCGCCGGCGCCGGATCCCGCGGCCGCCGAGCTGTACCGGCTGCAGGGTCAGCGCTTCCTGGACAGCTGGCGCGCCGCGCGCGTGGCCGGCCGCCTCACGTTCACGCTGCCGGATCCGCGTCGGACCTCTTTACTTGATAGAGGGCAACAAACCGACACGCGAAGGGGCGACACACGCGCACGCGACCGCCACGCCCGCGCGGAGCTGGTGCGCATCGGGGACCGCCGGCGCCGCGATCGCGCCACCGAGCAGGACGAATACGACCTGTGGAGTCGGCTCTGCCGGCGCTGGCGATCGTGTGGCCTGACGCAGCTGTATCGGAACGCCGACAGCGGGACGATCGTCGGCCTCCCGGACCACTGCAACGCGCCGCTCTGCCCGTACTGCGAGCGCCGGCGGCTGGGCCAGGTGCGCGATCGCTATCAGCCGCGCCATGACGAGGCGATGGCCGCCGGCCGGGTCTACTTCGCGGTGCTGACGACGCCGAACGTCCCGCTGGGCGAGCTGGCGGTGAGCTTCGACCGGCTGCGGAAGGCGGTCCGCGACCTACAACGACAGCGCTGGTTCCGCTCGAGCGTGACCGGCGGCCTGTGGCGGCTCGAGCTGACCGTCAACCTCGAGGCGCGGACCTGGCACCCGCACGTCAACCTGGTGATCGAGTCGGCGGATCCGCTCGAGCTGGCGACCTGGCGCGAGCGGCTGCAGACGACCTGGCGCGGCCTGATGGGCGCCACGTCCGGGGAATGGGTCTGGCTGCAGCCTGGCTGGCACGCGACGCTGGGCGAGGCGGTCAAGCGGCAGGTGGCCTGGGACCTGGCGCCGCCGCTCGAGGACCCCGACGACCCGGCCGGGTCGAGCCTGGGCTACGCGGTCAAGGGCGGGCCGGCGTCCTGGATCGACAGCGCGGATCCGGCCTGGGTACTCGAGTACGTCACAACGCAGCGCGGCCGCCGCCAGGTGAGCGCCTGGGGATCCTGGCGCGGCCTCCCGCCGGCGCCGCTCGAGCATTCGGACGAGGCGACGGTATGGGCGCCGGACGGACCTGCAGACTCGCCGTTCGCGCCGCCGCGCCGGCTGCCCGAGTCGGACCCGATCACCGGCGAGCTGGCCAGCTGGGAGTGGGCCGGCATGGGGCCGCGGTGGGCGTTGCGATCGCACCGTGCGGCCGGCGCGCGTTCGGCCTGGCTGGTGTGGGCGCCAGGCGACGACGGCGATCCGCTCTACACCGACGACGACGACCTGAGCTACCGGCCGCTGCAGCTGGTCCTGGGGAGGGACCCGTGAGCGATCGGTCCGGGTGGCGCTGGCGCCAGCACATCGGCTGCACGTCCCCCGGCGAGTGCCGGCATGATCCCGAGCATCGGGCCGGCCGGCTGCAACACTGGCCGGCGTTCACGATCGCCGCCTACCCGCGGCTGGCGCACGACCGCCAAACTGGTCAGCTCGAGGTGGTGATTGTCGGGCCGGCTTACCCTGGGCGGCCAGGCGGCCAGCTGACCGAGCGCTATAGCATCCGCGGCGGCACGAGCGACGCGGCGCTGCGCCGACTGACCGCCGTGGGCGATGCGCGCCAGGCGGCCTACGAGCGCCGGCGGCTGCTACACTCGCCGACGTGACGACTGTCGAGGCGCACGAGCTGATCGCGCGGACCGCCAACGGCCACTGGCACCGCGTCCTGGTCATTGGCGATCGCCGGCTGACGGACGAGCGCTGCAACCTGGACGATGCCGACGTGGACCTCGAGCTGGACGGCATCGGGCCGGACGACGGCGACGCCGTGGACCTCTGTGCGCGGTGCTTCCCTAGCTGATGCCGACACGATCGGAGGCGATGCGCGCGCGCTGGCAGGATCCCGAGCAAGCCGCCAGGATGCGCGCGAACCTCGAGCGCGGCCGCGCGCCGCGGGTCAAGCTGCCGGACCCTCCGGGGCCGCCGGCGGATCCGTCCGCAGCTCCACCGCCGGCGGCCGACCCGGAGCGCAAGCCGCCAGCGGGGGATCCCCCGCGGCGCAGCCTGTTCGCGTCGATCCTGACCGGGACGGCGCGCGACCTGATCGACCTGGCCGGCCGGCGCCGCCGGTGACGCGGCTACCGCCGCCGGTGCTGGGCGTCCGGCCGCTGGGCGCGCTGCCGGATCCCGGCGAGCCGATCGGCACCGATCCGATCCTGGGCGCCTACGACGACGAGCAGCCGGCCGAGCCGGCGGACGTTCCCGGCCTCCCGATCGGACCGGACGAGGTGACGGCGTTCCTGGTTGGCATCGGTGACGCGCTCGCGCAGCTGCGCGGGCCTCACTGGCAGATCGAACCCGACGAAACGGCCATGCTCGCGCCGGCCGTTGCGCGCCAGCTGGCCAAACCCGACAACGCGGCCGCGGAGTGGCTGATGCGCCACGGCGACGCGCTGCTGATCACGGTCGGCCTGGGCCTGATCATCGTCCCGCGGGCGGCGGTCGAGTACCAGGTGATCCGATACCGCCGGCGCCAGCTCGAGCTGGCCGCGGACCTCGAGGAAGGCGAACCCTATGCAGAACGATTCCCTGGCGCGACTGTCGGACCGGATGCTGGCGGCGCTGGACCTGGCCTACCGGCTGATGGACTCGAGGGCGCCGCTGCTCGCCCGACCGATCCTGTCAGCCTTGCGGCCACGCTTGGCGCGCTCACTGGCCGATGATCCGCGCCGCGCCGCGGCGCTTCTCGTGTGGGCCTGGGCGCGGATCCCGGACCTGCTGGGCGATGCCGTGGACCTGGCCGATACCGAACGCGTGATGGCGATCGTTGCGACTGTCGAGGCACACGAGTTTGGAGAGGCGCCGCCGCTCCCTGGCGGCGCCTACGACGAGCCGACACCCGAGCGCAAGCTGCCGGCGTCGCCGGACCTCGAGGTGATGGCCGGCGGCGACGATGGCGCGACGTGAACGCGCAAGAGTGGGCCGGCCTGATCGTCCTGGGGATCCTGGTAGTGATCCTCGTGATCGTCCTGGTCGCCGCGGCGCTGCTGGGCGCGCAGCTGGGCGCCTGGCTCGAGCAGCTGGTCCGCCCATAGCGCGCCGCCGGCCGGCGCAGCTGATCCTCGAGCCGGATCAGCGCGCGTTCGTCACCGGCCGCAGCGGATCCGGGAAAACGTGGCTGGCGACGGCCTGGATCGCGCGCGGCGCCGGCGCCTGGGGCCAGGGGATCGCCGTGGATCCGAAGCACGCGCTGACGACCGCCGAGCTGCCAGGCTGGCAGCTGGTCCTGGGCTTCAACAACGCGATCCGGCTATGGGGGCGCGAGCATCCGCGGCTGATCGTCCGGCCGGTCCAGGGTGACTACGAGCGCGGCGCCGGCTACGACGAGCTGGCCACGCGGATCCTGATGGCCTCGAGGTGCGGCGCATCGGCCGGCTGGTACGACGACGAGGTGCTGAACGCGGCGCCGCTGGGCCGGCTGCAGCCTGGCCTCGAGCGACTGCTGACCGAGGGCCGGGGGCGGTGCGTCCCGGTGGTCGCCGCCACGACGCGGCCGATCGGGGTAAACAACAAGCTGCTCAGCGAGGCATCGCACCTGGTCATATTCACGCTGAACCTGCCAGGCGACCGCGCCAAACTGGCCAGCTTCGCCGGCCACGAGCTGCTGGATCCGCAGCTGCTCACCGAGCGCCACACGTTCGCGCACTACTACGCCGACACCGGCCAGCTGACGGTCCACGACCCGATCCGGCTGTAGTAGGCTGGCGCGGCCGGCGGCCGCCGGCGCGTCCCCGGTATCCGCCGAGTGGATCGCGCGCTGGGTTCGGATCGGTCGCCGGCACCCTCGAGCGTCTTTGCACAAAGACGGCGCCGGCCTGGGACGCCGGCGGGACCGGGGGATGGTCTACCGCCGCCGCCGCTTACGGACCCCGAGCGATCCGCCAGGCCGACGCCGGCGGCCATCTTGACACGCTGGGCGGACGGTGGTCTAGGCTGCGCCCGTTATTCCGGTGCGCGGCCGCGCCACGTCGCCGGGTGTCTGCAGGAGGTGAACGACGGTGGTCAAGGTCAATCTGGCCAATGTCGTCACGATCACCCTGATTGCGGTAGCTGGGATCCTCGCCCTCAAGCTCACCGCCGGCATGGTTCCGTTCGGCGGATACCGTGACCTGATCGGGCAGGTCTGACGATGGTCAACGGCAACGGCGTTGTGACGCCGGTCAGTCCAGAGGCGCGCGCAGCTGCGTTCAACGCGGCGACGCGTCAAAAGTTCGTCATGGTCCCGGTGCCGGATGCGTTCGTGGCCGGCGCGGTGCAGCGGATCCTGCTCCCGAAGGTAGGGCTGCTCTCGCGCGTGTTCCTCCACTTCTCCGGGACGCTGACCGTCACGGTCGGCGGCGGCACGTCGGTTGCGGCGCCGCGCTCGCCGTGGAATATCGCCAGCCGGATCCGCTTGCTGGCCAACAGCACGCTCCCGCTGATCGACCTGTCGGGATTCGGGACCTACGTCGCCAACCTCACGACCCGCTGGGTCGGAGTGTTCGCGCGACCTGGCAGCTTCGCCAACGCGTTCACGATCGCCAACGTGCCGCAGTACGAGCCGCCGGCCCAGGCCGAGGTGGCGCGCTACGGCTTTGCGAACGGCGCCAACGTGATCGACTTCTCGCTCGAGCTGCCGGTCAAGCTGACGGAGCAGGACCCGATCGGGCTGATCATCGCGCAGAACCCTCAAACGCAGCTCACCCTCGAGATCACTAACGGCGCGATCGCGGACCTGGCGACGCTCGCCGGCGGCGCCACGGCGACCCTGACCGGCCAGTGGTCGGTGGGGATGGAGTACTTCGAGGCGCCGGCGTCGGAGTCGGCCATGCCAGACATGACCTTCGTCCACGTCTGGCAGGAGCAGCGCTATCCGGTCAGCGCGACCGGGATCAACGACCTTACGCTGCTCACCGGGGACACCTATCTCAAGGTGGCCCACGTCGTCCAGCTCAACGGCACCCTCAACAGCGCCGACGTGACGCGCGTCGGCGTCGTGTTCAACAGCGCCGACCAGCCCTACAACCTCGACCGCTGGCTGCAGCTCTACCGGCAGCGGCGGATCTACGGGAAGGACCTGGGGGTGGGCCTGTTCGTGCATGACTTCTTCGTGCCGGAAACTCAGCGCGATATGGTCAACAGCGCGCTCTATTCGGACCTTCGGACGCGGGTCGAGATTGCCGCCGGCGCCACGCTGGGCGCGGGTAACAACTTCATCGACGTGATGACCGAGAAGCTGGTACAGGTGAGCTGATGGGCGACACAAAGACGACCCCGACCAAGCCGATCCCCACGGACGCGCCGGCCACCGAGGCGCCACCGGCGCCCGACGCGGCCGCCACGTCCGGCGGGGCCAAGATCACCGAGCCGAAGGGCGGCAAGACGACCGCGGCGCACATCACCGCGGCGCTCGCACCGTTCGCGGCGATCGGTGACAAGACGGCTGCAGCTCTCGCCAAGGAGCTGAGCAGCCTCGACTTCGTGGCCACGGACGAGGACGCCGCTGCACTGCAGCTCGAGGCGGCCTTTATCACCGTGACCGGCCACGGTCGGATCAACCGCGACCAGGCGATCAACGCCGCGCGCAGCATTCGCGCTGCGCAGAGCTGAGCGCCGTGTTCGCGCCGTACCCTGGGGCGGTCCGTCCTCCGACGATCGCCCTGGGGGATATCTACCCCGAGGCAAAGGGACCCCGGCCCTCGACGGCTCAGCTGGCCAACGCGCATGAGGTGGCAGCGGCCGCTGGCGCGTCGGCCGGCGTCCAGCTGGCGACAGTGCCCAGCCTCAACCCCGCCGACCTGGTGGGCCAGCCGTTGACGTGGGCCATCGCCCTCGTCGCCGCGCTGATCTATCTGAGCTGGCGCTCTTGAGCGCGCTCACAAACCCTCGTAGCGTGCCCAGGAGTCAATCGTTGAGTACCGGAAGCCCGTTCGGAAGTTACGCCGGCGCCGTGGCGCTGATCGCGGCGCTGGCGATCCTGGGGGCCTGGATCGCCTCGCTGATCCAGGTGGTCCCGGCCAACCCGACGCTGGACGCTATCGCCTTGCTGGTGATCGGCGTCATCTTCGGCACCGGCGCCGGCGCGGCTGTCGTGTCGAACGGCGCCGCGCACCGCGCCGATATCGCCAACGTCCGGCTGGATGCCGTCAACGCGCCGCAAGCCGCGACGGCCCAGGCGATGGTGACGGCCAACGGCCAGAGCCAAGCGGACGCCGGCGCGATGGCGCGGGAGGAGCGCGAAGCCTGATGGCCGCAGCTCCGCGCCAGGTGATCGTGCGATCCGGCGGATCCGGCGCAGCTGGTGTGCTGCTGCTGCTGCTGGCGATCGCCGGCCTGGTCGCGCTGTTCAGCGGCAACCTCGACCGCGTGATTGACGCGATCGCGGGCGGCGCCGGCGGCGCGGCCGGCCTCACCTCGAGCGGCGCCGGCGGTGTGCCGTTCGCGGATCCCGCGGTGCAGGATCGGTCCCCGCAGCCGGCCGGCGGCGGCGGATCGGCGCGGACGTTCTGATGCCCGCCCGACGCTCGAGCGGCGGCACCGGCGGCGAGCTGTCGCCGTATCGGACCGATGCCGGCGTGACGATCCTGGCCTGGGTGATCATCGCCGGCGCCGCGGTGCTGCTGGTGGATCGGTCGCCCGAGATGGTCTACGGGACGCTGCTGCTGGCGCTGCTCTACCTGATGCTGAGCCGCGCCGGCGATATCGGGGAGCTGGCGGCGGGAGTGTTCGGCCGCGCGCAGTCAATCGGAAGCTGAAAGGGAAAGCATGAGCCGGCAGATCCTCTGGTACACCTTCGTCCTGGTCGCCGTGTTCCTCGTGCTGACGCGCGCGGGTGCGGCTAATCAACTGCTCCGCAGCGCCGGCAGCGTCTACGCCCAAAGCGTCGGCGTCCTGCAGGGTCGCGTCGTGACCCTGGGCGGGAGCAGTCAGCGCGTCGGCGCGATCGCGCGGTGATCAACCCGCGCCAGCTCGTCCCGCCGTCGTGGCGCGTCCTGGCCGGCGCGCAGCGCGATCCGTGGATCCTGCTCGCCGTCCTGGCGGCGCTCGCCGGCGCGTCGTGGATCCTCTCGCCCGCCGGCCTGGCTGAGCGGTACGTTCGGCGGCCGCGGGAAACGATGCACGGCCGCGCGCTGGGCTACGCGGCCGGGACCCGCATCGGGCCGACCGTGGACCCGCTGGGCGTCCTGACGACGCGCGAGCAGCTGCGGATGGGGCTGGGCCAGGCCGACCCGACCTACCGCGCGCGCCTGGATCCGTTCTACCTGCGCGCGCCTAACGAGTGGACCGGACCGATCCGGCCGGCTGACGTTCGTCCGCTGGCGGCGACGGCGCCATATCGGCAGCCGGGACCGCGGCCGGCCGTGGCGCGCACCGCGGCCGACGTGCTGCGGCCGCCGGCGACGGAAGGGGCGGCCTGATGCTGCAGCGGATCCTGGCAGCTGCTCGAGCGAACCCCGCGCTGGCGATCGCCGGCGTCGGCCTGGCCGGCGTCCTGGTGATCCCGGCGATCCGCCGCGAGCCGGATGCGGCGCCGGCGCCCGAGGATCCCGACACCTACGGGCCAGGCTACGGGTCGGGCCTGATGGCCGGCGGCGCCGCGCTCGAGTCGGACGGCCTGGGGTCGCAGATCAACGAGGGCAACAACTTCCTGGCCGGCCAGGTGAACGAGCTGCGCAACCTGATCGCCGGCAACACTCGAGCGACCAACAAGCTGCGCGCCGACCTCAAGGCCGGACGCGGCGGCTCCACGCCGACAAAGCGGCCGCTGCCGGCGCTCGCACAGCGCCGCTGGCGGCTCGCCGGCGGGATCAGCCGGCAGCGCGCGCCTCGAGCGCTGAACGGCAACGAAACCCGCGCCATCCTGCGGATCTACGGCGCGCCCGAGAGCTGGTCCCCGCCGTCGTCGGCGCGCGTGTCGGCCGCCGCGCTGGTGCGCTGGATCCGCGCGGAGCGCGCCCGCCGGCGCGCGGCTAGGGAGGCGGCCTGATGGCAGAACGACGCGGACGCAGCTGGTTGTTCGGCCGGATCTCGCCGGTGGAGATTCAAGCGGTGTTTGAGGCGGACGAGCTGAGCGCCGCACCGCCGACGCGGCGCGCGGGGCCACACCTGGGGACGCTGACCAGCGGACCGATCGGATCCCGGCGCACAACGCGGCTGCCGGCGCCTGAGCCGGTCCGGCGCATCGTCCCGCCGGACCTCGAGGCGAGCGCCACCGGCCAGATGCTCTACGGCGCGCGCGCGATCGTGCCGTGGCCATACGCGGACCTGTCGCTATTCGCGGACCGCGACGCGGCCAACGTCGGGCCGATCGTGGATTACCAGGTGCCCGACACCCGCACCGCGGCGCGCGTCCTGGCGGTCCTCGAGGTGAGCGGCGCGCCTGGCGCGCTGGTGGTCCACTGGTGCGTCATTCGCGCCGACCGCGAGCGGATCATGCGGCGATTCGTGGCGGCCTGGACCTACGAGAGCGCCGAGCCGATCACCCTGCAGCGCGGCGATATCGCGCGGCTGCACATCGTCACCGCCGGGACCGCCGGCGTCACGGTCTACGGCGCGCTGAGCGTGGAGGAACGGACCTGATGGCACGCAAGCTGACAGCGAAGCAGCGCGCGGCGCTGGCCAAGGGCCGGCGCATCATGTCGAAGCGGCGAGCGGCGAAGCGCCGCGGTCGCTACCGAGCGCGCTGATGGCGCGCCGGCGCCGGGTCCACCGCAAGTACACCTGCAGCGCGCCGATCCGCCGCGGCCGCCGGATGGGATTCTGCCAGCGGCCAGTGACCGGGCTGCACGATCGCTGCGCTGACCACAACACGCTCGAGAAGCGCAAGCGATCCGCCGGGATCCGCGACTGATGGCGGCATTCGGCCAGCTGGTCCCCTTCCTGCGCGCCAGGCGCCGGCGCCGGCGCTCGCGCGCGCAGCTGCGCGAGGTGTGGGTGGGCGACGCGCGCTACCTGGTGCGGCCGCCGTCGAAGAAGCGCCGCCGGCGCCGGCGCTCGAGCTGATGGCCGGCGCGCTGCCGTGGCCGGCCGGCGCGGATCCCGACGATCCCCGGACGTGGCCACCGGACCTACTCAACGAACGGAACGCCGACCTGGCGGACCTGCTGGGCCTCGAGCTGGGCGACGGCGACCGCGAGGCGGCCGCGCGCTGGCGCGATCGCTGGCCGGCATTCCGCCGCGCGCTCACCCTGGCGACGGTGGGACGGCGGCCGCGGCATGACTAAGCGCCGGCGCGGCGGACCGCTGACCAACTACTCGCCGGCTCGAGCGACAGCGGCGCGCCACCGAAAGCGGACGCCAGGCAAGAAGCAAACGGCGGCGCACGCGCGGGCCTACGCGAAGCTCGAGCGCCGGCTGTCGCCACGATCGCCAAAGCCGGGGACGCCGGCCGGCCGGCGCACCGCCGAGAAGCTGCTGGGGCCGGTCGGCAGCTGGTCGTCGGAGGCATTGCACCTGCGCAATGGCGCGCTGGCCGAGTCGCTGGGCCGGCCAGGCTACGAGGGCAGCACGTCGCTATGGAACGAGTACCTGGACGATCGCTACACTCCCGCCTATCGCGCCGCGGTCAAGGCGAAGGCGGCGCAAACGCGCAGCTCGAGGAAGGCCGGCGGTGGCCAGCCGGCCGGATTCGTTAGGGTCAAGGCGCACCGTCGCCGGCGACCGGGGAGGGCAAAGTGAGCCGGCCAACGATCGACCAAATGGGCGCGCCGAGCTACGGACCGCTGGGGGATCCGGATGGCTTCGTCTACCACACGCCCGAGAATGGCCAGCCGACGCTGGCCGCGGCGATCGCCACGGCGCGCTGGCAAGCCTCGAGCCTCAACACGTCCGGCGGGAGCTATCACGGCATCCTGGGCCACGACGCCGAGCGCGGGCCGATGGCCGACCCGGACGCCTGGGTGATGGTCCGCACGGTCCCCTGGTCCCAGGCCGCCGGCGGCTTGTCGACGCGCCGGGATGCGGTCTGGGCGCCGGACCGCTTTCCGTGGATCCGCCAGCTGCTCAGCGCGGCCGCGTTCGGGGATCCCAACCGTTTCATGCTGCAGCTGGCGCTGGGCGGTAACGCCGCCTGGTGGACCTCGCAGCTGGGGACCAACCGGGCCGGGGTGCGCGGCGCGCTGATCAGCATGGCGCGCTGGACGCTGCGCCTCGAGCAGCTGCTCGACTTCGATGCAGTCCTGACCCTGCACCGCCACTGGCAGACGAACCGAACCGATCCCGCCGGCCTCAACTTCGCGGACCTGGTGCTGGACGAGTACGCCAGGATCACCGCGCCAGCGCCGGCGCCGGCGCCGGTGGATCCCGACGCGGCGCGGATCGCGGACCTCGAGCGCACCGTGAGCCGGCTGCGCGCGCGGATCGGCAACAAGAACGAGCAGCTGGACGCGGCCGCCGTGGCGATCGCTCGAGCGCGGGAGGTGTAGACGATGGCCAGGCATGGGATCCGACACGTTGCGAAGGTGCGCCCGCGCGAGCGGCCAGAGCGCCGCCAGGACGGCGAGCCGCGCGGCCGCCACGATCCCGAGGACAGCAAGCCGACGCGCGCGCAGCTCCGCGCGCTCGAGCCGGCCGGCGACGAGCTGACGCGGATCCGCCGCGACCTCGAGGACGACGACGCGTGACCAGGCGCAGCTGGCCGGTCACGCATGAGCATCGGCACCGCCACGTCCGCGGCGCGTTCCGCGGCACCTGGCATACACACTGGCACCGCCACGCGGACCTGGCCGCCGGGGTGAGCTCGAGCAGCGCCACGATCGGCCGGCGGCTGGCCGCGGCATCGCACGCGCACGGCCACCGCCGGCGCGCCGCCGAGCTGGCGACGGCCACCGGATGATCAGCGAGCCGGTCCCCGGCTACGGCTGGCGGCCGCCAGGCTCGCCGTTCAGTGCCGGCCACCAGGCCGTCGATATCCCGGCGCCGCTGGGGACGCCGGTGGTCGCCGTGGCCGATGGCGTCGTGCGATCCGCCGGCGACGATTCGCGGCTGCCCTACAACCTGGACCTCTCCGAGTGGGGCGGCGGGACGATGGTCACGATCGACCATGCAGCCGGCGGCCAGGAGGCGGTGAGTCAGTACGCGCACCTATCGGCCGCCAGCGTCCGCGCCGGCGAGCTGGTCCGCGCCGGCGATCGCATCGGCCTCGTCGGGTCAACCGGGAATAGCACCGGGCCGCACCTACACTTCGGCTGGCGCGTCGGCGGTGTGTGGCGCGACTATCGAAGCGAGCAGGGAGCGGTGACGATGCCAGGCAACATCCCCGAGGGCTACGGATCCGGGCCGGTGCAGAATCCGCCGGCGGATCCGTTCGGTAATCCGATCGCCGCCTACCCTCTCGACAAGGGGAAAAGCTGCGCGCCAGGCTATCGGCCGGGGCTGGTGGATCCGCGGCTGCACGCCGCGATCCCCGGCAATGTGTGGTTCAACCGGGCCTGGGTTGGTAAGGCGGTCGCGTGCGTCCGCGACGACCTGGGGCCAGGCGATCAGGCTAACTTCGCCAGCGGCCAGGGAGTCGGCGCGGTCCTGGACGCCGCCGGCGACCTGGCGCGGAACGGGCTGCTGCTGGCCGGCCTGATCGTCCTGGCGCTGATCGCGGTGTGGATCCTGGTCCGCGGATCCGGGGGAGGCGGCGCCGCCGTCGCGGTCTAGGTGGGGATCCGATACGACACGCTGTACGGCGACCCGCCGGCCACCGGCGACGAGCCGGCGCAGCTGCGCGGGCGTCCCGGCCTCGAGTCGGCCGCCAGGCTGACGATCGTCGTCCCCGCCGGCGACGCGCCGCCGGATGTTGTGCCGCTGACGTTCGTCGCGCGCTCCATGCAGATCGACAACGCCACCGGCCGCTGGTTCCGCATCGGCTCGCGCTGGATCCCGCCGTGGACAGTCGGCGCGATCGTGACCGTGGACCCGCCGACCGCCGAGCTGGTGATCCTGGCCACGACGCCACCGGGCCAGCTGTCGGCACGCGCCGGCGACGAGCTGGTGGTGATCGCCCACGATATCGGCCTGGATCCGCACCCCGGCCTGGCGGTCCCGCCGTCCGGCGGTGCCGGCTTTAGCCTGGTGCATACCCGGCTGGGGTTCGTGGCCACGACGAGCGGCGGGCCGCCGGCGACGCACGACATATTCAACGCGTCCGAGCTGCCGGCGGGGACCCGCGTCGCCGTGCGCCGTCTGCGCGCCCAAATGAGCTACCGGCTAGGTGGCAACCGCCACGAGCCTACGCACCTGTCGGTCGGCTGGATCAACATCGCCGCGCTGCTGGCCGAGGAGGCGGAGCTGGTGGTCAGCTGGGACGAGCCGCACCCGCCCGAGTTCACCTACGACCCGCCGCTGCTCTGGCCGTCGCCGGACAATCCTGGCGTCGGCAACGCCGGCATATGGGTAATCGGCCGCCAGCAAGCGAGCGCGCCACCCTCGAGCATCGGGATCGAAGCTGACTACCTGTTTGTCGAGGACGAGTGATGTACACCCCGCCCGACCTGCTGGGCGCGACGTTCGACGTGACGACGAGCGCCGGCGGCACGCTCTCGCAGATCGTGATCCCATCCGCCGGCGGCGGATTCCGAAACCGGGTCTGGAGCTGGGGCGCCGCGCTGGCGCACACCGAAACCGGGCCGACTGGCGTCGAGGCTGAGCTGCGCCAGGGCGGATCCCTGGCAACGCACGGCTGGGGCGCATTCCGGTCGGGCGGGCCGCGCGAGTGCGAGCGCCACTACGCCGGCGGCTACGCGTTCCCCGAGTCGGTCGCGGTGCAGATCGCCATCCGCGTCACGCCAGGCGCCGCGACGGACGTCATGCTCTGGATCTACTACACGGTCGAGGAGGTGTGATGCCGGCGCCGGCCAGGACGAAAAGGCTATGCACACGCCGGCGACGATCGACTAGGATCCCCGGACAAGCGAAGGCCGGCGACGTGCGCCGGCCGGACCGCTTGACTGGCAGTTGAGGTGCCAACCGTGCGCGATCCTATCACCTCCGAGCCGGCCGCCATCGGCGTCCGCTGCTCCCACCGCGGCGACAGCTGCACGAACGGCCGGGGACGGCCCACGCCGGCCGCTGAGCGCTCCGGGGCCATCGGCAGTACACCGGCGCCACAATGGCGCGACCTGGCCGCTGTGGACGCCGTGGACCCTCTCCGCGCGCGATGGCTGGACGGCGACCGATGAGGCAGCGTGCAGCGGTCCTGTTCGACGTGATCGGCGCCGGGATCACCGGCGCGCTGGTCGGGA
>Ga0193741_1000287_pt1 | contig 14494 bp, 14 predicted proteins | sample L2s2metaG_FD_143059 | JGI IMG/M metagenome (GOLD analysis project Ga0193741, IMG submission 143059) | Soil microbial communities from a riparian zone of the East river system, Colorado, United States - L2s2 | ecosystem: Environmental > Terrestrial > Soil > Riparian zone | place: USA: East River...
AGGAACAACAACACCACCACCACCACCTCCACCCACTGGGGATGTTGATGCAAAGTTTGCAGAATTAATCAAGAGAGCTAATCCTAATGAACTTGTAATATTAGATGGTTCAGGATCTACTGGAACCATAACTAGTTGGTCAATCGTACAAACGGATGGCCAACCAAGTGTAGTCTTAGAAAATGCTCCTACAAAACCCTTCTCTAAACAATTCATAATGCCAAATACAGAAGATACACTGAAATTCACTCTTACAGTCAGAAATGATCAAACAGGAAAACAGAATACAGACACGATGACAGTCAGCAAGACATTAACAACTCCTCCACCACCCCCACCATCAGGAGATTTCCCAGTTTCTAACGTTACATGGTTCTATGATTCCAAAAATGCTCTAAGTAATGACATGACTTTGAAATCAGGTACTACTCATCCTCAAGATCGTGTGTTATTGTCAAGTGGTGCTAGTGGTGTAAGTTCTCACCCAATCAAAAATGGTTTTATTGAGGTTCAATCTGGAGGTGGAAACGGTAGAGTCTACTGGAATTATCATGAAGTTCCACAATTCTCACAGTTACCAACAGCTGGGTTCAATACTGCAATGACAGGGACATTCATGTTCAAACCAGGAATTGATAATTTGTCAATAAAAGATGGTAATCATAATACAGATGGATGGGTTTTAAATGGTAAATATGCCTTTGGTGGATTCGGGTTAGCATTCCATAGAGATAGCGTTGAATCAAAAGCAGAATATTGGCACAACAATCAAGGTAATGGAATAACTGTACCCTATCCAAATGGTCTCAAAATGATAGATAATAAAGAATACAAATTCTTCCTTACATTGGTAACTGATAGAGCAAAGCAAGAAGTTGTACTTAATGCATGGTTAGATTTTGGTGATGGCAAAGGCTGGATTCAAGTCATGAAGGATAGAAAATGGGGACAGAGTGGATGGAGTCCAGGTAGCGTACCTAATGGAGAAGATAAAGCAGACATACTAAAGGGACCAGCCTTCATCAAGAAACATCATATATGGACTAGAGCGAATGGAGGCAGTAGTATGCCAATCAAAGATATAATGATAGGCACTTTACCCTTCCTATCTTAATATTTTTATTTTAGTAACAACAAACACAATTATATTATTATATGTAAAACTTTAAACACGAAGAGTATAACTTGCAAATTTGAGAGAAACAAATTAAATATTGCTTCTACAATATAAGGGAGATTAAAGTTCTAGTGTAGTAATAGAAAAGAACTAAATATGTATAGTCGATTTTTACCAGATAAATAATATAATTTTAAATATAAAACAAAATTGATTAAAAGACTCCAATAGTAACTTTCATCACAAATTAAATAAAATTACTAATTATAGTATACAATAGGAGTTAATATAATACAAAATTAGTATTATGATATTATCTTATAATTATACTATAATTTCTCCAAATATGGAAACTTATATTTATATAGTTATGTATGTATAAAGAGAAATGCAATTAAAAAAGTGTGAATGGATAATAATAACTTTATTTAATATTATTCGATTCAAACAATTTCAGCATCGGCTGTATAATAAACTACCTCTTCATCACAATTTAAAACTAAAACAATTTTATAATTAACGTCGTTTGACCTGTCAGGAAATATATCCGCAATTTCAACATCTGTTGAAACATTTGTAGGAATATTTGCGATTTCAATACTTTTCTCTTGTGGAGAAGGGTTTTCATAAAATTCTATTTGATCTCCACTTAATTTGATGGTTTGAAGTGGGCTAGTATTAGTTGAGAAACTACTTATAGATTGATCTATCGTTCCTTGTAAAAGTAATCCCTTCATACCATCCGCGAATCCGCATGGGGATTCATAGGAAATCTTGACTGGCTCACCTTTAGTTAAGATAACTTTATTATCTTGAACATCCGTATTATTGAAAACTTTATAACCTTCTTCCACAATAAAAGTGGGCTCGATTTTATAGATAGTTCCATCTTCTTTAATTAACTCAATGGGAGATATATTATCAAATTCAAGTGCATATGCATTTATTGCTGATGATATTATAAAGCTCAAACTGGAAAATAAGGTTAGTAAGAATAAAATAGACCTATTATTTGTGGTTATCATCCTCCTAATAGTAAGAGGTTATGTATAGATAAGTCTTTCCGAGCAATACTATACAACATGTACGATATGGAAGATAAGAAGGTTCTAAATATAATATCTTAAGTTATTGGTTCGTTAAAATTAATATTCAGTCTAGTACTGCCCCCTGATACTTGTCTATTCAAATCTACTAAATATAAAGGCCTGCTAAATAATAAAAGTAACATTACTGAATAATTATCCATTTCTACTTTGTGAGTTAGAGATTTATTCATTTGACCTTAAAACATAATTGGTAATGGATGATATTGATAATTCATCCCGAGGGATGGATCTAGAGAAGTTTAAAACTTAATTGATCAATAACAAATTTACGACTATGTTAATGTGAGATATTGAAGACTTATAAACAGTTTTAATTAAAACTATTTTTAATTTTATTGGTTATATAATTATTAGATGGAAGATTGTCTATGTAACAAGTATGATAAAACCAAGGATTTACTTTTAGATATATTCATTGTATCTTCTCATTTGAAATTATTAAGATGCATTAAATGTGGTGGATTAGTGGGTGAATGGACAGATAAAATTGCTCCAATAAAAAGATCATATTCAGAAAAAGAACAGGAACTATTAAAATAATATTAAAAAGTGATTTTCCACACAATTATTTGGCATTCTAAAAGCTAGAGTCATTAGTCTATTTACAAAGAAAATTAGATATGTATGTAATATCTTTAATATATGTAATAAATGGATAGCAATGATTCCTGTGACTCTCATGGTACAGCTTACAGAAAAAATAAAACCTTTGAAGAATGTAAAGAAATGGCTTTACTTAATTCCAATTTATTATCATCAGAGATAAATGATCAAGGAGAAGTATCTTGGACTAGAGTACTTATAGTGGCAAACAATGATGAACTAGTTTATAAATTGACTTTGAAATATCTTCGCCAAAGAGGATTCGATATTGGTAACAATAAGACTCCAAGAGTTAAATACTTAAATAAATAAAATTAACATTTTTTTTGTATATGTTACAAGGTTTAAGCAACTTATATACATTATCATATATGCTCATTGATTATAATTTATAATAATCAATTAAAGAAATTTAAGAGCTACTATTCTCAATAAATTAATCCTATCAAGTTTATTCGTCTACCAGTTATTCAAATAACAGATTTTTTCATTTTTTTTATAATTTCTTTTCCTATTCTAATCTCTTAAAAAAGATGAAATAATATCGTTGTTGTATTCTTTCATATATTTTTATCTTCTAATATATCTATCTTTAAGTATAGCCGGAATTATTGAAATAAATACCATAATAGAAGAAACAAAAAATATGATATGTATTGAGTATAAGAACTTATTTTCGATTAATTCCTTACTTTCTTTTATTGTAGAAATAGAAGTGGCATTAGTATTATCTTTAACCATATTAGGTTCAATATTTCTAAAATCTATAAAAATGTCTTTAACTTGTTCTGCTGGCAAGATACTTGTCATTATTAAAAATGAGATACCCAAACTTAAAGATCTTCCAACATAAAATAAAGTAGTACCTGTGCTTGCCGATACTCCCCTTCTATTTGCAGGTACACTATTCATTATGGATGCTCTATTAGGAGATGTAAATATACCCATTCCTGCTCCAAGCAAAATAAAAGGTAATAGTAGTTCGATAAAGGAAGTTTTAATTTGTAGTTGTGTAAGTAATAGAAAGCCTATGCCAGATAGGAATAGACCTAAGCCTACAAAAAATCTAGAACCATATCTATCAGATAACCAACCACTTAAAGGTCCAAATACTGCTAAAGCAGCAGAGACCGGTAGCAAGTAAATTCCAGTTTCAACCGGACTCAACTTCATAAATGCTCCTTGCAGATAAAATGATATGAGAAATATAAAATCGCCTCTGGCAATTGAATTGAGAAGAATTGCTATATTTCCGCCTAAGAAGGATTTAATCTTAAAAAGTGAGAAATGAAACATAGGGTAATCATTGGAAATAAATTTCTCTATAAAACCAAATGTTACGAGAAGAGTCAGCCCTAAGAAAATAATAACAAAAATTACCAAAAAATCAGATATAATACCAAATGAGCTAAATGTTATTCCTGCTAGTACAAGAAATAATCCTCCTGCAAATGAGATATTTCCAAGCCAATCTATTTTTTCTTTCTTAATCGATCCTAATTCTTTGAGATTTTTATAAGATGAAATGATACCAATAATTCCTATGGGAATATTGATCCAAAAAATAGATCTCCAACCAAGATATGAAGTTAAAAATCCACCAAGAACCAGTCCGAGTACTGAACCTAACACAATGGCAATTTGATTTATGCCAAGGGCTTTACCCCTTTCATTTGATGGAAATGCATCAGTCAAGATTGCTACACTGTTTGAAAAAAGAAATGCTGCACCTACTGCTTGAAAAATTCTAAATACTACTAATTGTTCTCCTGTTTGGGATATACTGCATAATGCAGATCCTACAGTGAATATAATGAAGCCCAAAGTGTATAGCTTTACTCGACCGAAAATATCTGCAAGACGACCGAAATTTAAAAGAATAGATGCAGTAACAAGAGAATATCCTATTACTATCCAGACCATAGTAAAAAGAGAAGAGCCAAGTTCTGAAACAATGATAGGCAATGCTATAAATATAATATTTGCATCAAGGGATGCAATAAGTGTACCAAGCGTGGTATTTCCTAACGCTATCCACTTATATGAAATAATTAACGGATTTCTCTTCCTACTCGAGGAGCCTGAGTTTACCAATTAGCCGATCTTTAGTTAATAAATTATTTGATATCTATTCTTTCTCATTCTTATAATATTATACTAGATTTCATCACGTTCATATCAAAATGGTGCTTCGATAAACTTATTATTATATAGATCTAGAGCTTGTTATCTTTCAAAGAACGTAAATAGCAGGTTTTAGGTATATTTTGAACTTTGAACCTTCTTAAGTATTATATTAGTTATCTGCTTTCCAAATCTTAAATTATTTAATTTTGAGCCCTTAATCTTATTTTTAATTAATTGGAATCTTAGATTTAGCTATCTCCTACTGATTATAAGAGTATTAATAAATATTTTAACCTTTAAAAAGATTTGATAATCTCATTCTTTCTGTTATTTCTTTAAAATTATTCAAATAGTTTCCTACTGTTGTTTTGGGATTTGGACTATTAAAAAGATAAGGCACTAACAACCAGATTGTGGCCAGGGTTAGTATGGGGGTAGGCCATACATCTTTTCCTATATTGTTAATTTGGTTTACTATCTCCATAATTTCTTGAGATTTATCAAAGAAAGAAGCCATGTGTGATGATTCATCCTTCTTCGAATATGAAAAAGAATTTGAGTACTTATGATCGTTGAGACTCAACTTGGTTCTTTCTGAGCTAATATTTAGAGATTGTTTACCCGTATTATGATTATTAAAATTATAAGATTTTTTCTTATAAAGAGTAGGATCGTTCTGATAATATTTTCCTTGAATTCTTCCTATTTCGTAGTCGATGTACCGGACATACTCTCCCCTTCCCTCATGCAGATTGATATCATGTCGTTTAGCACTTGAGTTTCTTGTAAATGACTGAGAGCATATTGTACAGACCCATGTTTTATGGTTTTGTTTAGCCATCTGTTTGTCTTTCTATTATTTTATGAGTTCATATAAGTGTAACACTGTGTGACGCTAAAATAATAACCCTAATAAAATTAATTGAACTAATATTTTGTAAGTTTTCAAAGAAACCAATATTGAAATGTTAAAAGCAAAATATATCTAATATAATTATAAATACAATAAACATTTTATACTAAAAGCAATGATGAGTCACTCAAATTCAATGAATAATTACTGTTGCTACTTTTACCTAAAAAAATTTCGTTCTATATAATTAAAATCTTTTTAACCCTGCTTTAAAAAATAAAATGATTAATTTAATAGTGATAATAGTAGTTATTAGTTGTTAATATAATAAAATTATTTCATATTAACAACAACTTATACTATTTCTTTATCACTATATCTTGTTGAATCAGTCCAAAGATTGGAGTATTTCCAAAGTGATTATTTACCTTAGTTGGGTCAACCCAAATACTTATGACGTTATTATTCATTGACTTTATACTAAGTGGAACATTATTGACTGGACCATCTTTCATGGTTACTGTAGCTGTTCCATTAGCCTGATAATTATTCTCATCTATCTTCATAATGTCTGCAAGTGTAAAGTTATAGATACTATGTTGATGCAATGCAGATCCATTTAGCATAACCATATCAAATTCTGCCTCCAAGCTAGCGGTTGGAAGGTTATCATCGTTATTATTGCTAACAGTTGGTGTGGAGAAATCTTGATTTGATTTATCAGCTGTATTAGTTAAAGCACCTTTCCATAGGCCGGATAATATCCAAGCAGGTGTACCATTTTCATCATTTTGAATACTAGCAATTGTTCCTCCAGCATATTGGCCTGGGCCTGGTTGTTGTTGTTCCATGCCCATTCCACTCGGAGGCATTCCCATCATTTGTTGTGCATATACCATTATACTGTTATTGTTCAAGAGAAATTGAGAATTATAGACAGTAGTTGCTATTGCAATGACCAATAAAACATTTAGTCCTAAAAGAATAGATCTAATAATAGATTTCAAAGTAATAAACAAAGAATCCACGTTATATATAATAATTTAGATTTTTTAAAGTAATTTGTAAGTAAAAATAATAGTTAGTCTATCTTTACCGACTCATTTTTTTATACAACCTACAATTATCTTATATGAGTAAACAGGCAGCAATGAATGTTTTTCAACTTTGTGTGGTGTGGAAGAAGTTGTAATAGTAAAGTATTACTATACTGTTTTAACTGGTTCTAATTCAAATATAGCATATGAATTTCCTCCTTCTTCTACAATTTGCTTAGCATATTCTTTTAATTTAAAAGTTGTAATAACAATATGTACAATCCTGTTATTTTTATCTGAATAATCATCTATTAATATTGTATTTGTTGGAATTTTCATACCATTCAGTGTACCTATAAATGACGAAACTGTAGATAAGGGGGTGTAAGATTTTGGGACTATGATCTCTTCGTGTAAAGTAAGAATCTGGTTTACATAATTTAAATCCCATTTAAATGGCATTTTAAATGAAATTTTAGAATTTTCTTCATTAAAAGAAAAATCTTGGATCTCATCGTAAAAGGTTTTAACTTGTAAAGTAAGATTACCCTTATCATTATTGTTATTGCTTCTACTATCTGCAGATTCTTTTATTACAAAAGGAAACGTTTTTCCTATACTTATAAATAAATTAATTTTTTTATCCGTGTCTATTTTTATTCCTTTACTTGTTTTTTCAAGAATAACTGCTATATCATATAATCCACCGTCAGAGAGAAGTTTACTTTTAATTGTAACTGGATTTGTTAAGCTTACTTGCACCAGATCGTTTTTTGATAAATGTTGTTGTGGTTCTTCTTTACTTGTTATTTCATGAGTTATGGAATCCTTGGCAGGAATTAGGTTTGCTGAAACTATTCCGTCTAATGAATGAAATGGTTGGTCTAATATAGTTTGATTCTTAAAGGTTACAATTATTCTAAGATTAATATCACTTATAGTTTCATTAGTTTTTTTATCAAAAATGCGAATTGTTAACGTAGGTTGCTGGTCACCCTCATTTAAGAACGATGGTTTTATTAGACCTTCTATTGCAATTTGTCTTCCAGAAATATCAATAGGAAAAGATTCATCTTTACTCAAACCGTGTCCATATGCTTTGGCTGGAAAAAAATCAAGCAAATTATTATTATTAGCTATCAATAAAAATAACCATACGAGCAAGGTTGAAGTAAATATAATATAATTAATTGTCATATGGAAAAAATTTATAACAACGCAAAATAAAATGTTACGGAAATATTGTTTTACATTAGATGTTGCTCTATCATCTCAATAATAGTTGTTAAAGATTTTATTAGTTTTATAGGTAAAAAAAAACTGTTAAGATATTAATTACAAAAAGAAGAAAATTTAAAAGGGGGGTTTAGAAATACATTAAAATAAAAATTTGTAGTTGTTTATCAATGATAAAAAATTCTATATAATCGGTATTAAGCATAATCTTCTTTAACTAATACTAATACATAAAGTTCTATCTATACATTGTCTAGATATATATTAAAGTTTAATGTAATATGTTACTATATTCAGACGATACTATTTGTCTAATACTTTATCTATATTTATTAGTATTAGCCATATTAGCCATCTTTACATGTATACTCAACAATTTATTAGATAAAATTGTTGATAAAAGCTGCAACCAATTATATACTTTTATTATAAAACAATAACCTCATATTTGTTTGGTATTTGTTTATCTACTACTAAACCTCCAAATAAGAAATGGAGAAAATTCAATGATAAATAATCTATCAACAAATATTAATCAAAATTTGAAAATTAAAAGTAAACTCAAATTTACTCTAAACATCTAAACAGATAAAACTTAAAATTTCTCTATATACAAATCACTTTGTTTCTAATAGAGTATACGTAAAAAAATGAGGAATTGTTAGTTATTTTCCTCTTCGTCTTGATTGTCCTCGTTGTCATTTTCGTCTCCATCTCCATCTCCATCATCATCATTACCTTGTTGTGAAACCTTCAACTGTGGATTGGCTAGTTGGGCTTTGAAAACCTCATTTTCTGCCTTTAGAATGTCAGTTTCAACTTTGGTAAGATCATCTAATGCTTTATTAACATCGTTTTTAGAAACTGAATCTTTAATTTTTTGGATATTGTCTACAAACTTTGGCTTAGGTTCTAATACCAATAATTGGTTCTCTAAATCTGTAACTGTGGTTAACGCTTCTTCTGTATCATTATTAGCGAGTGCATTCTTTGCATCCATTAAATTATCTTTGATCTCTGGAATATCTAAGGCCATAAATGCTTGAGTTTCTTTACTCATTGTTTGATTAGCACTTTGAGCAGTTTGGTTCTGTGCTGCCTGTGCTGTTTGATTAGCACTTTGAGCAGTTTGGTTCTGTGCTGCCTGTGCTGTTTGATTAGCACTTTGAGCAGTTTGGTTCTGTGCTGCCTGTGCTCCCTGTGCTGTTTGGTTTTGTACTGATGAAGTGGTAGTAGTGTTTGTCATATTGATTTGTGCTTGTACAGTTTCGAGCAAGGATGGGATGGAAATTAATCCAATTGCAAGAATTGAATAAATAAATAGTTTTTGAATGTTCAATTTAATAAATGAAATACATTATTATTTATAAAACTTGTTATTTCTTATATAAATAAGTAAATTAATAAAGTTAAGGATAAAAGTAATATCATGTTTTGACTGAATATTAGAATTAGCATTCAAATTTTATAAAACTTTATTGAATTCTTCCAAATTAGTTACTCTTTTGCTATTTTATCATTTATTATAATTTTTGGAAATATTGAAAAATTGAATAGTGATATTGCTTAGAGAAAGGTATATACTTTCTCCAGAACATGGGGATCTGCACTAATTGAGGATGGATAATTTATGTTTCCTCATAGTTTTGCTATTGACATGGATGGAAATATTTGTGTTATAGAAATCAAATTATAGAGATGTAGTATTTTCAGTACATCATGATTAATTACATTTTATATAGTTAAAATAGTACGCAATATCCTGTGTTTAGTATATGTTAAAATAGTATTACGTAAATCAATCTATTATTTAAAAAGATTTAAATATGTATCAACAACTGGGTTGTTATTTAGATGATAAACAAAGGTTACATTAGATACATATGTCTTTTTATTATTATATCATTTGCAGCAGCCAATATCTTGTTTGTTTCTTCTTCTTCTTCTTCTTCTTCTTCTTCTTCTTCTTCTTCTTCTTATGAATTAGCCTTTGCTAAAAAAAGTGATAAAGATGGGAACGGTGATGATAAAGGTGATAAAGATGGTAAAGATCAACTAATAGTTAAAGCACGTATCCATCTGGCAAATATAGACATGGATAAAACTAAATTTTTGAGAGTAACAGCTTTTATCAATGGTGATGACTTTAAACAAGACATACCTATTTCATCAATAGATAAAACTAAGAAAACGATTACTGTAGATTTGAAGACAGACGTAGATAATGATATAGTGAGTGCTCATTCACCTGATGAATTTTTTGTATGTGCTTATCAAGTTGGAAATGTACTAAATGATTACAATTCCTTTCCAAAATTTGATTGCAATGAAAGTGATCTAGTAAATATTGATAAACCAACGGTAATCAACTTATTTCGATCTGGCTCTCTTGTATATACTACAAGCAAAGCAATTTATGAAGCAAGTTTAAATCAACCCAATTTACCAGACAGTGATACAATAAAAATAAAAATTCTTGCTCCTCTTGCAGATAAAAAAGACACTAAAAAGTTAGTAATTGGTGCCATGATAAAAGGTCAAATACAATCAGAAGTTATAGAAGATGTTCAGGCAGAACTTGACAAAAGTAAGGATAGTACAATAAAAAGAACATTTACCTTTGACCGAAAGACGGATATCGGTTTAATACAAATTGGAGACAGATACCATGCTTGTGTTGCTAGTGAAGATTTGAGACCGCCAGAAGGTTCTGAATGTGAAAAAAGGATTGTAAAAAATCTTGCTAAGGTTAGTGGATTGTATGCAAGATAATGATAGAATAAACATATACCTCTTTTATGATCTACTTTTTTATAAGATTAAATGATATCAATAAAGATAAAATTTCATAAATAATTCATTTATTTATCTAGCGTATAACACATTATCTCTTCCAATTTTTTTAACAGTCCGTTTTTCACATTCTGTACCTTCAGGAGGATTCAAGTCATTACTAGAAACACATGCATGAAATCTATCACCAATTTGAATTTTCCCTATATTAGTATCTCTATCAAAGGTAAATGTTCTGCTTATTGTATATCCACCTGTCTTGCTTAATTCTTCTTGAACGTTATCAATAACTGCGGATTTAATTTGGCCTTTTACCATTACAGCTATTTTTAATTTTTGTGTATTTTTTCTATCTTCAAGAGGAGCAAGAATTTTTACTTTTACTTTTTCCTCTTCTTTATCTCGTACTTGTTGTTGATTTGGATTGACATTATCATTATTTGTAGAGAGCAGTTGAGAATATTTGTTACTACTATTATTAAAAATATTTTGACTTTCTGAATAAACAAGTGAATTAGGTGAAAATAAACGGGATATGGCAGGTTTCTCTGGTGCCAAGAGATCACCTTCATCACAATCAAAATAAATCAAAGTCAAAGAATTATACTCTTTTTGCAAATCTTTGATATGATAAGCACATACAAAAAATTCATCACGATCACCTGCATTTACAATATCTGTTTCCTTATCTACCATTAGATTAACATTTAATATTTGCTTTGATGGATTTAATTTTTCTAAAGACACATTTTTTAAAACTTCTTGGCCATTGATAAAAGCAGCCATACTTAAAAATCCTTTTTTCTCAAGGTTTGCAAGATTTATACGTGTTTTGACTACTACTTTGTCCTTGCTATTAAAATTATCCTCACTATTATCATTATTTTCGTTAATATATGTTTGACTATTACCCTTATTTTCATTCATATAGGTTTGGTTTATATTATTTTCATTATGTGACTTGTTTACTAGATTTCTATCTTCTTTAGTATTAATAATCTTAGAAGGGTCATTAGAATATTCAGCCAAATTATTTTGATTATTTAATTTCTTGGAATTGCCATCTTCTACTGATTCTTCCTTTTCATCATCAATATATTCACCAGGGTCAAAGATATAGTCAAATTCCTCATCTTGGATCTCATTATTTTCATTATTTATTGAATATGAATAATCAAAGGAATATAGAAAAAAGAGAATACTTGATATAGCTAATACGATAGTGATTTTGTTGATATTACATAAATTTTCCATTACTAAATTTTCGCCTCCATTTTATTAAAAAAGTAATAAAAAATTACTAACAACGAATATAATATATTTAATTTCAAATTTAACCGAGTAACTATGATTGTAAATAATGTAATAAAACTTATGGTATAGTAATATTTCATAGTTCTTTATCCTTAATTAATAGTTTTTATAACTAATAAATAAATCAAAAAAAGTAGTTAGTATAATCTATACATATATTCATATATAATATAAATTCTAAAAAGTTAAATAATAATAATGAATTATTGCAATTGTTTTCTTGTTGATTTACTAAGAATTATAACATATATCGTTCAACAAAGTCTGATCTAAATTTTATTATATTCAATAGGTTAATGCCTATATCTTTGTTATTATTAGAATGAATTAATAAGGTTTAATAGGAAGTAGAAAAGAACGTTTTTAGATGAAATTTTTCTATTCTTTATTAATATATACACTTTCTATTGTTATAACCTTATCAATCATAACATTATTTGTATCTGGGCAGTCTAATTATGATGAATTAAAAATCTATACATACTCTCAGGGGAAATTCATAGTTCATTATCCAGCTAATTATACTGTTGACTCACAAGAGATTACACTCAATACAGATAAAACAAAATTTCCTACAGCTAAAAATCTATAGATTTAGTTAGGATCACCAAATTCATAAATACGTAGATAAAATTTATAAAAAATTAAAGGATAAAAATAAGAATATTTGCTATGGTATAGCGATCATACGATGCCAAATACAAAATATAGTATAACCATAATTATTCCAATGACTAGAAGAATAGATCCTATAATATACAGTAGTCTTGCTGGAAGCGAGGGAATGAACCTATTCAAAATCAACAAAATTATTCCTATTATAATTAATGCAATTCCTGTTTCTAATGATACCATTTCTACTTCTATATATCCAAAAGGGTTTATATCACTTACCAAACAATAAAAGAAAAAAAATTAGCTATAATTTATCTTTTTAATTTTCTATGCCACTTATATAGTCATTTGTTTTCAGCGTATTATCGCCAAAGGAATTATTACAGATCAAAACTTGATGTTTTAAGTATTATTATAATATGGTATTGAAATTGAAAAGATTAGGTTTTATTTAGTCTAAATTGGTCTATTATATTTCCATCATTGGAGTGGAACTCCCCAACTAATGTATCCCCTTTATTTTCTATTTTTACGTTTAAAAATCCAAATTTACTTTCCTGAATAACATAAAAGTCAGGTTTTTCTTTAACCGTATTGAGTTTATCTCCTGCAGTACCTACTGTGAGAAATACAATTCCATTAGTAGGTGGATAGTCGGATGTGTTATTTACAGTAATAATTGGCTTAGGTTCTACTTTTTTATTTGTCATTTTTTCAAAATCTGCATTGTATAACAAGGGATAAGTCCTTTCATAATACTGATTATGACTAGAGATTACCAGATCAACATCATAATGCTGAAAAAGTTCCTGATAGGTGTCTCTTAGTTCTTCTGCTTCTTTTTTGTCCTGTAATGTAGAATAAAGAGGTTTATGTTGATGTATTATAATCCAATCAATATTAGAATTTTGCGATGATTTTTCTAAATCACTTTTAATAAATTCATATTGTATACTTCCCTTTGCAAATGGATGTTCCGTAGACATACTTATAAAATGAATATTTTTAAAATCATGAGAATAATATGGGGTTTTTAAATTATGGTAATTAACAATCTGTTTGTAAATATTTGCAAATTCTGCATCATGATTTCCTATTGCAATTTTCATTTTATCTTTGATAGGCTCTGACATTTGAATCCAACAAGCAGCAGATGGAGATTCTTTTACCTGATCTCCCGTTGTAATTATTAGTTCTGGATGTACAGCAAGAATATTGTTTATTGTCCTTTTTGTTTCTTCGTTACAGTACCAATCTCCTGCTGCTACAAAGTTATAATCAGTAATATTATCTTCTGATATATTTGTTAAAATATTATGATAAGAATTATCATCACTAATTAGCTCGTCTTTATTAATAGATTTAATTACATTATTGTGATTTTTCTCACTATCACTATTGTCATTTTCTTCTATTGTCTCTTCACTATAAATATATTCACCAGGGTCAAAGATATAGTCAAATTCCTCATCTTGAATTTCATTATTTTCATTATTTAATGAATATGAATAATCAAAGGAATATAGAAAAAAGAGAATACTTGATATAGCTAATACCATAATCATATTATTATTAACTTTAAATATTTTCTCCAATTGATTTAACCTCACATGATTCTTAGAAAGTCTAATTTGAAAAAATTAACAATCAAATTCAAAAAAAATTTATAAATAAATATTAAGTCAATACT
>Ga0193741_1000288_pt1 | contig 14462 bp, 11 predicted proteins | sample L2s2metaG_FD_143059 | JGI IMG/M metagenome (GOLD analysis project Ga0193741, IMG submission 143059) | Soil microbial communities from a riparian zone of the East river system, Colorado, United States - L2s2 | ecosystem: Environmental > Terrestrial > Soil > Riparian zone | place: USA: East River...
ATCGTGCTCGAAGGATCGCTGATTCACGATCTCGAGACGCGGGTGTCCGACAGCCTGATCGGCCGCGGCGTGAAGATTCATCGCCTGCCGCTCAAGCCTGTCGCCCACCGCTTCATGCTCGGCGACAATTCCGAAGTGTGGATTAAATGGTAGCCACAGATTAGACACAGATGGCTCTAACTAAAGTCCTGGTCACCGGTGGCGCCGGATTCATCGGCAGCAACTTCGTCCGCTACGCGCTCACGACGCACCCGGATTGGCACGTCACCAATCTCGACAAGCTCACGTATGCGGGGCGCAAGGAGAACCTGCATGACGTGATGAACAATCCGCGCCACACCTTCGTGCACGGCGACATCTGCGATGCCGCGACGGCGGGCCCGCTGGTCGAGCAGTCCGATTACGTGGTGCACTTCGCCGCCGAGACGCACGTCGATCGGTCGATCATGGCGGCCGGCGACTTCATCAAGACCGACGTCGAAGGCTCGTTCGTGCTGCTCGAAGCGGCGCGCCGCAATCCGACGCTGAAGCGCTTCGTGCAGATCTCGACCGACGAGGTTTACGGCAGCGTGCCGGAGGGATCGAGCACCGAGACCGACGAGCTGAAGCCGCGCAACCCGTATGCGGCGAGCAAGGCCGGCGCCGATCGCCTGGCTTACAGCTACTGGGCGACGCACGACGTGCCGGTGATCGTGACGCGCGCGTCGAACAATTACGGGCCGTACCAGTTTCCGGAAAAGATCCTGCCGCTCTTCGTCACCAACCTGATGGACAACATCCCGGTGCCGCTCTACGGCGACGGCGGCAACATCCGCGACTGGCTGCACGTGCTGGATCATTGCCGCGGGATCGATCTCCTGCTGCACAAGGCCACCAACGGCGAGGTCTACAACATCGGCGGCGGCAACGAGGTGAAGAACATCGACCTCACGCACAAGGTGTTGAAGCTCGCGGGCAAGGGTCCCGAGCTGATCAAGCCGGTGCAGGACCGCAAGGGCCACGACCGCCGCTACAGCCTCAGCTCGGCGAAGCTGCGCGCCATGGGATGGACGCCCCAGGTGGACTTCGAGCAAGGTTTGAAGGACACCGTCGCCTGGTACCAGAAGAACGAATGGTGGTGGCGGCCGATCAAGGAACGCGACCCGGCTTACAAGGCCTACATCGAAGCGCAATACGGCAAGCGCTGATGCCCTGCGTTCTCGTTACGGGTGCGGCTGGTTTCGTCGGCAGTCACCTGATCGAGCTGCTCGAACAGGACGCCACGCAGCTCGTCGCCTGGCTGCGCCCGGGCACCGACCCGCTCGTGAGCGGCTCGCGCGTGATCTGGCACTCGGTCGAGCTCCACGATCGCGAGGCCGTGGCCGGGGCGATCGACGCGTTCAAGCCGTCGCAGATCTATCACCTTGCCGGCGTGCCGCACGTCGGCGACTCGTGGGCGCACATTCACGAGACGTTTGCAGGGAACGTCCTCGGCACACATCACCTCTTCGATGGATTGCGCCGCGCGTCGCTGAAGCCGCGCGTCCTCATCACCAGCTCGGCGACGGTGTATCAGCCGATCGATCGCGCGATCACCGAACAGGCCGTCATACGTCCGAACAGCCCGTACGGCACGAGCAAGCTCGCGCAGGAAATGGTGGCGGCGCGGGCGTGGGAGGATGATGCGATTCCGGCGCTGATCGCGCGCGCGTTCAATCACGTCGGGCCGCGGCAGGCGCCCTCGTTCGTAGCGTCGAGCATCGCGAAGCAGATCGCGGAGATCGAGGCGGCCCGGAGGCCCGCCAAGCTGCAAATGGGCAATCTCGATTCGCAGCGCGACATCATGGACGTGCGCGACACCGTCCGCGCGTATCGCGCGATGATGGCGTCGGCCATGCCGGGCGTGCCCTACAACGTCTGTTCAGGAACGCCGGTGCCGATTCGTGACCTGGTCGAGTTGCTGCGATCGAAGGCGCGCGTCCCCATCACGATCGAGCAGGATCCGTCGCGCTTCAGGCCGAACGATACGCCGCTGGTGCTCGGCGATCATTCGCGGCTGACCGCCGATACGGGATGGTCGCCGAAGATTCCGCTCGCGCAGACGGTCGAAGACTTGCTCGCGTATTGGCGACAGACGATCGTCTAAATACTGCATCGAACTTCTTGCAGGCAATTCATTACGTCAGTTGATTCTCTTCGCTAGAAGCATCGGGCTTAGCACCACGATCCTCTTTTGCCGCTGCCAAAATCCTCTGGATCATCTGCCTGACCTCCGCATTCGCGCGTACGGGCACTAAGTCGACGCCTGGATGCTCCTTGGCATACACTCGAAACACTTCATCCGCAAACGCCTGGCCAATTGTCGGGACGTCCTTGAAATCGAGTACGACGGTCCTGAACAGGTCAACACGAGCCATGACCCGTTTTGCTTGAGAGCGCGAAATCAGTTTGTCGTTGCCGTACTGCGCCAATTCCAACGGAACGACGGTCTTGTTGAATCCGTAGCTGTCGTCACCACCAGCGTACTGATCGAATACCTTTTTTGTAGTTCGAGCGGTATGGTTGTGGAGACTCATGAAAACGGCGGTACCGTCAGCAGGAGTCTTTCTTTCCGCGAGCCAGTCTTCATCCTCGCCGAACTGATGGGTGAAGAACACTCCGCCCGACAAGATGTTGAAACGGTCGAACACTCTCGACGTAAAAAAAATTCCTTCGCCTGAGTGGCGATCAGGCGCAGTCGTCAGCTTTCCTTTGGACAATTCAAATACGGCATGTTTCTCGTCGAGTAGATTCATTGCCTTCTGAATCTTTCGAAAAATCCCCACGCCATCGTCCGCGATCAACATCTGTGTAGCGATTGCCGTTTTTTCAATGGAGACGCCAACGCTCGATCCCGCAGAGTGGTCACGCGCGTTATTGAACATCTCGGTGAAGCCATAGGCCCAGATGTCTCGCACATTCTCAGGAAGCGGCCCAAGGATTCCTGAAATGTCCTCTCGCCAAACCAAGTCTTCTTCGGGGGCGGCGCTGGTGTTGAGCTGATACTCTTTGGACCACTCAACAAGCTGAGCAAGCTCGTATGTTTTGCTTCTCGTCTTCCCCTTCTCCCTGAGTGATCCTTCTTCCACCAGCCGATTCAGATGGCCGTTAATGGCTTGCCGCGTAATCGAAAAGTGATCCGAGGCTAACCTGCTGATGCCAGTAGGGTTATGCTGGACATTCTCCAGGATGTATCGTCGGATTTCTTCGCCTCTAGGCCGAACTCTACTCATCTCTTGGTCCAAAGCTATTGTCAATCCCTCGATAGCCTATTGTCAATTAAACGCCATGACATTGTCAACCTCAATTCCGTAGTTTGTCAATTGCATCGCACTATATTGTCAACCGGACCAAGCGAATAAAAAGCGAATATAATCACCGACTACATCGTGTCCACTTTCCCATTGCTCTTCGACCTCGGTCGCACGCCAACAACGCGGGACATCGCGCTACTGGTGAAAGACGGCGGCATTGGCGCACTTCCCGATGCGAAGCGTCGCGGCGATGCCGCGACGTACCAGGAAATCCATTGCCGCTCCGCGCTCAATCGCTGCAAGGGCATGCCGTTCATGAAGTGGACGCTCAACCCGTATCGCGGCTGCACGCACGGCTGCCACTACTGCTTCGCGCGCCGCTATCAATCGCAGCTCGAGTTGAACGCCGGCGATGATTTCGCGTCGGTGATCTTCGTCAAGACCAACTTCGTCCAGGTGCTGCGGCGCGAGCTCGACAAGCCGTCGTGGGCGAAGGAGAACATCGGCTTCGGGACCGCGACGGATCCGTATCAGCCGATCGAAGGCACCTACAGGATCTCGCGCGGCGTGCTCGAAGCCTTGCGCGATGCGGCAACGCCCGTCGGCATCGTGACCAAGGGGCCGATGATCGTCCGCGATACCGACATCCTGCAGGATCTCTCGAAGCGGACGACGTGCCGGGTGCACATCAGCATTCCCACGGTCGATGAGGACGCGTGGGAAAAGCTCGAGCCCGGCGTCGCGCACCCGACGCAGCGCCTGCGCGCCGTGCGCGCGCTCGTCGATGCGGGCATCGACTGTGGCGTGTTGATGGCGCCGATCGTGCCCGGGTTTTCCACTCAGCCGGCGAAGATGGAGCGGACCATCAAGGCAATTGCGGAATCAGGCGCGCGTTCGGTCGGCGCGATGGTGATGCACCTCGAAGGCGGCACGCGCGATCACTTCATGGCGATGCTCAACCGCGAGTATCCGGAGATGGTCGAGAAATACGAAAAGCTCTACGCGAGCAAATACGTCTCCAAGGATTACGACAAGCGCGTGCAGGAAGTCGTGTCGCTGATGCGCGCGCGATACGGAATTGGGTCGAGGAAGAAGCCTTCGACTTCGCTCAGGCCGAGGGCTTCAGAAGGCGGGCTAACAGTCCCGCGATCGTAGCGGCGCGCGGCACCAGCGCGTCGATCTCGACATGCTCGTGGATCGCATGGGCGCCGTCGCCGATGGCGCCGAAGCCGTCGAGCGTCGGCACGCCAATCGCCGCCGTGAAATTGCCGTCGGAGCCGCCGCCGGCACTCCCCTCCTCCAGCGTGATTCCCAATCCGGCGGCCACTTCCTTCGCCTGGTTGAAGAGGCGCTCGACCGCGGCGGTGCGTTCGAGCGGCGGGCGGGCGAATCCGCCGTGAACCTCGATCTGCGCGCCCTGGATCTGTGGCTTCAATGCGCGCATGATGCGTTGCACTCGCTCCGCATCGGCACGCGTGTTCGCCCGCGCGTCGATGGTCGCACGCGCTTCCGCGGGAATGACGTTCGCTCGCGTGCCGCCGGAGACGATGCCGACGGTCAGGGAAACGCCATTCGCCGGATCCTGCAGGTCATCGATCGCGATGATCTGGCGCGCGAGCTCGCGAATCGCGTTCACGCCCTTGCCGGGATCGAGACCCGCGTGCGCTGAGACACCGCGCGCGATCATCTCGAATTGACCGACGCCTTTGCGGCTGGTCTTCAGCCCGCCGCCGGGCAGCGACGGCTCAAACACCAACACCGCCTCGCTCTTCGTCGCTTCCGCCTCGATCAAGGCGCGAGAAGTCGTGCTGCCGACCTCTTCATCCGTCGTCCACAGCATGACGATGCGGCAGTGATCGAGCGCGCCGCGATCGATCAGCGCGCGCGTCGCGAGCGTTGCGAGGCCGATGCCGGCTTTCATGTCGAACACGCCGGGCCCATATAGCTTTCCGCTGTCGCGCTTCAGCGGCATCCGCTCGAGCTGACCGATCGGCCACACGGTATCGAAATGACCAAGCAGGAGGATCTGCCTGGCGCCCGTACCGAAGCTGGCGCGCAGGTGATCGCCGGCGGCCGCGGACGGCACGCGCGTCATCGTCCCGCCGATCGCTTCGAGCCGCGACGCCAGTTCGTCGCCGCAGCGATTGACCGCGGCCCGATCGTCGCTCGGCGATTCGATCGCGACGAGCGACTCGATCAGCTCCAGCAGCCAATCGTGATTCTCGAGGCAGTAGTCGAGCAGGGACTGCAAGCAGCCCTATAATAGTTCTGTGCTTCGCTTGTGCTCGGTTGCCTTATTGAGCGTGTGTTTCGCGACGGTCGCGTCTGCGCAGACGCCGCAGCCGTTTCCGCGGCCGAACTCGCAGAAACCGGCGCAACCGCCGCCGACGACGACGGCGAAACCACCAGCACCCGCACCTTCAACCGCACCCCCGGCACCTGCACCTCAGGCACCTTCGGCACCCCAGGCACCTAAGGCACCCCAAGCCGCTGAGCCGACGGAAGAGATGCTTGGCGCCCCGATCTATCCGTCAGCCGTCTACCTGACCTCGTACGATGCGGGCCGCGGTCAGCGGTTCTACCTGTTTGGCAGCACGGTCCCATACGCGGAGCTCGTCGCGTACTACAAGACGATGCTGAAGCAGAAGGGTGACGAGCTCTTCGAAGCGCCGCCGACGCACCAGTTCGAGACGGCGAGGTTCCGCGATGAATCGATGGCGTTCGCGCCGAGCGTGACGATCAAGGACTACACCTACGGCGGATCGGCCGGCTATCCCAACCCGAAGAAGGATGCCACGCCGGCACGGTATCCGACCATCATCCAGATCGTTCCACTACCGCGTTAGCCGGTTTATAGTGGCGCCCATGGCACCACTCCCCCGTCTCTTCGTTGTGCTCCTGCTGTGCGCGGTCGCCGGCGAGGGCGCGACCGCCCAGTTCCGCCGCGGCATTCTCGCCGAAAGCACCGAAATCATGTTGTTCCCTGCGGTGCCTCCGTCGCTGATGCTGCCGGCCGGGACCTACCAGGTCGACGTCAAGAATCAATCGACCGGGCCGGCCCGGCTCCTTTCACGACTGGACGACGCGATCACCAGGCAGCTCGAGGAGAACGACAACCGGCTCCAATCCGCCACGGGAAAGGCCGACATGACGATCGTCGGGACGCTGACCGAGTGGACGCGGACCCGCCGCAGCGGCACGAAGTACGTGTCGGAAACACGTCAGGTGGGCACCAAGCAAGTCACCGACAAGAATGGCAAGACGCGCACCGAGCCGATCTACGAGCACGGTCGCAACAAGCCGACGGTGATCGACGAGGGGGCCGTCGCCGTGCGCCTCGAGGTCCGGCGCGGCTCGCAGGTGCTGGCCGACGAAACGGCGCGTTTCACCTACAGCGATAATCGCCTCGCCGAGGAAGGCGCGCGCCCCACCACGGAAGTTGAAGAGACGATGCTGGATCGCGTGGCGCAACGCGCCGCCGGACTGGTGACGCCGGCGCGCGAGCCGGTGACGGTCCTGCTTGCGCGCAGCGACGAAGTGGATCGGCTGAACGAGCTGGCGCGGAGCCGAAAATGGAACGAATGGCGCGCCGCGCTGCAGGAGACGCGGCCGCATCGCGATGCCAAGAAAGACGCGTATCGCCTGCACAACATCGGCATCGCGCACGAAGCGCTGGCCTATGAAGCGACCTCCGACGAAGAGGCGCAACGGCTGCTCACTGAGGCGGCGGAGTTCCTGCACAAGGCGATCGCCGGCAAGAAAGATGAGAAGTACTTCACCGAGGCGTTCACGCGAATCTCGGCGACCAGCCTCGGTTACACGCGGCTGCGCACCATGCGCGCATCGCTCGGCATGCGTCAGTCGACGTCGGCTCCGGCCGCCGCCCCCGCTGAGAAAGTGAAACTCGCCGCCAAGTCACCGACGACGACGAACGCGGGGCCGATGACCAATGCCGACGTGATCGATCTGCGAAAGGCCGGACTGGACGACGACAACCTGATCGCGGCGATCAAGGATGCGGGCGCGACGAAGTTCGACCTCACGCCCGCCGGTCTCAAGGCGCTGCTCTCGGCCAAGGTGACCAACCGCGTGATCACGGCGATGCGCGAGCGCAAGTAGCTACGGTGTCTTGCTGACGTAGATCTCGCTGCCGCCCTGGCGGAACTCGGCGGACTTCTCGTCCATGCCTTTGGCGGCCTCGGCGCGCACCTGCTGCGTGAGCTCCATGCTGCAGAACTTCGGTCCGCACATCGAGCAGAAGTGCGCGACCTTGGCGCCGTCGGCCGGCAGCGTTTCGTCGTGATAGGCGCGGGCGGTCACGGGATCCATCGACAGGTTGAACTGATCCTCCCAGCGGAACTCGAAGCGCGCCTTTGACAGCGCATCGTCCCAGGCGCGGGCGCGCGGATGGCCCTTGGCGAGGTCGGCGGCATGCGCGGCGATCTTGTACGCGATCACGCCGGCCTTGACGTCGTCCCGATTCGGCAGGCCGAGGTGTTCCTTCGGCGTGACGTAGCACAGCATCGCGGTGCCGTACCAACCGATCATCGCCGCGCCGATCGCGGAGGTGATGTGATCGTAGCCGGGCGCGACGTCGGTGGTGAGCGGGCCGAGCGTGTAGAACGGCGCCTCGCTGCACCATTCCAATTGCTTCTCCATGTTTTCGCGAATGAGGTGCATCGGCACGTGGCCGGGGCCCTCGTTCATCGTCTGGACGTCGTACTCCCATGCGATCTTCGTCAGCTCGCCCTGGGTTTTCAGCTCGGCGAACTGCGGCTCGTCGTTCGCGTCGGCGATCGATCCGGGGCGCAGGCCATCACCGAGCGAGAACGACACGTCGTACGCCTTCATGATTTCGCAGATGTCGCGGAAGTGCGTGTAGGTAAAGTTCTCCTGGTGATGCGCGAGGCACCACTTGGCGAGGATCGATCCGCCCCTCGACACGATGCCGGTCAGCCGCTTCGCCGTCATCGGGATGTAGCGCAGCAGCACGCCGGCGTGCACGGTGAAGTAGTCGACGCCCTGCTCCGCCTGTTCGATCAGCGTGTCGCGATAGACCTCCCACGTCAGATCTTCAGGGCGGCCGCCGACCTTCTCGAGCGCCTGGTAGATCGGCACGGTGCCGATCGGCACCGGTGAGTTCCGCACGATCCACTCGCGGGTCTCGTGGATGTTCTTGCCGGTCGACAGATCCATCACGGTGTCGGCGCCCCACAGCGTCGACCAGCGCAGCTTCTCGACTTCCTCGTCAATGGACGACGAGACGACGGAGTTGCCGATGTTGGCGTTGATCTTCACCAGGAAGTTGCGGCCGATGATCATCGGCTCGAGCTCGGGGTGATTGATGTTGGCGGGAATGATGGCGCGGCCGCGCGCGACTTCATCGCGAACGAAATCGGCAGGGAGTCCTTCGCGGGTGGCAACGAACTGCATCTCGGGCGTGATCTCGCCCCTGCGCGCGTAATGCAGCTGCGTGACGCACCTGCCGGCCTTGGCCCCTGTTTCTTGCCTCGCATCCGCTCGGCGCCACGACTCGCGCAGCTTCGGCAGGCCGTGTCTGGGATCGTGACCCTGTGGACCGCTCGTGTCATAGAGGCGAACCGCCGGCTCATTGCCGCCAAGTTTCACCTCGCGAAACGGCACGCCGTTTTCAAAAACCTTGGTTGAATTTGGAAATGCCTCGGCAAATGTGTTCGCCGTCGGCACCGGTGTGGACTTCGACATCTCCGCTCTCCCTCCGCCCGTGTGAACGGGATCAGGTTCCAGGGTGTTTCTCAACTCGCAGTGAATCCGCGAATACCCCTGGCGGTAAGCTTTGATGATACTCCGTGTTGCCGGCCCTTCCAGTTGATTCCGCCCTGCCTCGGATTGTCGACGCGCTGACCCGCCATCGCGCGGCCGTGCTGGTCGCGGCTCCCGGCGCCGGCAAGACGACGCGCGTGCCGCCGGCGCTGGTCGATCGCGGACGCGTGCTGCTCTTGCAGCCGAGGCGGGTGGCGGCGCGCGCGATGGCGCGGCGCATCGCCGCCGAGCGCGGCTGGACCGTGGGACGCGAGATCGGATGGCACATCCGTTTCGAGCGGCAATTCACGAACGACACGCGGCTGCTCGTCGCCACCGAAGGCATCCTCACCGCCTACCTGCAACAAGACCCGCTGCTGAGCGATTTCTCGACGGTCATCGTCGATGAGTTTCACGAGCGCAGCATTCACGCCGATCTCGGCCTCGCGCTCGTCAAGCAAGCCTGGCTGGCGCGCCCCGATCTCCACATCGTCGTCATGTCGGCGACGCTCGATCCGGGCCCGGTGGCCGCGTTCCTCGACAACTGCCCGGTGATCGATGTCCCGGGGACGCTGCATCCGCTCACGATCGAATACGCACCTGGCGAGACGACCGCCGCCGCGCTGGAGGTGCTGCTGCCTCGCAGCGGCGGCAACATTCTGTGCTTCCTGCCGGGAGCGCGAGAAATTGCGGCGGCGATGAATGAATCTCAGCGCGTCGCGACGGCACACGATGTCGAGCTCGTGGCGCTGCATGGCTCGATGGACGGAGCCGCGCAGGATACGGCGCTGTCACCTTCGTCCCGGCGGCGAATCATCATGGCGACGAACATCGCGGAAACGTCGCTGACCGTCAGCGGCGTCACGGCGGTGATCGATACCGGTCTTCATAAAGTCGCGCGCTATGACGAGGAGCGCGGTGTCGATTCGCTCACGACCGAGCGCGTGACGCTCGACAGCGCCGATCAGCGCGCCGGCCGGGCCGCGAGACTCGGGCCCGGCATCGCGAGACGCCTGTGGGACGCGCGGGATCGCTTGCGGCCGCATCGCGACGCTGAGATTCATCGCGTCGATCTGTCCGCGCTGCTGTTGTCGATCCTCGCGTGGGGAGCGGAGCCGCACACCTTCGAGTGGTTCGATCGACCCGGCGACGAACGCCTCACTGCGGCAACGTCGCTGCTCGCTCGCCTTGGTGCGGTCGAGCATGGCCGGCTGACCGACACCGGCCGGCTGCTTCAACGCATCCCGCTGCATCCGCGACTCGCGCGCATCCTGCTGGATGCGCATGGATCGTTCGAGGGTTGCGCGGCGTGTGCCTGGCTCTCCGAGCCGGCACCGATGGAGCGGCGGCCGGCGACGACGTCGGACCTGCTACCCATTCTCGATCGCTGGAATCAGATGCCGTTTCATCTGCGTCAGGCCGCCCAGAACCTTCAACAGATCGCAAAGACGCTGCTGGGCAATCGTGTTCGCGATCACATCAGCGAGATCGAATTCCGGCGCGCCTTGCTCGCCGGCTATCCGGATCGCGTCGCGAGGCGTCGCACCGGGCCACAGAAGGCACAGACGGAAAGCATGGTCACGCTCGCGACCGGTCACGGTGCGGTGATCGCGCGCGAGAGCGGCGTGCACGACGCCGAGTGGCTGATCGCGCTCGATGTGACATCCGGCCGCACGTCGGCAACGACGCAGGCGCTCGTCCGGCTGGCCTCGCGCATTGAATCCGATTGGCTCGCGCCGACCCGCAGCGAGCTGCGCGTCGAGCTCGATCGCGAGAGCGGCGCGGTCAAGGCGCACGAAGTCGATTGGTACGACGAGGTCGTGCTGCGCGAACATCCAGTCGCGGTGCCTCCGGCCGACCGGGCCCGCATGCTCGCCGAAGCGTGGACGGCGCGAGAGCCCGACGAAGACAGCCGCCGGTTGATGCGGCGCCTGCGTTTCGCCGGAGCCGGAGTCGATCTCGATGCCCTGATCGCAACGGCCGCGGCCGAGGCACGCCGCCTCGACGACGTGATCCTCAAGGAGGACATGCTGCCGTGGGACGCGCGACAGAAGCTGGTCGCGGCCGCACCCGATCGCCTGATGGTGCCCAGCGGTCGCGACATGCAGATCGAGTACGGCGAAGACGGCAGCGTCAGCGTATCGGTGAAGCTGCAGGAGTTGTTCGGACTGGCGGACACGCCGCGGATCGGTCCGGCGAGAACGCCGATCACGTTCCATCTGCTCGCGCCGAATGGCCGGCCCGTCCAGACGACGCAGGACCTGAAGAGTTTCTGGGAGCGAACGTATCCGGAAGTGCGGAAAGAGTTACGCGGACGCTATCCGCGGCATCCGTGGCCGGAGGATCCCTGGACCGCTCCGGCCACGCATCGCACGAAACGCCGTTAGACCCCTAGAGCCCTCGAGGGCCCGTAAGGGCCCACGAGTGAGCTAGCGGGCCGCGGCTTGCCGCGGACTGCTAGAATTGGAACCGCACGCCGAACCGCAACAGCCGCGGGTTCATGATCTCGAGTGGCTGGTTGTAGCCGGTGTTGCCGGTTGTGGTCACGTCGTACTGGCGTCCCAGGACCGTTGACGAGTTCATCACGTTGAAGAGATCGAGCGACAACGCCAGCTCGCGTCCGGAGAACGTGAACACCTTCTCGCCACGCAGATCGAGAGTGGCGACGCCGGGCAAGCGGCTCTCGCGCGGATCGACGAGCAGCACGCGTTTTTCCGGCAGGACCGGATCGGCGGAATCGACCGGCTCGAAGAACGGCATGCCGTAGCCTTCGCGCGCGACAAGGCTGCCGGCGACGTTGATGCCGTACGCCATCTGGTACATGCCCGACGCGCTCAGCTGATAGCGCGGCAGAATCAAATAGATCTCGCTCTTGCCGCTGCCAGCGGTGCCGGTGACGAACGCGCCGCCGTCGATGTTGGACCATGTCGTTGACGGTCCCGGATCCTGGATGCCGCCCGTGCCCGTGAAGTGCTCGGTGTGGCGGTTGCTGGAGAATCCCACCCGCGCCATCCAACGATCCGACAACCGCTTGGTGGCTTGCAGCTCGAGGCCGAGATACTGCTGGTGGTAATCGGGACGATTGCGGAACTCCGAGCCGTTCCCCGCCGGCAGGCTCGACTCGCGAGGCGCGAAATAATCCGCATGGTATGCGCCAAGGCCCGCGACGTTGCCCGACACGGTGCCTTCAAGCACGTAGTCGTTACGCGTGACGCCGACCAGCGGATAAACGGTGATTTGCTGCGCGGGATCGTAGCCGCTCCAGAAAATGTCGGTGAAGCGCCGCCAGCTGAGCGACGCGCTGACGCCGAAGTTCGGCATGACTTCGCGATCGACGCCGACGACGAATTCATGTGTCTTCGGCGCCTTGAAATCCGGATCGATGCGGTTGAAGTTCACGCCCGCCGCCGGATGCGCCGGATCGACGCCGGCGTAGTTCTGCAGGGTTTCGAGCTCGTTGGGATCGGCGACGTTGTTGCCGTTGCGATCGGTAGCCGAGTAGATCAGCAAGGCCTGCGACGCCGCCGAGAACGACTGCACGGTTCCGGTGCCGAGCTGCGATCCGAACAGACCGTAGCTGGCGCGGAGGAGCGTGTGCCCCTGCTCGTCCAGCGCGTAGCTCAGGCCGGCGCGCGGCGAGAGCAGGCTGATGTCGATCATCTTGTCTTCCGCGGGCGCGACGATCGCGGGCAACAGCGTCGGGAAGCCGGGAATCGCCGCCTGTGGGCTCTCGAGCATCGACGCATAGGTCCGATCGAAACGCAGCGAGAACTGCGCCGTCACGCGGCCGGCGTGAATGGTGTCGCCGGCGTAGAGACTCTGGTTGACGCCGACGCTCGATGCAAAATACGGGCGATAGAGATACGCCGTGAGGCGGCGCGACGTGGCGAAATCCGACGCGTGCAGATTGTCGGCGCCGCTGCCCGGGAACTCCTGGCGCTCATCGTCCTTGGTGTGGCGCCAGCTGCCGCCGAACACGATCTCGTGACGGCCGCGGAACCAGTTGCCGTCGGCGAGGACGCTGTTGTCGGGCCGCTTGGTTTCATAGAAGACGTACGAACCGTGGCGGACGCGGCCGGAATCGCGATAACCGGTCGTCGTCAGGCCGCCCTGCGGCGTCAGCGAGAATCCGTTGCCGACGTGGCCGGCGCGGACGGTCAGGAACATGTCATTGCGGGCGGAGATGTTGACCTGCCCCTTGTAGAGCGGCGTCGGGCCGGTCTGATTCCACGTGGTCTCTGGCGCGCGCAACGGGCTGGCGCCGCGGCCGTTCTTCACCTTGTTGCCGCGGAAGAAGAGAAACTCTGGGCGGATCGCGTTGTTCACTTGCGCCGAGGTCTTGAACGCGATGTTTTCCAGCTTGGTCGCATCGGGATCGCCATTGAGCGTGAACAGCGTCCCGTCGGTCCGTCCGTACGATCCCCAGGCCCACCAGCGATCGCGCACGATGGGACCGCCGACATCGAAGCCCACATCGGTGAGCTCCTTCATGCGATTGCCCTTGCCGCTGGGTCCGGCGAGCGGCAGCAATTCATCCGGCAGGTTGGTGCTCTGCAGGTTCTCGCCGGCGCCGTAGAAGTGCGCCGCGCCCGACACGCGATTCGCGCCGCTCTTGAACTGCATGTTCAGCTGCGCGCCTGCGGTTGGATTGTTCGCGGAGGCGCCGCCGGTCGTGACGCTCATCTCCTGGAACATGTCGAAGTTGTAGTAGGTCGGCGACGAGCCGGTGGCGGCGAGATCGGTCACCGGGATGCCGTCAAGGTTCCACGTGTTCTCCGCGGCGCCGGCGCCCTTCGCGAGGACGTTCGACTGCTGGCCGGATTCCGCGCCACCGACGTTGACGCGATCGACGACGACACCGGGGATCGTCTGCAGCACGACCCACGGATCGCGAGACGACGGCAGCTTCTGCAGCTGATCGTACGACACGCTGGTAGTGATCGTTTGCCGGCCCGGATCGACGACGAGCGGCTCCGCGATCACCTGCACGTCCTCCGCGACACCGCTCACGCTCAGCGTGACCTTCAGCGGCACGCTGCGGCCGCCGGTCACGTCAACTCGTTCGTTGCGATAGGTGCTGAATCCGCTGAGCGCCGCGGTGATCGCGTAGGCGCCCGGCGAGAGGCTGAGAAAGTGCGCTTCGCCCGAATCGTCCGTGGTTTGCGACATCGGTGTCGGCCCACTGATTTCGACGAGCGCTCCCGGCACGGCGCGGCCCTGCGAATCGAGCACGGTCACGTCGATGCGGCCCTGGAATAGTGTCTGCGCCCACGATGGCGCGGCGACGGCGAGTACGAAGATGAATACGGCGAGCTTTCGGCGCATGCCTACCCTCCAATGGCGGAGAGTCGAGCAAGCCGAATACCAGAAAGCCGGACGAGTGAGTTGACATGAACGTGACTGCGCGGC
>Ga0193741_1000289_pt1 | contig 14404 bp, 17 predicted proteins | sample L2s2metaG_FD_143059 | JGI IMG/M metagenome (GOLD analysis project Ga0193741, IMG submission 143059) | Soil microbial communities from a riparian zone of the East river system, Colorado, United States - L2s2 | ecosystem: Environmental > Terrestrial > Soil > Riparian zone | place: USA: East River...
GCAGTTACCCAATGCTGAACTGGCTGCGGCAGCTAGGTCGTCTCATGGCCACCGGATAACTGCGGTGTGCTATTGTCGCGCGACATTACAGAACGGGCCTGAGGGTTAAGAGCGACATCCCGGTGCGCCGCATTCCCCACAGGAAGCGACGGGGTCTCTGCCGCAAGTGATCACATGGAACCTTGGCTGGCGGTGTGCGCCAGAGGAGCACGGTCGCGCCGAGCGTGGGCGAAGGTGTATGGACGTCGAGTGGATGGACGTCGAGAAGGAGGGCGTGTGACAAGGATGCTGACCGGGACGGCGGTCGCGCTCATGAGCGCGTTGGCGGTCACACTGGGGTACGGCCGAGAGGGCGGCCAGAACGCAGGCGCGGGCCGTAAAGGCGTGGCTTCACCGAGGACGCCGACCATCGAGCAGGTCACGCCAGGGCTCTACGCGATTCGCCTCCCCAATCCTGGCCCGACTGTGGTGGTGCGCGTCACCGGCGAGGGCGTCATCCTCGTGGACGACATGAACGAGGCGCAGTACGACCCGATCATCGCGCTCGTGAAGACTGTGACGCCGCAGCCCGTGAAGTACGTCATCAGCACACATCATCACGCCGACCACACGGGCGGGAATGTCAAGTTCCTTGAGCACGCGCAGATCCTGATGCACAAGAATGCGAGAGCGGCGATGGTCGGCGCTACCCCGCTGCCCGGGCGGCCGCCCATCACTTATACCACCGAGGCTGCCGTCCACCTGGGTGGCGCTGAGGTGCAGCTCCACCACGTGGGCAGGGGCCACACCAACGGCGATACCATCGTCTACTTCCCTGACCTCCGGATAATGGCGGCCGGCGATCTCTTCTTCATGATCGACCGCGGGCCGGTCATCGACTACGCCAACGGCGGCACAGCGGTCGGCTGGCTCTCGATGATCGACAACATCTTGAAATTCGACTTCGACACGGTGATACCCGGGCACGGGCCGGTCTCAAGGCGTGCCGATCTGGTGCACTTCAAAGAGAGATTCGCGACGCTTCAGGCACGGACGCGCACGCTCATCCGGCAGGGTGTCGGCAAAGACCAGTATCTGACGAAGCTGGAAGTTGGCGACCTCGGGTGGAGCCTCGATCCTTCTTCTAACTTCGTGCGAATGACCGCGAGCGGATTCTACGACGAGCTCGCCAATGCGCGATGACTTGGTATGGATAGGACCACACCGGAGCGCCGCATGCTCGACGATCGGCTCAACCAGTCCCATCGTCGCTCACCGTCCCTTGGCGCGAAGGCAACACAATTTGGTGGAAACGTTGGTTTGCCCGCCCTCTTTGTTTAGAGCTGGATTCTACAAGCAACACCAGCGACCGTCATCGCAACGCCGCAAACCACCATTCAACGACGACCGCGGCCGCTAACGTCCGCTCGTCGCTGCGACGCTACGGTGGACAACCTTCGCCTGAATCCAGAGCGAAGGTTGGTGGACCCTCGGTTTTCCAGTTGGAATCCATTGATCACGTGGCTTCGCAACATCGAAGCAATCAAAGCTACCGAATAGGTTGATGCAACTGAAGCTGCCCAGCACTTGACGGCGGAGAGGTTCACATCTTCCTCGGTCCCGGCAGCCTCCTCCCATTCTGAGCAAGGACCAGACCGGTCACGGTCCCTGCGGGGTCGACCTCGAACTCAACGTGCGCGTCGACGATCTTCGGCGAGAACGTTGTAGACGAGTCGGCGTACAACTGAATGGCCGGCTGTCCGGTCAACTGGGAGAAGAGCCTCTCGCCATCGCGCGTGATCATCATGGAGATTCTGGGAGCGAGTATGTATTCGCCTACGAATCGCTCCAGCTCAGGATGTGTCGCCGCCGACGACAACACGCGCTGAATCGCCCATACCAGTAGCTCCGGCTCGGTTGAGTGGATCCAGTGGCCGCTCTTCGAGGTGTGCGCCAGCCATTGTTCCGGTCCATACAGCCGCTTGACCTGCGTGAGCGCGCCTGGCGCCTTCACCGTGAGCAAGAAACCCGCCGGAAGCCGGCGGCCCCAGTGCGCGAACGCCCGATCGTCTGGCCACTTGTAATAGCTGGCAGTCAGCTCCGCTGTGGCGAAGCGGGAGATGTGTAGTCGAGACGCCGCTCGGCGGGCAAGCCTTCCGGGTACAGCACGCCGTTCCAGTGCGCGCAACCCAGCCCGACGTGCCGATGTGGATCGCCACGCGCCATTCGACAGGTGCGGCCATCGTGCTACGATCCGCGCGCCATGAGGATCCGCACGCTCGCCACTTTATTCGTCGCGCTGTTGGTCACCGGGACGTCACTCGCGTACGGGATCGCTGGTCATCAGCCCGCGCCCGCCGGTTCCTTCGACGCCACGCTGCGTGCGCGGGTGATCGACGGCGCCATCGATCACATGCGCCGCGCGTATATCTTTGCGGATGTCGCGGAGAAGATGGCCGAGGCCGTCCGCCGCCGCGCGTCCCTGAAGGAATACGACGCGATTACCGATCCGAAGGAATTTGCGGCGACGCTGACGACGCACCTTCAGGAGGTCAGCCGCGACAAGCACCTCCAGATCGTCTACTTCCCGGCGGGGCTGCCCCAGCGTGGAGGCTCGCTCACACCGGAGGACCGGGCAAGGGCCCTGGCCGATGATCGCCGCCACAACTTCGGCTTCCAGCGTGTCGAGCGGCTCGAAGGGAATGTGGGATACATCGAACTGCTTGCCTTCAGCGGTTCGGAGGAGGTGACCGAGGCGGCGGTGCCAGCCATGAACTTCGTCGCCAACACCGACGCGCTCATCTTCGATCTGCGTCGCAATGGCGGTGGTTCTCCCGTCACCATCGGGATCCTGTCCAGCTATCTCTTCAACGAGGTCGTCCACCTCAACGACTTCTACGTCCGTGAAACCGACAGCCGGCGCCAGTTCTTCACGACGGCCGACGTGCAGGGCCGCCGATACGGTCCCGACAAGCCGGTGTTCATCCTCACGAGCAGCCGCACGTTCTCGGCCGCCGAAGAGTTCACCTACAACCTAAAGAGCCTGAAGCGCGCCACGATCGTGGGCGAGAAAACGGGTGGCGGAGCCCACCCGGGGGGCGTACGAGGCATCACGGATCACTTCGGCATCTGGCTGCCGACAGGCCGCGCGATCAATCCGATCACGAAGACGAACTGGGAAGGCGCCGGTATCGCACCCGACCTCGCTGTCGACTCCGCCGGTGCCCTGCGCGCGGCGCATCTTGCAGCGCTCGAAAGGGTCCGGGCGTCCGCCACGGACGCCCGGCATCGCGCGCAAATAGAAGAGGCCATTAAGGCGGTAAAGTCTTGACGCTCTTCGCGCAAGCGCTGAGTCCACTCGCGTCGGCGCGAGAGCGAAGCCGATCAGGCTGGCGATACCGAGCATGACCACGAGGGGCGTGGCGCCGCGCCGCGCCCACGCAAGCGTGAGCGAAGGTTGGTGGACCAGACCGGCGCCAGTTGGAACCGTCTGCCGAACTGGTTGCGTCAGATCGACGAACTCCGACGAGCGGCGCAGGTCTAACGCCGGCACGGCTGAAGTGCCCCGCCGAACGCGATTTGTGCTGGACGCGTGGGGCCCAGATATACGGCTGGATACTGGATTTGCGTGCTGCTGGCCGTGCTGTGGCGGCGCAGCCGGTTGCAGAAGCGCGCCGCGCGAGTTCGCGTTATCATTGCCGCCTCCCCGCGACTAATCACAGGAGTCCGTATGAATCGCACAGCGGTCCATATCGTCGCCGCGGCAGTCACGACATTCGGCCTTCTCGTCTCTGCACAGGAACCGTTCCATCCTGAGATTCCCAAGGTCTGGGATGAGAACGCGATCGCGGACATGGAGATCCCGTTGCCGGCGCCGGGTCCGCGACCGCTACACGTCAGCGAGACCTACTACTATTCGATCCCCGAACTGACGATTTACAAGACCTACCCGCTCGTACCGCCGGCCCAACAGTCGGAGCATCTGAAGTGGCTGGAGCAGCAGGAACCCGTCCTTGCGTTCGACCCAGCGCAACTCAAATCGGAAAACGATTGGATCACAGCAGGTGAGCTGGTCTTTCGCACGTCGCTGCGACCCATTCCCTTTCAACCGGGACGTGGCGGCAGCTATGTAATCCGCACGAAAGGAAAGGTTGAACTGACGTTTGGCACTTGCGCCACGTGCCATTCGCAACGGCTCGCGGACGGCACGTCGTTCTCGGGATCGCCAAGCCGCAGCATCAACAACTTCGCATTTAACGTTCCTGCGGATGATCGCGGCGTGCGGATGCGGAGAATTTTCAGCACGCCATGGCTCGAGCCCGATCCAAACATGCAGCTCGACGCGTCGCTGACCAATGCGAATCTCGTCGAATGGCGAACGGCGTCGGGGGGTATCTCCGACCGAATCGGTTCGAGCTTGTTGTACCCGATTCAGATTCCGAGTCTCATCGGCGTCAAGGATCGGAAGTACTTTGATCACAGCGGCCGTCATCGTCATCGTTCGGTCGGTGATTTGATGCGTTACGCGGCGCTCGCGGATGTGACGTTCGGCATGGAGCGTTTTCAGCGGTATGGCGACTTCATTCCCGGAGCGGATGACTTCAAGACGCTGCCAGACCCGAAAACGCTCGTACGCTTCAGCGACGCGCAGCTGTACGCCCTGGCACTCTATCTATATTCGTTGCAGCCGCCGCCGAATCCCAACAAACCGGATGCGCAGAGCGCCGCGGGCGAACGCGTCTTCCAGCGCGAGCGATGCGCGATGTGTCATACGCCGCCGCTCTACACCAACAACAAATTGATTCCGGTCGATGGTTTCAAGGTGCCGCAAGAGCATCGTGTGAAGTACGACATCATGGAGGTTCGCATCGGGCTCGATCCATATACGACGCTGAAGACACGGCGCGGCACCGGATACTACAAGGTGCCGTCGCTAAAGGACGTCTGGATGCGCCCGGTGCTCGAACACAATGGGTCGATCGGTTCCCTCGAGGAGTGGTTCGAGGAGCAACGGCTCACCGGTGATTTTACGGGCACCGGATTCCGCGGACCGCATAAGACGCGCACCGTCAAAGGACACCCATTCGGGTTGAAGCTGAGTGGGGAGGACAAGAAGGCGCTCATCGCGTTTCTGAGAACGCTGTGAGTTCACGTTTCCGGGCAAGTCACGGCGAGGGCATGGGGACGAGTGCACGCGCGGCATCGCCCGCGAGTTCATCGCCAATCTGCTCGCCAGGGTCGATGTTCGTTGCCTGAGCACGGTCCCGCCCCTTCGCTTCGTGACAGACGTCAAGACGATCGCACGATGACAACGCGCCGGGATGAAGGTTGCCTTGCCACCCGTGTCGCAGGATGCGCTAACAGCGTCTGTCGGGAACGGCGCAGATTCTTCGAATGATGGCAGAAGTGTCGCTCCGAGTCGACAGAGGACACCCTTCCCGCGTCGCGGACCGAGCTAGAAAAGTGGACGAACGCCTGCCTTCAGGGCGAAGGTTGGCCTGCCACCCGTAGCTCGCTCAGGTCCAGGAGGAAGGTTGGCCTGCCATCAGAAGCTCGTTCGGCGTACGGGCAGCCCACCGTCGCCTCGCGTGCATTTTCATTGCGACGCTATGGTGGGCATCCTTCGCCTGCATTCATGAGCGAAGGATGGTGGACCCACGCTTCGCGAGTTGGAACCCACTAGTCTGCTGGCTTCGCCGAGTCGAGGCCCTGAGGCGAACTGCGTAGAGTTTTACGAACGGCCCGGTCGCCTCACTTGTTCGCGGTCAGGGCGGCTCGGGCCAGGTTGAAGAGCTCGCGCTGATCGATTCCGATAGTCTGACGGAGAGCATCCTCGAAGGTGCCGGCAGGTGACAGCAAGATCCCCTGCGTTTTCTGTCGCCCAAAGCGCTCGTGCAGGAATTGCACGAGAACAGCGCCGTCAATATACGGATTCTCGACATCGCCGTCGCGGAGCCGACTAGGCGTCTTTGCGACAAGCTCTCGATATTTCGCCATCGTCACGGTGCGCGTGTGTTCTGACGCAAGCATGCAACCTAGATACTCCTCGTAACCCTGCTCAAACCACTTCGGGGCACTGTGAAACCGCCACCCGGCACGTTGACGATTGAGACGGTCCAGCACGATCGTCGAATACTCATGAGCGGTGATTCGATGAAGTTGATCGACATCTCGAGGTTCGCCAATCTTTGTGCAACACCGATCGGGTGCCGTATAGGCGCTCGGCGCGAGAAAGTGCAGCTCGCAGAGTGACGCGGCGCCGTACGATGTGGCCGCGAGGGCGTTCCCGGCACTGATCGCGCCGCTGGCCCGCGGGTGAAGCCACACTGTGCATGGAACCGGGTTTCGGGTCAGCGCATCGACATCCACCGAGCTGAACTCATCCCGCAGCGCTCGATGGGTCTTTTCCAGGAAGCCCGCATACAGCTCTGCGTCGGCTTTGTCACCCGCTTGGTATCGAATGTCTAGGATCGGCGTGATCAGGGTTTCCCACGAGCCGTCGGGCAGTTCCACTCCACCTGGACTCTTGTTCTGAGTGCCCGCTTGTCCGGCGCGGCTCTCTGCCGCTGACACCAGTTCAGAGGCCAGAAGTACAGCCAAGGCTATGGCGCACATCGACCGTAGCGTGCGCGTTCCCAATTTCAAGAACACCATAGGCGGGAGAATAGCTCTTCACGCGGTTCTATAAAAGGATTGCTCACGAGCGGCCGCCAACCTCGCCCGCGGGCGCGACTTCTATTTCCGGGTTTTTCCGAGAAGCGAACGCCGGGTAGCAACCGTTCCGCCATTCGGCCCGCCCATCCCTTAACGGCTATCCCGCCGCGGCTCGAGGTTGCAGGCGATCCAAGTGAAGGTCGTGCATGATCGGGTCCGAGTCTGCGCAAGCGCCACTATGGAGGACAGCCGCGCAAGCGAAGTACATCGCGGTCCGATTAGATTAAGCAGCCCGTACAGGCTTGTAGTCCTGTTCCGCCATGGGCGTTTCACCCAGGTCCGCGAGCAATTGATTCAGGCGTTCAAGGGACACGGACTGGGGAGAGGTGATCTCGATGCCGACGGGTCGGCCAGTCGCTCCATAGTCGACGACAAGGAGCCCGTCCGGAGACGCCGAGGTCTTCACGCTCTTTTCACCGGTTGGGTGCGAAAGGTGCAGATACGCCGCAAACGCCCGGCCTTTTCGATAGGTGACTTGTAGCGACCGTTCGGTCATTCGGACACCTCGTAAACAGTCACGATGACGAGTAACTTCTCCTCGACATCTGGCTCCACGATAGCGATCCACGGCCGCTTCAAATGACGGACGTGAATCATGAACCTGCCGTCGACTACGTTGGGCTCGAACGACGTTCCTCGCTCCAGCATAGTGCGGACCTCCAGCTCGGTTACGCCGCGTTGCTCCATACGCAGTTCGGCGTGACTGGTGAACGACAAATCCCAATTCCACCACTCTGGAAACGTTGGCATTGATGGCTCACGAAGCACTGAATCGTAACACTCGACAAGGTCGCTACTCACCGAATCGCAAGTGTCCGAATTCACGTCAGAAGGGGGAACACAGGGGGGAACGCACCCCGGAACCATGTGTTCCCACCAAACTTGCGTCGCCCGGGAAGCCAGCCGAGGTCGGCGTTGCGCAAGATGTCGCAAGCTTCTCTGGCCAAACGATTTCACGGCAATCACTTAGCCGCGCAAGACACTGTCCGCCGGTTTCACGCATCGGCGGCGTTCTTTGGCGCCACGACATAAGCCACTGAGAGATTCTGGGCGTGAGCGACCCCCCTCTTGAACGCGCGAGGCGTCCCGGCCCCGGTAACGGGGGGTCGCTCACGCCCAGTTTGTCGCAGTCGTTGTCGGGTCGGCGGCGGGATCGTTCTTTACCGAAGGGAATTGCGCGTGCAGCGCGCGGCCGTCAGGTTTCGTCGCGAATCTGCGTTCAGGAAAGTAGGCAACGACCTCACACCGCAAGGTCATTGACGCGATGCACATCGTCGCTGCGCAGCATCTGCCCGGTGTTGCGACCTTAGGCACATCCGCTCGACCTCAGTGGTCTGCGGACAATCGCCTCCCGAATCATCGGGCTCAACTTCAACCCAAGGTAGATCGCACTTTCGCGCTCGAGCGGCGCGACACCAGGTGCAGAGAGATACGGACCATCACGTCATCCATGATGGGCTCGCTCTCGTCCCCGTCAAGACTCTCCGCTTCGCTCCGACCACGCCACAGGCGTGGCTCCGGTCTTGACGGGATCCTCGACCGAGCCTCGAAGCCGGCTCTTACGTGATGGTCCGGGCGCCTATAGCCCGCAACGTTCCGCAGACCCACTGCAAGCGACGGCACGTATGGACGACATCATCGAACGCGAAGTCGATTCCGAAGAAACAAGCCTTGCGCGATGCCGCGAACTGCTCGGCGGCCAGGCCGCAGAGTCGAATTGTTCCTCACCGGAGATTCTCAAAGCTGAACCCATGTTTGACTTGCCGCTGCAGAATGACGGCGCTAGGCTGCGATCCATGGTTGGCGCGGTTATCTACATCCGCGTCAGTACCAAAGAGCAGACGGAAAACCTCAGCCTGCCGACAATTCCGCGTCTGCGAAGAGTACTGCGGCCGAGAAGGTTTCGAGATTTCACCTGAGATGGCGCTTCGCGAATGCGCCGCCGGAACCGGATTTCAAATACTTCTCAAACGCCACCGCGCGTCGCTCCTCGGAGAACTCCACGATGACATCGATCGTCCAGGGTTTACCGTCGGCGGTGTGTGGCATCCGCCCGGCATTGTGAGCGGCAAGTCTGGCGGCCATGTCGGACGTTAGGCCGGTGTAGTACCGAGTTGGATCGCCTACGACTCTTGCCTCGCAGCTAGCTTGCCGCTTCGTCTTGTGACGCCCTCTGCGTTTTCGCAGTCTCTCACCCGAACCGGGCTTTGCTAGGCCCTGGCCGACCTAACGATCACAGCTCGCATTCGGCAGACCGTTTCACGAGTCCTGAGCTGGGATAAGCGTGCTGAACGACTCGCATTGATCTTTGACGACGTTGACCGCCGGGAGTCTCGCTACCCACGAATCTGCCTTGGCACCGATACGTTGTACACCGCACGAGGATTGAGCACTCTCAGCAGTCGCCGCTGCGCTATTGGCGTCGCTCAATCACTTACGAGGCACGCCCGAATCAAAAGTTTGGTCAAGACCAACCTCCTGGCTACGGGTTCCCTTCGATGGTAACACTATGGATGCACGTTTGCTTCGCCGCTGACAACTTGAGGGTCCTACTCGTTCCGATGAAGTCACATACTGTCGGCGCTAGCCTGCTCGCACGGGGCTTGTAGTCTTGCTCCGCCATCGGCGATTCGCCAAGATCCTCAAGTAGTTCATTTAGCCGTTCAAGGGAGACGAACTGCGGAGCTGTGATTTCGATACCAATGGGACGACCGGTAGCTCCGTAATCAACAACGAGGAGACCGATACTATCCCGCTGCGGCTCGGAGTTGTAGGTGATCCAAGTGGAGTTCGTGAACTAACCGGTCAACGCTCGCAGCGTCGCCCTTCGCCAGTAGGGCCTTGAGATCCTCAGCAGACCGTACTGTCTGGAAGTTCTTCGCGGGTGCAACGTACACAACGACCAGCTTGTTGTCTCGCGACAAGTTGAGCACGTTGTTGATCGTCCCTTTGCTCTTGCCGTCCCAAAGCATGAAGCCGTACTCAGCGGCGTCCGCCATCGCCCGATCTTTGAGAGAGTAGTAGTCGAAACCGCGAGCGCCCTTGGGAGCAGCAACCTGAAACGTCGGCCAGGCGCCAACATTGTTTCGACAGTGGTTCTCCATACAGTGCACGAGGACGTTCCGATATGACTTATCAGCAAAGTACTGCTGGACAGCCTTGTCCGCTCCGTTGGCGTCACCAACTAAGATTTGGAAGCCCTTCTCGCTCATCGTATCGATGCGACTTCTGACCTCGGATGCGAGTCGAACGATCTGTCGTGAACCGGCAATGAACACCTTCGTCATGAGCGAGTCCTAGTCTTCGTCATCGCCAGGAAATACACCGCGGATGCCCCCGCCGCAGTGAGCTCGTTAGCGACAATTGCCGCGGTGGCTCCCGATCGATAAAGGTCATCGATGAGAAGCAGGCGCTGACTCTGCGCGGCCTTCTGATTCACCGTGAAAGCTCCTTGCAGCAGTTTCTGACGCTCATTGAAATCGAAAACGTCCTTTAACTCTGGAGTCTCCTTCACCTTCGTGACAACGTCCATCAAAACGGGTTTCGCCAGCCGGGCACCAAGGGCGGTCGCGATCTCCGTAACTGGCTGGAAGGCTCGGCGTCGCGAAGGCGGAACTGGGACCAGAGCATCGAACTGAATCTTGGAAGCCAGAACGAACTCCGCAGCCGTGTCTGCGATTGGTTCCAAAGTGGTCTTGTCGCTCCGGTTCTTCAATCGAAAAATCAACTCTCCGAGCTCGCTTCGCTTGGTATCAAACTGAGCGTGGCCGTTCGAATCGTGACCAATGAACTCGCTGCTTATCGTGTGCTGGCGCTCGAGTACGTGGCCCTCAGCCCACGGTCCTGCGAGCTTCAGAGGATCGATCTTGACTGCAGCCACAACAGGTCAATTCTAGCAGTCACTTGGACTCTTGCTGACTCGGTCAAAGCAGTGCAGAAGGTGACCAAAAAGAAGACACAACGGGGAACACAGGGGGGAACGCACCCCGGAACCATGTGTTCCCACCAAACTAGCGTCCGTCTGGAAGCAGGTGCCGTTTGCGTTGCGCAACATGTCGCAGGTGCTTCTTGCCCAAACGATGTCACGGCAATCACTTAACCGCGCCCGACACTGTCGGCCGCTGTCATGCATCGGCGGCGTTCTGTGCCGCCACAACTGAAACCACTGAGGGATTCTAGGCGTGAGCGACCCCCCTCTTTGACGGGCCAGGCGGCCCCGTGCCCGTCCACGGGGGTCGCTCACGCCCAGTTTGTCGCAGTCGCAGTCGGGTCGGCGGCGAGCCGATTTCTACCGAAGAAACTGGCCCGGACACCGCCTCCTGTCAGGTTTCGCCGCGAACCTGCGTTCAGCAAGATAGGCAACGACCTCATACCGTAGGTCATCGTCGCGACGACAAACGTCGCTGCGCATCATCCGCCAGGTGAATGCGTCCTCAAAGGGATCTTCGAACGACCGACTGGTCTTCCGGCGATCGCCTCCCGAGTGATCGGGCTCAACATCAACCGAGAGCAAGTCGCACCATCGCGCTCCAGCGGCGCGACACCCGGTGCAGAGGCGACATGGACCATCACGTCATCGATGGTTGGCTCGCTCTCGTCCCCGTCAAGGCTCTCCGCTTCGCTCCGACCACGCCTGCGGCGTGGCTTCGGCCTTGACGGGATCCTCGACCGAGCCGGAAGTCGGCTCTTACGTGATGGTCCGGGCGCCTATGGCCCCGCAACGTTCCGCAGACCGCTGCATTCAACGGACGCGTATGGGCGACACCACCGAACTCGAAGCCGACTCCGAACGAAACAGCCTCGCGAAGTGCCGCGAGTTGCTGGGCGATGAGGCCGCCGAGTTGTCCGATGAGGAGGTTGAGGCTATTCGACAACACGCGCAGCCGATGGCCCACGTCCTGGTCGAGATCTTCCTCGCCGCTCATTCTTGAAGCTGATCCGCAGTTACGGAACATGCTCGACTTGCCCACACCGGCCGACGACGCTAAGCTGCGATCCATGGTTGGCGCGATTATCTACATCCGCGTCAGTACTAAAGAGCAGACGGAAAACCTCAGCCTGCCGACACAACTCCGAGTCTGCGAAGATTACTGCCGCCGAGAAGGTTACGAGATCCTCGAGCGCTTCAAAGAAGAAGGCGAAAGCGCGAAAACTGTGGACCGGCGCGAGCTCCAGCGATTGCTCGCGTACTGCCGCAGCAATAAAGGCAAAGTGCACTTCCTGGTGGTCTTCAACTTGACGCGTTTCGCGCGGGACAAGTACGACCACTTTGCACTGCGCTCGCACCTGAAGTCTCTCGGCATTTCGTTACGGTCGGCGACGGAACCGATCGACGACACGTCCACCGGCAAGTTGATGGAAGGCGTACTCGCCGCCTTTGCGCAGTTCGATAACGATGTCCGTTCGGACAGAACCCGCGCCGGAATGCAGGAGGCGCTTCGGCGCGGACGATGGACATTCCTGGCGCCACTCGGCTACCTCAATGCACCACGCGCAATGCGCCAGAGTTTGATCGCCGATCCAGAGCGGGCGGCGATCGTTCGCCGGCTGTTCAAGCAGTACGCGACCGGCACGTAAACGAAGCAGGAGATCCTGCAGAAGGCGACGCAGTGGGGATTGACCAACCGCAGAGGTCAGCCGCTCACTTCACAGGCGATCGGCATGCTGCTGCGAAATCGCCTGTACATCGGCGTCGTCGACGTCCCGGAGTTTGGCATTCGCGATCAGCGCGGCGACTTCGATCCGGTTGATTCGCGAAGAGATCTTCTACAAAGCACAGGCCATTCTGTCGAGCAGAGTACCGGTGACTGCTCCGTTGTTGAAACGCCGACCGGACTTCCCGTTGCGCGGATTCGTGCGGTGCGCCGCATGTGATCGCGGCCTGACTGGGAGCTGGTCAAAGGGACGCACCCACTACTACGCCTACTATCACTGCCGTCCCGGTTGCGCCGGGCTGAATGTGACCAAGGCGAAGCTCGAAGGCATGTTCGTCGACGAACTCGCGCGCCTCCAGCCATCTGCGGGATACATGCGCTTGCTGAAAGACTCAGTCGTGAAGGTGTGGAAAGAGCGCCAGGCTGCAGTCCAATCCGACCTCCATGCGGCTGAGCAGGCGAGGAAGAAGCTTCAGCAGAAACTGAACCGACTCGATGAAGCGTTTCTATTCGAGCGCTCGATCGACATCGACACCTACGATCGCCACGCGGATCGCGTGCGCGAGCAGATGACCTTGCTCAAGATCGACGAGCACACCTCGAAGCTCGAAGAACTGGACGTGGAAGGCATCCTGGCGTTCGCTGAGCGCGTTCTACCGCGCACCGCGGACCTGTGGGTGCAAGCCTCACTCGATCAACGTCAGCGCCTGCAGCAGCTGTTCTTCCCGCAGGGCGTCGCATTCGACGGAAACGGCTTTGTTGGAACCGCCGTAACCGCACCGGCTTTCAGTTACTTACAGCCGGTTGAGAGTGATGGAGAAAGGGTGGTGGACCAGACCGGGATCGAACCGGTGACCTCATGAATGCCATTCATGCGCGCTCCCAACTGCGCTACTGGCCCACTCGGGGAAGCCTCGATTGTAACTCTCAATTGCCCGATCGGCCAAACGCCGAGAGCGCTCGGGCGAGGGAGCCGTAGCGTGCTCGAGTGTGAAGCGGGCAGTTCAAGCTCGAGAAGCAGCGCGACGCCGGCACACCGCGGCTGGCGCGCGACGCCCGCCGACGGGCTCGCGATGCTCGACATGACGGCCCTATGCCCTCGACATCGTGGAAAGATAGCGGCGATCGCCGCTCAACACAGCGGCTTGAAGGCAAAACCCCTTGCGGTGAGCGGCGGCACCAGTCGCGCGATGGTTTCGGCGGCGTGACGTCTGTCGGCACGCGGGTCTTTGTGGTGACCATCGTGAATCACGATGATGTCGCCGTCCGAGGCCTTGCCGGCGAGACGCGCGGCTAATCGGTCGGCGCTGCGCCTCCGCCCCCAGTCGAAATCCCACATGCCCCAACTCCAACCGGCGAGGCGATACCCGGCCTTGCCAAGGCCGATGTACATCTCTCCGCTTCGCCAACCGGCATGCGGGCGAAAGAGTCGGCAGGGCTCTCGACCCGTCATCGAACGAATGCGTTCGGCATTGCGATCAAGCAGGGCGGCGAGGTCGGCGGCTGGTTCGATCATCAGCCGGCGCGTGCCGCTGTGCAGGCCGATCGCATGCCCCTCGTCGGCGATCCGCCTCACGATGTCTCGCGTTTCATCGGTGATGTGGTCATCGATGAGAAAGAACGTCGCGCGCGCCTGCGTCGCTGCCAATGTCTCGAGCAACGGCGGCGTCCAATCCGGATTCGGTCCGTCGTCAAAGGTCAGGTAAATCGACGCCGCAGGCCCGGGTTCCTCAGGCATCCGCCAGAGCGATTGTTTCGGCCGGAACGCCTCGAGCAGGAATGGCCCTGGCACCGTGTGTGCCAGCGCAACAACGGCGACGACAAGCGCGAAAATCGCGATCACATCTTGATTCTAGAGGAAGTGGCGGGCAGTTCTCGCGCCCGTACGACTCGACTATGATGAGGGACCCATGACCTGGATCGTTGCCGCCCTGCTTGCTGCGTCGCTCATTCAGCAACCTGCCCCGACGATGGAGATGACGCCCGCCGAGCAGGCATTTCAACAGACCATGTCCGACGTCGTCCTCGAAGGATTCTTCACGGTCGGCGACGGCACC
>Ga0193741_1000290_pt1 | contig 14402 bp, 8 predicted proteins | sample L2s2metaG_FD_143059 | JGI IMG/M metagenome (GOLD analysis project Ga0193741, IMG submission 143059) | Soil microbial communities from a riparian zone of the East river system, Colorado, United States - L2s2 | ecosystem: Environmental > Terrestrial > Soil > Riparian zone | place: USA: East River...
GCACGATCCAGTCGCCGAACCGGACCGGTTCGGGCGGCACGGTGAACGTTCGCGTCGACCCGCAAGGCACCAAGCATTATCCGACTCACAAGCAGTTGGATTTCAACGTCGACAAGAGCGTGAGCTTCGGCAAACGGCGAATCACGTTCAGCGCGACGGGCTTCAACGTGCTGAACGCGTCCACTGTTCTCGGGCGCGAAACGCGCCAGGACTTCGCGCGCGCGAATTTCGTGACCTCGATCCTCGCTCCACGCATCTTCCGCGTCGGCGCGAAGGTGAATTTCTAACAGGTAGTCAGGGATCAGGGATCAGGGATCAGGGATCAGGGATCAGGGATCAGGGATCAGGGGCGTTATCGCACCTGATCCCATCTCTTTCCTTCTGCGATCGCGCGCGCAAAGCACGCTTCCGCGCGCGCGTAGGCATCGCGTTGAGCGCCGGCGGAGACGGGACGCAACAACTCCACGTCGCTCGGACAATCGACGCGCGCGGCCTTTCGTTGACGCGCGCTTTCCGGCGTCGCGAAGTACGCCGCGGCGCCTTCTCTCACCCACATCGGCCGCTTCGCAAGAGCAGCGTCGAGCAGCGCGTGCGTGACTTCATGGCGAATCGTGCGATCGAGCTGCCCTTGCCGGCGCAGGATGGTGACCGGCAGCAGATCGATCGCGGCGCCGTCGGTCGCGCCTGACACCCACCACGGCTGACCGGTGGTGCGGCCGAAGCTTTCAACGGACGGATGGACGGTGACGCGGAGGCGAGGTGGCGACGTGGCGCCGGTCGATTTCGCGATCTCATCGCGGCTGCGGCGAATCAGCGACAGCACCATCTGGCGCTCGCCTTCTTCGTTTCCGGGCAGCGCCAGCGCGACATCGCCGCTCTCGCGGCCGGAGGCCGCCACCGCGGCGTCCCGCCGAAGCTCGCCGGGATTCGCGCGAGCGAAGGCGGACGGCAGCGCGCCGACGGTGAGACCCGGATAGTAGAACTTCAGGATCTGATCGACACTCGCGCCCGTCGCGGCGCGGCGGCCGGCGCCGATCACGCACAGCCCGACACCGTGGCCGAAGCCGCGCCCCTTGAAGCGATAGCCGCTGCTCGTGCGATCGATCTCGAACGCCGTGCTCTTGATCGACTGCCATCCGGCGACGCGGCCAACCGCCATTCGGAATTCGTTACCGGGCAACTCGGACGGCGTGAAGCCATCGAGACCGATCCGCGCGACGCGGCCCGAGGTGTTGCGCGAGAGGACGCGGAGATTCCGCAATCGCGATCCGCGCAGGCCGGCCGCTCGCAACGCGCGCTCGATTTCTTCGGCGCGCACTTCGCTCTCCCACCCGGGCTCGTCCTCACACGCATCGTCATGCAGCGCCGGCTCGTACGAGTAATCGATCGCGCCGGGCCAGACCTGCGACGCGAGCTCGGATTTCCCGCCGCACCACGCGGAATAGAAGACGAACGCCGGTTGCCCCTGATGCAACAGCACGCGGCCGCTCGTTGATTCGGCAGCGCGCCGCGTGATCGCCGTGGCCGCTCTCAGGACCTGGCAATGCGTGGTGTCGCAGAGATCGAAGCCCTCGCCGCGATGCCGATTGCGATTCGCCAGCGCGAACGTGCGCGCGGTGATCGCGAGCGCCTGCTGCGCCGCATCGCCCGCCTTCGGCTGCCCCTCACCCGCCAGGACCTGGGCGATGTAATTGTCGAGATCAATTCGCTCAATCTGCGTACTTCCGTCCGCACGTGTTCGGCCGAGCCGGATCAGGGGGTCGGGACCATTTGCCACGGTACCGGCCCCACCTGTAGCTGTTCGGCGTTGCACCGGGCCCATCGGATTGGGGCCGGAAGCAGGCAAATGGTCCCGACCCCTTAATTCGTCAGCGGCAATCGCGGCCGCGTCCATTCCCGCGCCGCCAGGGGCGGCGACGACGATGGCGCGCGACGGTTTGTCGGCGGGCGTGAGCGCCACGACAAGCCCCAGCGCGGCGCCGCTCGGCATCAGGATGGTCCCGGTCTTGGCGATGGCGGAAATGCCCGCGGCCTTGAACGACGATGCGGTTCCGTAGTCCGCCGCGCCGCGCAACCCTTCGAGCAGAACCGACTTCGTGTCGGGACGCATCTGCACCGGCTTGTCCTTGCCCGATCCCGTCACCCGTGCCATCACGTCGATCAACGCGCGCGGTGTCGTCTTTGGGCCGGCGAGCCCGAGAATCGCCGAGGCCATCGGCGTGTTGCTCGCAATCGGCGGCAGGCCCGCGGCCATGCGCGTGGCATTGAGCGCTTCGCGCGTCAATCGCGGCGCGAGCGAGACGAAGAAATCGTTGCAGGAATACGCCAGCGCTTCGGCCGGCGACAGCGGCCGCTTGAGATCGGGATGCGAGCACGCGACCGCCTGGCCGTCGGCCTTCGCATTTCGGCGGCACATGTGCGACGAGCCCGGCGTAATCACGCCGCTCTCGAGCGCCGCCACGAGCGCCACCATCTTGACGATCGATCCGGGCAGCACCGGCGTATCGAGAATGTCGCCACGAGCCTCTTTGCGATCGCGCACATCGTCGAGGCTACGGGTAAAGTACGCCGCACCCTGGCCGTGCAGGCACACCGCAAGCGTGACGAAAAGCGTCGCGGTGGCTCCGCACAACCATTTCATAGCTTGGTCTTGCAGCCCGGCCGGCACTGGCAGGGAATCACCTTATCTCCCTCGGTGTTGTAGTCGTAGGTCAGCTCCTGGCCCTTGCGAATCTGCTTTGCGGCGCGCACCCAGATCGTCCGGGTCTTGCCGTCGACTTCGATCCAGCAGTTCGGCCGGCAGGAATGATTGATGAAGCGCGCGACGTTGCCGCCGATGGCGGCGTCGCGGCTCCAGTTCCGGTTGACGCGAAACACCCATATGCAGCCCTTCTCCAGGTAGCGATCTTCGCGCGCCTCGCTTTCTTTGTTCGAAATGAGCTCGCCGGCGTAGTCGATGATCCGTTTGTTCTTGTTGATGGTCTCGAGTGCGAATACGCCGAAGCCGTGCAACCGTGATTTCTTACGTTCGATCGTTGGTAATGATGAAACCGCTTTAGGCATCTGAAGGAAATGATACATTGTCGCGCGAGAGGTGCACCGTGCGAGGTTATTTCACTGCTCTGCTTGTATCTGTTGCGTGTCTGGGGGTCACCGTGCAAGGACAGCGGCAAGTGTTTCCGGGTAACGGTCAGCTGCCGTTCAGCGCGGCGACCAAGGCCGATGGCTTGATCTACGTGTCAGGCTCGCTCTCGGCGAAGGGCGACATCAAGGAACAAACCAAAGGCGTGATCGACAGCCTGGGCCAGACGCTCACCAAGGCGGGCTCGAGCCTCAAGAACGTCGTCGCTGCCACTGTCTATCTCAAGAATCCCACCGACGCCGCGGCGATGACCGAAGTGTGGCGCCAGTACTGGCCGAAGGACGCGCCGACGCGCACGACCGTCTCCGCCGAACTGGTGTCCGCGACCGCGCTCGTCGAGATCGCGGTCATCGCGGTGCCCGAAGGCGGCGAGCGCACGATCATCACTCCCGCCGGATGGTCGACCGCCAATCCGTATAGCTACGCGATCCGCACAGGCGACACGCTGTTCATGTCGGGCCTGGTGTCGCGCGGCGCCAAGGACAACCAGCCGGTCGAAGGCGACGTGACCACGCAGATGAACACCATCTTCGCCAACGCCGAGGAGCTGCTGAAGGCCGCGGGCTTCACGCTGGCCGACGTCGTCGCCAATCGTGTGTATCTCACCGATGTGACCACGTTCCAGGAAATGAACAAGGCGTATGTCCCGCGCTTCCCGAAGAATCCGCCGGCGCGCGCGACGGTGATCGTCGCCCTGCCCGGACCGACCTACAAGGCGGAAGTGACGATGACGGCGGTACGGGGCGCGAAGGAAGCCATCACGACACCCGGCCCGGACGGCTCGCCCGGCAAGCCGAGCCAGACGCTGAGCAGCGCGATCAAAGTCGGCAAGCGCCTGTATGTGTCCGGCATCCTCGGCAACAACGCCGACAACAAGGGCAACGTCGAGGCGCAGACCAAGGAAGCCATGGCGCGCATCGAGCGGACGCTCAAGGCCGCCGGTTTCGAATGGACCGATCTCGTCGATGGCGTCGTCTACATCACCGACATCGCGAATTTCCAGGGCATGAACAACGGGTATCGCCCGGTGCTCGTCAAGGACTTCCCCGCCCGCGCGACCGTCAGGACCGGCCTCGTCGGTGCGGAAGGACTCGTCGAGATCATGTTCGTCGCCTCGAAGTAAGCATCTTGTGAGGGTCCGCCGAACGGCGGACCCTCACGATCTGTGCTAGGTTCCAAGCATGGAAGGCCTCGTCCGTGCCTGGGGCAAAATTCTTTCCGGATACCGCCCCAATCTCTCGATCGAAATCACGCGTGAATGCCCGCTCCGTTGTCCGGGATGCTACGCGTACGGCGACGAGCATCTCGGCGGCGGCCAGACACTGCGGACGCTCACGGATCGCAAGGGCGAGGCGCTCGTCGACGGCATCATCGACGTCGTCGATCGGCTGAAGCCGATGCACGTGTCGCTGGTCGGCGGAGAGCCACTCGTGCGCTATCGCGAGCTCGACGTGCTGCTGCCGCAACTCTCGCAGCGCGGACTCTATGTGCAAGTGGTGACGAGCGCGGTTCGTCCGATTCCGATCGCATGGGCGTCGATTCCCCGCCTGCAGATCTGCGTGTCGATCGACGGACTGCAACCCGAGCACGACGTGCGCCGGACGCCCGCGACATACGAGCGGATCCTCAAACACATCGAGGGTCATCAGATCACCGTCCATTGCACGGTGACCCGCCAGCAGACCATGCGCGACGGCTATATCGAGGAGTTCGTGCGCACGTGGTCGGCCAACAGCAACGTGAAATCGATCTGGCTGAGCCTTTACACGCCGCAAGTCGGCGAGGAGTCCGACGAGAAGCTCCGTCCCGCCGATCGCCTTCTCGTTGTCGAGACGCTGCGACGGCTGCGGCCGTCGTTCCCGAAGCTGCAGATGCCGGCGCCGCTGCTCGATGCCTATCTCGATCCGCCAGAATCGCCTGACGAGTGTGTGTTCGCACAGACCACGGAGTGTCTGTCGGCGGATTTACAGACGCGCATCACGCCGTGCCAGTTCGGCGGCACGCCGGACTGCGCGAATTGCGGATGCATGGCGTCGGCGGGATTAGCCGCGGTCGGACGTCACCGGATCGGCGGCGTGGTGCCGATCGACGCGTTGTTTGCCGGATCGTTGCGCGTCGGCCGCACGATCGCCGCGGCGCGATCGAGCGCCGCCTGAACGCTCGCGCAGATATTCGCGTCGCCGAGACGTTCGTGAAACTCCGCCTTGCGCATCGCGCCGGCCGGCTGTGCCGGCGCGCCGCAAATCACCAGCGTCCGTCCCTTCGTCCGGAGATCCTCGGCCAGCTCTTCGATCGCGCTCAGGCCCGTCCCATCAACGGCGGTCATGTTCCGGCAGCGCAGGATGACCACCGGCGGCAACGACGCCGCCTGTGCCGAGATGTCGTGGAGCTTGTCGGTCGATCCAAACAGAAACGGCCCGTGGATGCGGAAGATCGCGACGTAATCGGGAATCGTCTTGTCCTGCAGAACGTGCGGCCGCCCCGCCTCGATGTATTCAGGCGTGACCCGTGACACCGTGGTCGTGCGCGTCACACGCTGGATGAACAACAGCGCCGCCATCACCATGCCGACTTCGACCGCGACCGTGAGATCCGCCAGCACGGTGAGCACGAGTGTGGCGGACCACACCAGGATGTCCGCGTAGGTCTGTTTCGTGATCTCGCCGATCTCGCGCCACTCGCCCATGTTCCACGCGACGACGAAGAGAATCGCGGCGAGCACCGGCAACGGGACGAACGCCGCGAGCCGTGCCCCGAACAGCAGCACCGCCAGGAGCGTGATCGAGTGGATCATCCCGGCGACCGGCGATCGCGCGCCCGAGCGGATGTTGGTCGCGGTCCGCGCCAGCGCGCCGGTGGCCGGCAATCCGCCGAACAGCGGCGACACGAGGTTGGCGACGCCTTGCGCGAACAGCTCGGTGTTGGGATTGTGGCGATCGCCACCCATGCGATCGGCGACGACCGCGGAGAGCAGCGATTCGATCGCGCCCAGCATCGCGACCGTGAACGCCGGCGAGAGCAACGTCAGGATCAGGCTCGGCCGGAAGGTCGGCACCTGGAAATGCGGCAGGCCGGATGGGATGCCGCCGAAGCGCGATCCGATGGTGTCCACCTCGAGCCCGAACACGATCGCGGCGGCGGTGCCGGCGAAGAGCGCGACAATGTAGGCCGGGACGCGCTTCACGAACCGGTTCCAGACGATCAGCAAGGCCAGCGTGCCGGCGCCGAGCGCGACGCTGTCTCGCGAGACGTTGGACATATTGGCGGCGATCACCTGGATGCGGCCGATGAATTCCCCCGGCACGGTCATCGTCAGGCCGAGGAAATCGCGCAGCTGCGTGCTGGCGATGACGAGCGCGATACCGTTGGTGAAGCCGATGATCACCGGGCGCGGGATGTACTTGACCGCGCTGCCGGTGCCGGTGAGCCCCATGATCACGAGCATCACGCCCGCCATCATCGTGCACATGAACAGCCCGTCGACGCCGTACTGGTTGATGATGCCGGCGACCACCACGACAAAGGCGCCAGTCGGCCCGCCGATCTGGAATCGCGATCCGCCCAACGCCGAGATCAGGAAGCCGGTGATGATCGCGCAGTAGATGCCGGCCTGCGGCGTCAGCCCGGACGCGATCGCAAACGCCATCGCCAGCGGAAGCGCGACGAGACCGACGGTCAGGCCCGCGATCAGGTCAGCCAGAAAACTGCGGGCGTCGTAGCCGGACGCGAACGTCAGGATCGATCGCGGCAGCCATTCCGGAAGGGCGCGGGTGGTCATCGTGCGGTGAAGGACCAGAACGTGGCGTCGTAGCTCCACACGGTGAACGCGATGCGCCGGCCATCGGGCGACCAGGCCGGCTGGGTCTTGTTCGAAGGATCGCTCGTCACCTGCACCGGCGCCGACTCTCCGGCGATCGCCTTTCGGAAGATCTGGTAGTGACCGTCGGCCCCTGGAGCCGCATACGCAAAGGCGCGCCCGTCCGGCGAGACGGCAAGTCCGGAGAAATCATGTTCGGTGGCATAGCGATGCACGATCTTCGGCGTTCCGCCGGCGAGCGGCAGCGTGAGGATCATGTGACCGCCAGGCGCATCCTTCGCGACGGCAATGACGGCACTGTTGCCGAGCCATTCGGCGTGGCCCATCTCGCCGTCGAATCCGTCGGCGCGAATCTCCCGCATCTCCGAGGTCGTCGCGCCGGTGTCCTGATCGATGCCGATCGCATACAGCACCGATCGGCCATCGCTCTTCCGCGCGCCTTCCAGCAGCACCATCGTTCCATCGGGTGACCATCGCGGCCAGCCGACCTCAGCGCCGCGCCCAAGAAACGTGATGCGCTTGTCGGGCTGCTTCCCGTCCACCTTCGCCAAGGCTACGGCGGACAAGTCGGCCGGCCGCAGCCACACGTCGTCCGACATCTCGCGATGCGTGTGAAACGCGATCCATTTGCCATTCGGAGACCAGGCCATCGCCTGATCCTCGGAGTCCGATTGCGCGATCACCTCGAGCGGCCTCGACGCGCGCGTGCGCTGCGTCGTGTCGATGACGCCGATCTCCTGCGCGATATCCGGATACTTCGCATCGTCGACGATGCGCCGCCACGTGCCGTAAGTGAACGCGATCAGCGGGCGGGTTGGATGGTACGACGGTGTCTCCGATTGGAAGTTGGTGAGCTGACGCGTCGGGCCGCCTGCCGCGGGCGCCTCGGCGAGGACCGTGCGATAGGACTGCACCTTGAAGACCACGGTGCCGTCCGCTGCAATCGACGGCGCGTACGCATCGCGGGCAAACGACGACACGCGCGTCGAGCGGCCGGTGCCAAGATCCGCCTGCCACAGTTCAACCATGCCGCGGGTGTTCGGTGACGCGAAAAACGCGGTGTCGCCATAGAAGGCGATCGGCCCGTAGACGTCGGCATCCGGCGTCAATGTTTTCTTCGCACCGTGACACGGGATCGCAAGACGGGCATCGACGACGCAGGCGATCTCCCCCGTCGAGGTGAATGCCGGGAATGAGGCGCGCCCGGTCACCCGTTGATGATCGGCGGCGCTGCCGTCGATCGCGATGCGCCAGACGTCCGTGCCTTCCTTGCCAAACACCAGCGCGGCCGCGTGCGTGCCCTCGGCATTCCAGGCGAGCTGCCGGAGATCGCGATTCGGAATCGACGTGCCGACCCACAGCCCGCGCCGAATCGGATCGGTCAAGCGGTGCGCCCACCACCGGCCGTCCGGCGTGGCGTCCTCGACGACGATCATGTCGTTGGTGGCCCACGCGAGATTGCGAACCTGGCCTTCGGCGGGCGGCAACGTGATCGGCGCGCCGCCATCAATCGACACGACCCGCACGAAGCGCCCTTCCGAGTACGCGAAATGCCGGCTATCGGGCGAGATCGCCCCTGCCGGATCGCGATAACCGACCACGCCGAGTTGATGCGCGGTCGTGACGTACGACAGTTCCTTCGGATCGTCCGCCGTCGACGGCGCCGGCCTCGCCCACAGGATCGCCACGAGCGCACCGACGACAATCGTTAGGAGGATGAGCTGGCGCACGCCTGCATTCTAACGCCCGTCAATGAAAATCATGTGAATCGATCGCCGCCTCATCCGGCATGCCACTGAGCTTCGACATGCGCTCGGCCTTGATCGAAGTGACGCCGTCCTGGTTCTGCAGGATGCCCTCGACGAGCAGGAACGACGATTCGACGACGACCAGGCGCTCGGCGGCGTAGAGATCGGGCCGGATGATGATGTTCGAGATGCCGGTCTCGTCTTCGAGGGTCAGGAAGACGAAACCCTTCGCGGTGCCGGGACGCTGGCGCGTGATCACCATCCCCGCGGTCCGCACCCGTCTTCCCGCTCGCTGGCGAGGCAATTCCAGGGCCGGGATCACGCCACGCATCGCAAGTTCTCGTCGCCGGAACGTGAGTGGATGCGGCCCCACGGTCAAGCCCGTGCCCGTATAGTCGGCGATGAGGCGCTCGGAGATATTCATTTCTTCCAGTGGCGAGTGGCGGCTATCAGCTATCGGCTCTCGGCTCTCGGCTGCCTCAAACATCTCACCTGCAGGGCGAATCGCGCGCTCGACCTGCCACATTGCGGAACGGCGATCGTGGCCGAGCGAATTGAGGGCGCCGATCTCGGCGAGCATCGCGATCTCGTCGCGGCGCAACGCGACGCGCCGGACCAGATCGTCGATGGATCGGAATCGTTTCTCGACTCGTGGAGCTTCGCTCCACTCGTGCGAGCAGACGTTGCAGAAACAGCTTTCGGCTCTCGGCTCTCGGCTCTCGGCTTCGGTTCTTTCAATCATCGACGGATCATCGCAGCCACATTTCGGGCAACGTGAATTTCCTTCTGCCTTTTGCCTTATGCCTTCTGCCTTTGCAATGCCCTTCCCGACGTCCGCACGCAATCCACGGACGTAGCGAAGCCCCAGTCGCACCGCGCCATCCCCTTCGACCGCGCAATCCCAATCCGATACCTGGACGTCGATCGGATTGAAGCGGACGCCGCGGCGCTGCGCGTCCTTGACCAGCGTCGCCGGGTGATAGAACCCCATCGGCTGGTTGTTGAGGAGCGCCGTATAGAACGCCGCCGGGTAATGCATCTTGAAGTAGGCGCTGGCATACGCGATCAGCGCGAAGCTCGCGGCGTGCGACTCCGGAAATCCATACAGCGCGAACGACGTAATAGATAAAACAATGCGATCGGCGGTGTCGCCCGTGATGCCGTGCTTCGCCATGCCCTCGCGCAGCAGGCCTTCGAGCTGCTTCATGCGCTTCTCGGATCGCTTGAAGCCCATCGCGCGGCGCAGATCCTCGGCCTGCCCGCCGGTGAAGCCGGCGACGGCCATCGCCATGCGCAGCAACTGTTCCTGGAACAACGGCACGCCGAGCGTGCGCTTGAGGATCGGCTCGAGCAGCGGATGATCGTACGCCACCGCTTCACGGCCGGCGCGGCGATTGAGATACGGATGCACCATCTGCCCGACGATCGGGCCCGGACGAATCAGCGCCACTTCGACGACGAGGTCGTAGAACTTCTCGGGACGCAGGCGCGGCAGCGTCGCCATCTGCGCGCGCGATTCGACCTGGAACACGCCGATCGTATCTGCCGCTCGCAACATGGCGTACACCTCTGGATCATCTGGTGGCAATGATGCGAGCGTCACTTCCGGCCTGCCCTGAGCGGAGTCGAAGGGCTCCCGGCTCCCGGCTCCCGGCTCCCGGCTATTGATCAGCGTGAGGGTGTCTTGTAACACCGCCATCATCCCAAGGCCGAGCAGATCGACCTTGATGATGCCCATGTCGGCGCAGTCTTCCTTGTCCCACTGCACAACGACGCGGCCGGGCATGCTGGCGTTTTCGAGCGGCACGACCGACGACAGGTCGCCCTGGCACACCACCATGCCGCCGGAGTGCTGGCCGAGATGGCGCGGCAGGTCCTGCATCTGGCGCCAGAGCTCGGCGAAGTGGCGGACGCGCGGCTCGTGGGCGGCCATGCCGACTTCGGCGAGCTTGCCGGCGAGCGTCTCGTCGGGATCGATGTACTCGAACTGGTGCATCACCTTGGCGAGACGATCGATGTGCCCGTCATCGAGATCGAGCGCCTTGCCGACCTCGCGCGCCGCGCTCTTGCCGCGGTAGGTGATCACATTCGCGGTCATCGCCGCGCCGTGCTGGCCGTATTTCTTGTAGACGTGCTGGATCACGCACTCGCGGCGATCGCCGCTCGGCAAATCCAGATCAATGTCGGGCCACTCGCCGCGCTCCTCGGACAGGAAGCGCTCGAACAACAACTCCATGCCGACCGGATCGACGGCGGTGATGCCGAGGCTGTAGCACACGGCACTGTTGGCCGCCGAGCCGCGGCCCTGCACGAGGATGTCCTGCTGCCGGCAGAAGTTGACGATGTCCCAGACGATCAGGAAGTAGCCGGCGAGCTCGAGCTTCTCGATCAGATCCAGCTCGCGCGCGACCTGGACGCGGGCGCGATCGTGAAACGGGCGATAGCGATTGCGCGCGCCGACCTCGGCGATCTTGCGCAGGAACGAGATCTCGGTCTCGCCGTCGGGGATCGGATATTTCGGAAAGCGATAGCCGAGGTCCTGCATCGTGAACTGCAGGCGATCGGCCAGCTCGCGCGTCGCGTGCACCGCGCCGGGACGATCCGCGAACAGCCGCGCCATCTGCGCCGGCGGCTTGAAGTAGCGCTCGGCATTCGCCGCGAGCCGGCGGCCGGCGCGCATCAGCGTGACGTGCTCGCGAATCGAGGTGACGACATCGAACAGCGGCCGCTCTTCGGGCGTCGCGAACGCGACGCCGCCGGTCGCCAGCAGCGGCACGCGAAACGCCTCGGCGAGACAGACGAGCGCATCGTTGTCGTCTTCCTGGTCGCGGTGCAGGTGCCGCTGCAGCTCGACGTAGGTGTTGCCGCGGCCGAACGTGCCGACGATGCGATCGAGGAGGCCGCCGACACCGAACCGCTCGGCGCGCAGCAGCGGGCGGCCGGGCATGGCGACGAGGCCGGTGGTGAAGCCGTCGAGCTCATGGATCGCCAGCGCGCCCTCGCCTTTCGGCGCGCGCAGCTTCATCTTCGAGAGAAGGCGACACAGATTGCGCCAGCCTTCTTGTGAGGCACACAAAACTGGAAGGGAAAAGCTCTCGGCTTTCAGCTTTCGGCTATCGGCTGACACCTCAATGGTGAGTTCAGCGCCGATGAGCGGCTTGATGCCCGCGGCGAGCGCGGCCTTATGGAAGCGCGGCGCGCCCGACACGCCGTCGCGATCGAGCAGCGCGACGGCGGGATAGCCGAGTGTCGCCGCCCGATCGATGAGCGTCTCCGGTAGCGAGGCCGCACGCAAGAAGCTGAATGCTGAAGACGTGTGAAGCTCGATGTACACGACATGCTGCCAAAAACATCACACAGAAACACGGAAGCACAGAAACACAGAGCTTTTTTGTTTTCCAAAAATAGTCTTCCGTGCTTCTGTGTTTCCGTGATTCCGTGTGATGTTGTTAATCAATCACGCCCTCGAGAAACCACTGGCCGACTTCGCGCTCAACGACGAGTCGATAAACCGTTCCGTCCTGCATCGCCACATCCCATTCATCGCGATCCCACGCACCCTGTTGGCCTGTTGGCCCGTTCGCCTGTTGGCCGGCCTTCATGCGCGGGCCCGGCGTGTCCCACCAGTTGCCGGATGTGCGCCAGGGGCCGGCGGACTGGAGAATTGCGCCGCTACTAAACCCTTGCCGATCAATCTGGACGCGGACAGGACGACCCTCGGCAACGACTACACGAGTAGGGACAGGGAATCGAAACCTGCGGAGGGCCGACTTCAGGGTCGGTGTCGATGTCGGATTTCGGATCTCGGATCTCGGATTATTTGAGGATTGAATCGTCGATATATCCGAAGTCCGAGATCCGAAATCCGACATCTCAAACGCGCCCGGCCTCCAAGTGTCAACGAGGACGGGCGATCCAACATGTCCTTCTCCCATCAGCGCCGTCAGCCTGGCAATCAATGTCGACACCTGCTCGGGGGCGGGCTGGGCGCGCTCCAAGAGCGTCCACTGCAACACCTTCGCGGGCGTCGGCTCGATGTCGACGCGGACGATGTCGATCGGCGCGTCGGGCGGATGCGATTCGAGATCGAGGAGGATCAGCGTGCGCAGCGTTTTCGGATCGCGCATCGGCGCCGGCAGCTGCAGCGTGCGCGTGAAGACGGTGCGCGAGGTCAGGCGCAGCGACGTATAGAGCACGGCGGCGCCGCGATCGGCGCGCTCGAGGCGCTCGGCCAGCGGCTCGAGGAGCCGCGCCAGCACGAACGACAAGGGCTCGAGTCCTTCGATCGGCCACTCGAGCTCGAGCGCGGCTTCGAAGGGAATCTCATCGACCCACGGCACCATCGGCCGCGAATCCACTCCGCGTGCGAGGGATTGCCACAACGCGCCGCGCTCGCCCAGGCGTTCGTGGATCTCCGGACCGGATAACTCTGTCAACGCGCCGAGCGATCGGATCCCCCACTTGGTCAGGATCTCGAGCAATCGATTCTCGGGCGCTCGCCTTTTTCCTCTGCTCGCCTGATGCGTCGAACGCGGGTGGTGCCATCCTCCCGTTTCATCGAGATCACCTTTCTGACGGCTATCGGCTTTCGGCAATCGGCTTTCGGCTGGCGACTCTGAAAGTTTTTCGAAGTGATCCAGGACGCCGATGCTAAGCGGCGCGAGCGCAATCGCTTCTTTCCCCGGCATCACGACGGTGAGGCCGGGGCTGCCAAGCGCTAATAACGTCGCGGCGGTTTGCGTAGAGGCAATCGCCACACAAGGTAGCGAATCACCAGGCGAGAGTTTCGAAAGCGCATCGCGAAGGTGCTCCCCTAATTCCTGCGCGCTGCCGAACAGGCGCGACAGGCCGCTCGCATCGAGCAGGACTATGTTTCCTAGAGCGGTGTTTCTTAGAGCGGTCGGGCCGAGTTGTTCGAAGCGCGGCGTAAAGGCGCGCGCCACGTCGACGAGCGCCGCTGCCGGCAGCGACGGCGCATACAGAGCCGCAAACATCGGCTACACCGCGTTGACGACGTTGAACTCGAGCTTCACCTGCTCCGCATGCGCCCACCTCGCGGCGTTAATCGAGGCTCGGCCGCGCATGCCACCAATACGTCGTGACCTGTCGTGATCGCCTTTCCACATCACGGCTTTCGGCTCTCGGCTCTCGGCTTTCGGCTCTCGGCTCTCGGCTTTCGGCTCTCGGCTCTCGGCCTTCAGCTCCATCACGATCGACCTGCCACCGGCGCTGCGCGCAACGGGCATCGACGCGAGGATCAACACCGCGGTGTCGCTGCCCTCGATCGCGCGCTCGACGCGGAACCATGTCGAGGCCGGCAGCCGGCGCAGCGCGGGGGCCGGCAGATCGATCAGATCGATCACGACCAGCGTGCACACGCCAGAAGACACGACCAGGTTGAGCGACTTGATCGCGCGATCGATGACGCGCTCGATGAACGTGCCCGGGCCATTCACCGCGCGCACGCCAGGGAGCCACGCCGGATCGATCGCGACAGCGTTGTTCGAGCTCGTCTTCGAGACCGCCTGGCCGCGGACCCACAACAATTTCGAGAGATCCATCCCGCACGCGTGCGCCGTCGGCGGATCGAAGCGATCGAAGGTATCAACGAGCGCTACCGATTCACCGCGGCGCGTGGCGGCAGCGAGCGCGGCCCATGCCACGCTCGTGCGCCCGGACGAAGCCGGCCCCACTA
>Ga0193741_1000291_pt1 | contig 14385 bp, 15 predicted proteins | sample L2s2metaG_FD_143059 | JGI IMG/M metagenome (GOLD analysis project Ga0193741, IMG submission 143059) | Soil microbial communities from a riparian zone of the East river system, Colorado, United States - L2s2 | ecosystem: Environmental > Terrestrial > Soil > Riparian zone | place: USA: East River...
GCGACGCTCTATCCGGTCGTGACGGTCGGGCTGGCGGCGGCCGTCCTCTCCGAGCGCGTGGCGGGCCTCCAGCTCGTGGGCGTGGCCGCCGCGCTGACCGGCGTCGTTCTGATCTCGGCCGGTTAGGGCAGGTCCTGGTGTCGGACACCGCGGAGTGTCAAGGGCGAAACGTGCCGGAAGTGGAACGAGTTTTCGGCTAGGCCAGGTTCCGGCGGTACAGCAGGAACGCGAGCGGCAGGAGCGCCGCGAGGAAGACGTAGGGCGCGAGCGGGTCGATGTCCGTCCGCACCGTCCGCACGACGGTCTCTCCCTCACCGACAACGTCCCTGGCCGCCCGGATCGCGCCGTCAAGATCTTCCTCGTCGTACGCGCGGCCGCCGGCCGCCTCGGCGAGCTGCCGGGCGTGGTCGGCGCTGGCCGGGTCCGGCTCGTACGGCTCCGGGGAGCCCTGCGGGCCGAAGACCTGCTCTCCCGGGCGCCAGAAGCGGACGACCACGAGCTCGGCGTTGGCCTGTGAGAGCTCGTTCGCGATCGCCTGTGCGTTGAACGGCGTCGTCTCCGCGTCCGTGAACAGCACGACGAGCCGCCGCTCGGCGTCGCCGAAGAAGTTCCGGGACGCGACCGCGGCCAGCGCGCCAAACCGCGTCGCACGCACGTCCCCGGCCTCCGACGAAGCGGGCCGGTCGACGCCGAGCGCGAGCTGGAGCGTGGAGCTGAACGAGTCGCGATTGGCCGTCGGAAAGAGCAACGGCAGGGTGCGATCCGTGATCGAGGCGATCCCGACCGGCACCGCGGGCAGCTCGTCGCGCATCCGCAGCGCCGCCGAGCGGGCGCGCTCGAAGCGCGCTTCCCCACCCGCCTCCTCCGATGCGAGCATCGAGCGCGAGGTGTCGAGGACGAAGAACGCCTGCGCGTCCGACCGGGCGGCGTGCTCGTGTGTCTCCTCCAGTACGGGCTGCGCGGCGCCGACCCCGACCAGCAGAGCGAGTACGACGATCGCCGCGACCGTGTTCCGCTGCGAGCTTCCCGGCGGTGCGAGACGCAGCAGCTCGCGCACCCGCGCCGCCCGCTGCTCGCTCCGGACGAAGGCGACCAGCGGCACGGCGGCAGCGAGCGTGACGAGACCGGCGAGCGGCGTGAGGAACGAGAAGTCCACGTGCGTCCTAGTAGCCCTCGCCCTGACGCGAAGGGCCGGCCCCCGGCGCGCTCCGTCCGGGCTGGTACGCCGGAATGTTCTCCCGGATCCTGAGCCGCTCCGCGCTCGGATCCATGAGGCGCAGCAGGTACTCGAGGTTGTATTTCGCCTCCTCGTTGGTCGGGTCGGTCCGCACCGCACGCTCGAAGTCGCCGACGACGCGGCGCATCAACGCGGGGCCGTTGATCGGGTCCTGGATCGCTTCCTCGAACGTGAGAACGCCCTGGAGGCTCGCCGCCTTCGAGCGGAGAGGCGCGGCGAGGCTCGACTCCTCGGCGGCCCCGAGCGTCGCCTGCGCCTCGGCGCGAAAGGCCGGACGATCGAAGTCGTATGGGTTCTCTCCGCGCCGCGCGTCGACCGCGAAGGCGCGCAGCGCCCGCCGGTAGAGCAGGTCGTCCTCAACTCCGAAAGCGCGCTTCGCGTAGGGCACGCGGGTGTCGATCTTCCAGAGCCGCTCAGCCGCCGGCTGTGCCTTGAACGCGAGGTCGCCGCCCTCGAAGCCACTTCTGATCGCCGCGGCGTCCCGCGCGACGAGTGTCGCGGACACGGCCAGCGCGATCAGAATCGCGATCGGCAAGCCCTTGCGGAGAATCGGCCGTGCGCGCTTCATTCGTCGACCTCCTGCGCCCGCGCCGGACGCCAGGCGAGCCGACCGCAGAAGTGCTCGTTCGCCGCGAGCAGCATCAGCAGAAGCAGCGCCAGCCCCGCCAGCCCGGCCGGGACTCCCGCGCGCTCGGCGCGTCGCTTCTCATCCGCGAGCCGAGGCGGCGCCATGTCCGCCCGGTCGACGAACGCCTCCTTGCCGAGCAGCCGCTCGAAGAAGAAGCGGTCCTCGTCGAACGGGGACATGGCCACGAGGTACAGCGGAATCCCCTTGCGCTCGTAGGTGATCAGCTCGCCCGTCAGCGCCGCGGTGTCCAGCCCCGAGTTGTCGAGGTCGCTGATCAGCAGCGCGCCGCGCTCCTCCTGGTCGTGCCGCTCGAGCATCTCGCGCGCGAGCTGGAGCCCCGTCGAGATCTTCGTCCCGCCCCGGAAGTTCTCCGCCCATGGCGTCACCGACTTGCGCCGGATCTCCTCTGCCTCCTCGCTGTCTGACTCGACTCGCCGCTGCCCCGGGGGGCAAACCTGGGTTTCGTCTCGAAAGAAGCAGACGTTCGGGAACGGCGCCAGCGCGCGCAGGAATCCGCGCAACTCCGGAGCCGCGGTGCCGGGGGGCATCGTCTCGTACGCGACGCTCGAGAACAGGACGAGACCGAAGTCCTGGTTCGTGTCCGCCAGGTACTCGAACGGCTCCGTCAGCCGCCGGCGTGCGCCGCCAATGCTGGCGGACATGTCCAGGACGACCACGCCGCTCTGGCCGCCTCGCGCGACCTGTACGGCGGACGAGCCCGGGTCCCGCGAGAGCCACGCGGCAAAGAGCAGCGTCCCGACGAGCGCGACGGCCAGCACGAGGCGGACGACTGCGGTGCGACGCACCGGCTCCGTCAGGTTCCGAACGTCGAAGAGCGGGATCCCCTGCCGCCGCATCAGCGACCGTTCTCCGAGATCACGCGCTCCACCTCGTCCGACAGCGGGTCGATGCCGGCGGGAACCGGCTGCGACCAGGCGAGCCGGCTTGCGTCGCCGGCGAGGGCCGGGTTGCGCGTGCGTCTGAGCTCGACCGCAAGCCGCTCGAGCGCGCGGCGTTCCTCCTCCGGCGAGCCGGATCCCGCGGACTCGCGTACGAGAGCGAGCGCCTGCTCGAGCGGCGAGCGCTTGTCGACGAACCGCGCTCCGAGCCTCGTTGCGAGCCGATCGAGGGGCAAGAGGCGGAGGATCAGGACCGCCGCGCCGACGGCGAACAGGACGGCGAGGACGAGAGCGATGAGCTCAACCGTTCGAGGCGAGACACGGTAGGACGCCGAGGGGAGGTCACGGAGGTCGGAGCGCAGAGCCGCCTGCTCGAGCTCGTTCGGGTCGATCCGCCCGGCTGCCCGGATCGGCACCCACTCGACGGTCGCCGCAGAGGGCTCCGACTCGCCCCGGCGCAGGTAGTTGACCGCAACGCCGCCGATCTCCACGCGTCCCGTCCCCCGCGGAAGGCAGCGCGAGACCAGGCAGCCGAGGACGTAGTCGTAGCGCAGCTTCGTGATCGCGCCGTCCGCGCTTCGCGTCACCTCGACAGGCCGAAGCTCGCGGTACGGGTCGAAGTTCGCGCCGATCTCGACGCTGTCGGGGTCGACGCGCTTGGTGTCGACGATGAGCTCGACCCGAGCGTGTACCGAGTCGCCGAACAGGTGTTGCTCGGGCGTGAGCAGCGCGGTGCCCACGATCGGCTCCTCGCCGAGGCCGGGCCCGCCGCCCTTGTCCCAGGCTTTCCAGGCGATGAAGCCGACCAGGCCGGCGAGAAGCACGGCCAGGACGACGCCGACGGTGAAGAGCCGGCGCGCGGTCACCACGAGTCGCGCACCCCCTCCTGCCGCAGCGCGGCCCACTCGAGGAACCGCGTGTAGATCTCCTCCGGGTCGGTCGACGAGATCAGCACGGGGTCGAGCCCCAGCCCCTCGAGGTAGCCCAGCGTCTCGGCGAGCCGCTCCTCGTTGGCCTCCCGCCGCTCGCGCGCCTCGCGGCGGCTCAGCCGGACGAGCTTCAGCTTGCCTGACGGCGGATCGACGAGCGGGACGACGACCGAGGCCACGTCGGGGAAGCTCTGCTCCCAGACGGGATCCTGGATCACGACCGGGACGAGCTCCCACGGCAGCTCGACGATCCACGCCCACGCAGCCTCGCTCGGCGGCGAGAGGAAGTCCGAGAGGATGAAGACGAAGGTGCCGGCGGGCAGGGAACGACGCATGGGCGCCAGGTGCGCGAACGCCTGCTCCAGCGTGTCCTCGGGCGCCCCGTACAGCGGATAGTGCAGGTGCGACTCCTTCACGCGCCAGAAGTCGGCCTGCGCGTGCGGCGGGCGCCAGAACGGCACCTCCATGCTGGAGTCTCCGCTCGAGGCCGAGGCGCTCGCGTAGTCGAGGTAGCCGATCAGCCCGCGAGCCTTTGCGGCGCTGTCGGCGATCAGGTTCCCCGCGGCGACCATCGCGTCCGGCTTCGAGAGCCAGGGCATGTCGGCCGGGTAGAGGCTCATCGCCGGCCGCCGGTCGGCGACGATCACGACGCGCGGCGCCTCCTCCGCATACCGCTCGCGCACGACGAACTCGTCGCTGCCCCTGGCTGAGGAGAGTCGGGCCGACGCCGCCCAGTCGATCGTGTCGACGTCGTCCCCGGGCTGGTACGGCCTCGAGCTCGCGACGTCGGAGCCGGTTCCGCGCCGCACGCTGGTCACGGCGCCGAACGCGAGGCCGATCAGCCGCCGGCGCGGGACGAGCGGGAAGGTGAGATCAGTCGCCCCGCTCACCGGCGATCGGAAGGACCTCGCCGCTGAGTGCGGCCTCCGGCCGCGGGGCCACCTCGAAGCACTGCTCGACGAACCGCGCAGCGGCTTGCTTCCGGCCGTGCTTGCGGATCTCGACGAGGAAGGTCGGGGTGAAGAGGATCCTGTGGCCGAGCACGGGGAGGAAGAGCTCTTCGACGTCCTCCGGAATCACGTAGTCGCGGTCGTGCAGGAGCGCCCACGCGCGCGCCGCGCGCTCGAGCGCGAGGCTCCCGCGCACAGAGGCGCCGATCGCCACCGTGTCGAGCTCGCGCGTGGCACGCACCACGTCGATCACCCAGCGCTGGATCAGCTCGTCGACGTAGACCTCCTCGCTCGCGTGGTGGAGCTCCTCCACGTCCGCCAGCGAGACGACCGGCCCGAGATCCCCGATGGGATGCCCGTGCCGCTGGTCGCGGACGATCTGCAGCTCCTGCTCCGACTTCGGGTACCCGAGCGCGGTCTTGAGGAAGAAGCGGTCGAGCTGGGCCTCCGGCAGCGGGAAGGTCCCCTCCAGCTCGATCGGGTTCTGCGTCGCCAGGACGAGGAACGGCTGCGGGAGCTCGCGCGTCGTGCCGTCGACGGTGACCTGCGTTTCCGCCATCGCCTCGAGCAGCGAGGACTGCGTCTTCGGCATCGCGCGGTTGATCTCGTCGACGAGGACGACGTTGGCGAAGATCGGCCCCGGGCGGAACTCGAAGTCGCGCTCGCGCTGGTTGTAGACCGAGAGTCCCGTGACGTCCGTGGGCTGGAGGTCGGGCGTGCACTGGATCCGCGACGGTGCCGCGCCCTCGATGCTCTGCGCGAGCGCCCGCGCGAGAACCGTCTTCGCAGTGCCCGGCACGTCTTCCAGGAGGACGTGTCCCCTACACGCGAGGGCGGTCAGGACGAGCCTGATCTCCTCCTGCTTGCCGCGGACGACGAGGTCGATGTTGTCCAGCAGCTTGTTGGCGACGCCGACCGCACGCTGGATCCGCTCGCCGTCCCGGCGCCGCTCGGGCTCGAAGCTGCTCATCGACGCCTCAATATAGGTTCAGCATTCATTGACGTTCCATTAAGCACTGGTCGCAGGACTTAGACGTTGAAGCGGATGTTCAGGACGTCGCCGTCCGCGACAACGTACCCCTTTCCCTCGAGCCGTTGTAGCCCCCTCCGCGCCGCTTCCGCGTGGGAGCCTAAAGAGACGAGGTCGTCCCACCGGATCACCTCGCAGCGGATGAACCCGCGCGCCATGTCGCTGTGGATGCTGGCCGCCGCGTCCAGCGCCGTGTTCCCACTACGAATGGTCCACACGTGCGCCTCGTTCTCGTTCGCCGTGAAGAACGTGACCAGGTCGAGCTCCGAGGCCAGCCGCCGAACGACGTCCTCAAGCGCCGACGAGCCGCCGTTCCGGAACTGCGCGGCGTCCTCAGGAGGAAGGTCCCGGAGCTCGGCCTCGAGCGCGAGATCGACGCCGTCCGGGCCGTTCACGATCGGGATCAGCGGCTTGGTCGTCAGCGGCTCCAGCTCGGGCGGCAGCTCGCCGGGCCAGTCGCGCAGCGCGCGCTCGTCGTCGATGTGCGCGATCAGCCGCTCGAGCAGCTCGACCTCGGCGCGCAGCGTCGGATCGCCCGACTTCGCGTCCTTTCGGATGCGTTCGAGCCGTCGCTCGACGTGGTCCCGGTCGGCGACGAGCAGCTCCAGCTCGAGCGACGGGAGGTCGTCGGTATCTCGGACGACGGCGAGGAGCGCATCGGCCCGGCGCACGCCGCCGAGCTGCGCGGCGGCCGTGCCCGGCACGTCGATCAGCCGGATCGTCGCCGGCGTCTGCTTCGCGGAGCCGACCACGGCTGCGATTTGCGGCAGCCGCTCGTCCGCGATCGGCGCGATCCCGACGTGCGGTGTCCCATAGCCCTCCGGTCGGACGCCGGTGAGCGCGGTGAACAGCGTCGTCTTGCCCGACCCCGGGGGGCCGACGATCCCGACGTCGAGCGCCATGCGGAGGTTCTAGCGCGTTACGTGCTTGTGCAGGGAGGCGAGCGCCCGGTGTTGGAGAGACTTCACGGCGCCCTCGGTCTTGTCGAGGATCGCCGCCGCCTCGCCGTTCGAGAAGCGGAAGACGAACTTGAGGGTCAACACCTGCCGCTGCTCCGGCGAGAGCCGGGCGATCAGCTCGAGAAGGCCGGCATCGCCGATCGACGCCAGCGCCTGCTCCTCGGCGGAGTCCTCCTCGATCCCGGGCGGCTCCGGGACGTCCTCCTCCGGCTGCCAGCGCCGGCGCGCGCGAAAGTGATCGATCGCGAGGTTGTGCGCGATCCGGAAGAGCCAGGCGGAGAAGGGCACGGAGCGCCAGCGGAACCGTCCGATCGACTCGAGCATCTTCACGAACGTCTGCGTCGTGAGGTCCTCTGCGTCGTGGCGGCTGCCGACGCTCATGTGGAGGTAGCTGTAAATCCGGTCGAAGTGGATCAGGTACAGCTCTTCGAGGGCTGCGCGATCGCCAAGCTGGGCCCGCTCGACAAGGTCTCTGATCTGACCGTTATCGCTTGCCGCGTGCCGCGTGGAATGACCGGTGACGACCTGGTCGCCCACCACGTCAGAGGGATGCCCCGCGAGGCTTGCGGCCTAAACGTTTCCGAAGCCGAGCCGGCCCTCGCGCGCGAAGCGCTTGAGGTAGACGACGCGCGCGAGCGGGACGGTGTAGCGGCCGTCCTCGGCATCGAGGACGACCGAGCCGTTGTTCCCGCCCTGGAGCGCGGCTTCCAGCTCATCCGCCGTCTCGGGCGTGACGAGCGCGCTCATGATCTGCGTGCCGTCGAAGCCGATCTCGATGCGTATGTGGTCGTCGGTTGCGCTCATGGAGTCACCAATTCTGCAAGGACGCCGTGGACGGCGTCGGGATGGACGAATGCGACCTGAAGGCCGAAGAGGCCCGAGCGAGGCTCCTCGTCGATGAGCTCGGCGCCCCGGTCGGAGAGGTCGCGGAGAGCCGCCGGGAGATCGTCCACCTCGTAGGCGACGTGGTGCATGCCGGGTCCCCGCTTGGCGAGGAACTTGCCGACCGGCGTCTCCTCGCCCAGCGAGCTCATCAGCTCGACCCGGCTCTCACCCACTCGCATGGACACGGCCTGGACGCCCTGATCCTCGAGCATCCCTCGGTGCTCGACGCTGCCGCCGAACAGCCGCTGGTACGTCCCGACCGCCGCGTCGAGATCCTCGACCGCGACTCCGAGATGATGGATCCGGAGGGCCTCCATGGCGCCGAGGATAGTCGCCAGCCCCGGAGCCGCGTCCCAGGTCGCCGAATCCAAGTAACAGTCTGTTACAAGCTCTCGAGGCGGCTCGCGCCGAGGCTTCAGGCCTCTAGTAACAAGTTGTTACTAAGCCTGCTCGAGCTGCGGCGCGGGCTGCGGCAGCACCCGAACAGTGCCGACCGTGTCGCTCGAGCGCGACTCGGCGGCGACGTCCGAGAGCAGGGTCGCAAGGTCGTCGCGGTGGAGCGTCTCCTTCTCGAGCAGCGCGCCGGCCACCCGGTCGAGCGGCGAGCGGTGCTTCTCGAGCAGGCGGATCGCCTCTTCGTACGCGCCGTCGGTGAGGCGGGCCTGCTCACTGTCGCGCAGGCGCTTGGTCTCCTCCGAGAGCGCGTAGTTGTCCGCGCGCATCGTCCGCGAGACGACGCCTTCGGACATTCCGTATTCGAACACCATCGCGCGGGCGAGCGACGTGACCTTCTCGAGGTCGTTGGCTGCCCCGTTCGTGACCCGGCCGAAGACGACCTGCTCAGCCGCGCGGCCGGCGAGCCCGATCTTCATCCAGTCGATGAGCTCCTCCCGCGTGTGCAGGTAGCGGTCCTCGTCGGGCAGGTGGAACGTGTAGCCGAGCGCGTCTCCGCGCGCCACGATCGTGGCCTTCTGCACGGGATCGCCCATGAGGTACGCCATCACGGCATGACCTCCCTCGTGGTACGCGAGGATACGGCGCTCCTTCTCAGTGACGATGCGGCGCTGCTGAAGGCCACCGACGACCCGCTCGAGCGCGGCCTCGAAGTTCGTCTGCGAGATGTCGTTGCGGTCGTCACGCGCGGCGAAGATCGCTGCCTCGTTCGCGACGTTGGCCAGGTCCGCGCCGGTCAGCCCGGCGGTCTGGCGCGCGACGAGGTGAAGGTCGACGTCGGCCGCGAGGGGCTTGCCCCTCGTGTGAACTCCCAAGATCTCCTGGCGGCCGGCGAGATCCGGCGACGAGACGAGGATCTGCCGGTCGAAGCGTCCGGGACGGAGCAACGCGGGATCGAGATCCTGGAGCCGGTTGGAAGCTCCCATGACGATCACTTGGCCGCCCTCGGTCTCGTTGAATCCGTCCAGCTCGACGAGGAGCTGGTTCAGCGTCTGGTCCTGCTCTCGGTTGAGGCCGCCGCCCATCCGCTTCATTCCGACGGCGTCGAGCTCGTCGATGAAGATGATCGACGGTGCGTCGTTCCTCGCCTGCTCGAAGAGCTTCCGGATGCGGGCGGCGCCGAGGCCGGCGAACATCTCGACGAACGCCGACGCGCTCTGCGAGTAGAAACTCGCGCCGGACTCGTGGGCGACGGCCTTCGCGAGCAGCGTCTTCCCGGTGCCGGGCGGTCCGTAGAGGAGGATTCCCCTCGGGACGCGCGCACCGAGGCGCGAGAAGCGCTTGGGGTGGCGGAGGAAGTCGACGACCTCGCGCAGCTCCTTCTTCGCCTCGTCGAGACCGGCGACCTCTTCCCACGTCACCGAGCCTCTCGAGGTCGGCTTGACGTGCGTCGTCTTCACCCGCGGCATCAGCGAAAGGCTGCGCCAGAGCAGGTAGATGATGAGCGCGAACATGATGATCGGGAGCCAGACGAAGGCGATGTCCCCGATCGCGCGCAGCAGCTCCCCCACATCGAACGGCATGGACCGCCTATCGGCAGCGAGTGGCGTCCCCTGTAGGGCACACTGAGCGGGTGGCCGAGCTCCCGGTCCCAGAGCACTTCGACCCCGGCCGGGCGGGCGAGGTCTGGCACGCTCCGTACGACCAGCGAGCGCTCGAGGCGCAGGCGTGGGCGGAGCAGCACCACCTTCGTCCCGCGCTCGAGGACGCCTTCCGGATCTGCCTCGTCGCAGTCGACGTCCAGAACACGTTCTGCGTCCCGGGCTTCGAGCTCTACGTCCAGGGCGCTGAGCGCGACAACGCGCGCCTCTGCGAGTTCCTCTACCGGAACCTCGGGACGATCACGGCGATCATCCCAACCCTCGACACACATCACGCGACGCAGATCTTCCACCCGGTCTGGCTCGTCGACGAGGGGGGGCGGCACCCGGACCCCTACACGCTGATCACTGCCGAGGACGCGCGGACGGGCCGCTGGCGGATCAACCCCGCGGCGGTCGAGAGCACGGGGATCGACCCCGAGTACGCCCAGCAGCAACTCGTGGACTACACGCGGAAGCTCGAGGAGAGCGGCAAGTACACGCTGACGATCTGGCCGTACCACGCGATGCTGGGCGGAGTCGGCCACGCGCTCGTTTCGTCCGTCGAGGAGGCGTTCTTCTTCCACACGATCGCCCGCTCGAGCCAGCCGGCCTTCCAGGTGAAGGGCGACAATCCGCTAACCGAGCACTACTCGATGTTCGGCCCCGAGATCACCACCGGCCCGGACGGCGAGACGATCGCCGGGATGAACGAGTTCCTGATCGAGCAGCTCCTCACCTACGACGCGATCGTCGTCGCCGGCCAGGCGAAGAGCCACTGCGTCGCCTGGACGATCGACGACCTGCTCGAGGGCGACGACGAGCGCGAGCGCGCCCTCGCGCCCCGCACGTACCTCCTGGAAGATTGCACCTCGCCCGTCGTCGTGCCCGGAATGGACTACACGGCGGAGGCGGACGCCGCCTTCGACCGCTTCGCTGCCGCCGGGATGCACGTCGTCCGCTCGACGGAGCCGATCGAGAGCTGGCCCGCGATCAGCGCGCCGGTCCGCTGACGGTCAGGCCACGCGCTCGAGCCGAGGGTTCGGCCGGTACCAGCGGCCGACCTTGGCCGATTGCCGCCCGTCCGTCAGCACGACGTCCGCCGTAAAGTCATTCTCGCCACGGATGAGGGCCGAGCCGACGCCGTAGGAGTCGACAGGCACGCCGCACTCCTCCTCGAACTGCCTGATCCGGTCGGCGTTCATCCCGCCGGAGACCACGATCTTCACCCGCTCGAAGCCGTCGCGGTCGAGAGCCTCGCGCACGCTGCGGACGAGTCGCGGGTTGACGCCGCGCGGGTCGAAGTCGCCCATCTCGTTCCAGAGCGATCTGTCGACGAGCGACCGCGACGTGTCCAGGCGGACGCCCCAGAGGCGGTCGCCGAGCGTCCGCGCCACCTCGAGCGAGGTGCGGACCGAGTCGTTCTCGAAGTCGACGAGGACGACGATGTTCGTGTCCGCGTCAATGTGCTCGGCGAACTTCGTCGCCGCGAGGACTGTGTTCCCGCCGTACGACGAGATCAGCGAATGCGGCACCGTGCCGATTGCTGCCCCGCCCCACCAGGACGTGTTCGCGCCGGTCGTCATTCCGATCGGCGCGCCGATCGTCGCGCCGGCGACATACGCGGCGTATCCGTCGCCCGTCTGGACGCGGTGGTGGTCGTAACGGGCGGGCATGAAAATGATTGGCTTGCCGTTCGCCGCCTCTACCACCCGCTTCACGTTCGTTGCGATCATCGTGCGCCTCGCCAGCACGCCCAGGTAGACCGTCTCCAGGTGGGCGAACGTCGTGTAGTCGCCCTCGATCGTCATCACCGTCTCCCATGGTTTGATCTCATCGCCCTCGTAGAGCGCGTGGACGGTCAGGCCCTCCCAGTCGTCCGAGCAAAGCTCGACGACCGCGATCGCCTCGTCGATCCCGGCGAGGATTGCCTCCTTCTTCTGGAACACCTGCATCACGACGCGCGGGTGCCGGTCATCCTCGAGCAGCACCTGCCGCGTCCTGTTGAAGTACTCGTCCGTGTAGTAGCCCTCGCGGATCTTCTCGACCGGGAGGTCGAAGATCTCCGCCGGCAGCCGCGTCCCTCTAGTCTCGACCGCCATCTGCAGCCTCCTCGAGTCGCAGGCAGGCGGCGAGCGCGGCCTCCGCGACCTCGAGTTGCTCGGGGGTCGGCTCGGCCGTTGCCACCCGATGCTGGAACTCGTGGCCGGGCCTGGCCAGCAGCTTCGAGAGCCGCCGCTCGGGATTCCTCGACATCCAGTTGAAGACCTCGGTCGCAGCGGCGAGAGCACCGAGAGATGCGGCGACCCGGGCCGTCGGCCGCATGTGCGCGGGCGCCTTCGCCGCGAGTGCGTTTCCCGCCGTCATCGTCACGAGCAGCGGCCCCACGAGGTGCGTCCCGCAGCGCTCGTGCTCCCTGGCGCGCTGCTCGCCGTGCTCATACGTCCCGATCGAGATGTGCTCGGCGCCGTGGTAGGCGGCCAGCGCGGTCCCGCGGAGAGCGATCGCGGCCGGCGCGAGCGACGCGAACCCGGCGATCAACTCCTTGGCGGCGGGCCCGAGCCGCCCCGAGCCGCGCACGACGTGGGTGAAAACGGCGCCGCCGACCATCGCGGCCAGGACGACGGGACGCTCGAAGGGCAAGCGCGCCTCGGGAACCCGCCTACGCACCTCGGGAAGGAGGGCGAAGATCTCCGCGACCCGCGCCGGGCCTCGCAGGAACGGGCGCCCCACGTTCGCCGCCCGGAACCGCTTGAGATCCGACTCGACGCGAAGTGAGCCGTCCGCGCCGCGCACGGCGCAGGCCCATGCGTTCGGGCCGTGGACGAGCACGCCGTTGGCGAGCGCCATCCCGCCCAAACGGATCTTCTCGCTCATGCGCCCGAGGGTAGCGCCCCGACCTCGACCGCCGCATGGCGGAGGAACCCGACGCCGAGCTCGAGGTCTTCGACCTCGATCCGCTCGTCGGCCGAATGGATCAGCCGGGCGGCGACCTCCGGCTCCATCGTCCGCATCGGGAAGAACCCGTAGGCGACGGTGCCGAATGCCTGCCTGAGCCAGTGGCTGTCCGTGAAGCCGGAGAGCAGGAGCGGGACGACCTGCGCGCCGGGCTCGGTGTCCGCGATGAACGCCTCGACTGCGTCCCAGAGCGGTGTGTCGATCGGCGAGCGCGTCCCGCCGTGGCCCTCGAGCCATTCGAAGTCGAGATCGGACTCGCCGAGGAGCTCCCGAAGCTGAGACTCGACCTCCGCCTGGGTGCGCTCGGGAAGGATTCGGCAGTCGACCGTGACCTCGCAGAGCGCCGGGATCACGTTCCGGCCTTGCGAAGCGACGATCTGGGTCGGCGACACCGTCGTCCCGAGCAGCGGCTCGACGAGATCGCCGGCGAGCAAGTGCACCTCGCGGGCGGCCTCCACGGCCCGGTCGGGAGTCGGCACGCTGCCGGTGACGGCCCGCAGGAACGCCTCCACCTCCGGGCCGAGCTCGGGCGTGTCCTGAAAGCGGCCGAGGAGCTCGATGAGCGGCGCGGCCTTCACGAGGGCGTTGTCCGCGATGCCTGGCCGCGACGCGTGACCGCTCCGTCCGTGGACGCGGATCCGGAACGGCGAGCTCATCTTCTCGGCGGTCGAGCACACGTAGAAGACGCGGCCGCCGAGGACGAGCCGGTCGCCGGCGCCCTCGTTCACGCAGTACTCCGCGCGAACCGCCTCGGGATGCTCCTGGCAGAGCCACTGGAGCCCGAAACCGGTCCCGACCTCCTCGTCGGCGCAGGCCGCGAAGATCAGGTCGCCGCGGGGCTCGAAGCCTTCGCGGGCGAGTGACGCGATCGCGACTGCGCTCGCCGCGACTTGGCCCTTCATGTCGAGCGCGCCCCGCCCCCAGATCTGCCCCTCCCGGAGGTCGCCGGACCACGGGTCGAGCTCCCACTCGGCGGGATTCGCGAGCACGGTGTCCGTGTGAGACAGGAGCACGAGCCGCGGCCCGGTGCCGTTGCCGGGGATCCGTGCGACGAGGTTCGCCCGTTCCGGCACCTTCGCGTACAGCTCGGACTCGACTCCGTTGTCGCCGAGGTACTGGCGCAGGAGCTCCGCCGCGCGCGTCTCGTTCCCGGGCGGGTTGACGGTTTCGACCCGGATCAGCTCCTGAAGGAGCTCGGTCGCCTCCTCTCGCAGGGAGAGCGTCGCCACTAGCGGCGGGCGCCGACCGTGAGCAGGTAGGTGCGTGAGAAGCGGAGGCCGCCGTTCACCCGGGAGCGCTCATGGAGCTCGACGAAGTTCCGGCGCAGTTCCTCCCGCTTGTCCTCGTCGAGCGAATCGGCGAGCACCTTCGTCGGGCCGTACTCCCGGCTGAAGAGCTCCCAGACTGCTTCGCCCGACTCCAGCGCGAGCGGGCTGTCCAGCTGCTCGAACTCGAGCTCGAAATCAGCTTCGAGGAGATTGCCGACGTAGTCCTCCCGTCCCCAGTCGAACTGGTTGCCCACCCCCGGAGGTGGAGGCGGCTGGAACTCTCGCATCACGCCGAACACCTGTGCGAGACCGGACTCGGGCGTCCAGCAGGCGAGAGCGATCCGTCCACCCGGACCCGTGACCCGCGCCAGCTCGCGCGCGATCGCGCGATGGTCCGGCGCGAACATGACGCCGCACGTGGACGCCACCCGGTCGAAGCTCCCGTCCTCGAGCTCGAGCGCCTCGACATCACCGACGCGGTAGTCGATCTCCAGGCTGCGCGCCTCGGCCCGCCCCTTCGCCTGCTCGATCAGCGCGGGCGCCAAGTCGACGCCCACGACGTCTGCGCCGGCGGCGGCCGCGAGCTCGGCCACGGCGCCCGTCCCGCAG